>ENA-OSET01002380-OSET01002380.1-sediment-metagenome-genome-assembly--contig:-NODE-2380-length-18261-cov-12.413605_pt1 | contig 18261 bp, 11 predicted proteins | sample MGYA00237882_ERZ534229 | MGnify/ENA primary metagenome ERZ534229 (study PRJEB26408, sample SAMN06266212) | sediment metagenome | isolation source: Hudson Canyon methane seep mesocosm | place... | reverse complement strand
GCTTTACGCAGCTCAATTTCCATTTGATGCCGTTCAATGGCACTTTGCTCCAATGCAGGGTCATAAAACTGATATCGGTTACCACCATCCGCTTTTGCTTTGTACATGGCAATATCTGCTCGTTTGAGCAAGGTATTAACGTTTTCTCCGTCTTTAGGGAACACTGAAACACCGATACTAATGCCCAAGTGATAAACCTGATGATCAACGATAAAAGCCTCTTTCATCTCATCAATTAAAGACATGGCTACAAGATCGGCTTCTTTTTGTGGGTTATAACCTTCAATCACAATGGCAAATTCATCACCACCAATACGATTCAAGCTCAATTTTATACGATCTTTTGATACCCCCAAGCCTTTGGCAATATTAACTAAACGAGACGCTCTCGATAGACGTTTAGCAATGACTCTTAAAACGTTGTCACCCTGCACATGGCCCAAGGTGTCATTCACCTCTTTAAAACCATCAGTATCTATAAATAATACCGCTATTTCGCCTTTTTTTCGTTCACCAGACCGCTCAATCGCTAGCTGTAAATAGGTCACAAAACTATGGCGATTATTAAGCCCGGTAAGACTGTCATGAAAAGCATTAAACTGCATTTTTAAGCGAGATGCTTCTAGGTTAATACTCATTTCATGAATAGCCCGTGTTAGCTCGCCTATTTCATCATTTCGCTCACCGGACTCAATAAATTTTCCTGAATCTGGTCCCAGATAATTAAAACCTCCTCGACCAATATCCCGCGTCAACTCCCGTAGTAGAAAAATGGGATGAATAACCAAACGATTAACCACTAAAAATATAAGTAAGCTAACAGCCAGCAAAGTAAACACCGTGAACCAAAATACTCTTAGCGCAACAGTTTCTACAATCGCCAGTTTTTCTTTTTCTGGCCAGTACGAGTAGAGTGTCAAACCATCAAGCAATGGAGAAGAGGAAGCCAAATATCGCTCATTATCAACATTTATCACCCTGATTTTTTCTCCAAAACCTTTATGTTGTTCATACAATACTCTGGCCAATGATGCCACTTCAGCAGATTGTTTTTGAGCAACTGTATGCGCTTTTGATGGCGCAAGCAGCATTCCCGACGTATCGAGTAATAACATATGTCCTGTTTCACCAATATGTTCTTTTTCCATTATTCCAATCAAGCGTTTAAGCTCAACCGTTACCACAAGGTAACCCCCAATCGCAGAAGAGCCAGACAACTTCCAATCAGAGTACATCGTGCTTGGAATTGGCTTAATTATAAAAACTGAGACCCCATCACCATTCTGCTCACTCACCACTTTAGTTAATAGTTTGTTCCCTGCTAACTCAGCCTCTTTAAGCCACGATTGCTTAAAAGTACCCTCACCCATATTAGGCATATCGGGCTTTGCAAGACGAACCTCTTCTTCACCCGCTGCATTCAGCAGCCTAAGTTCAGAAAACTCTGGAAAGGTATCTTGATATGATGCAAATAGTTCCAATATCGGCCGATAAAACGAGTAGTAACGGGCCCCTTCATCTTCAATAATAATATAGCGTCGTATCAGGTGTGACTCAGACAACAACTTTACACCGGCATAACGTGAGGTCATCGATGTAGCAAAACCCTTACGCGTTGCATCCATCACATCCTTCATTTTCTCAAGGGCGCTTGCTTGCAGCATGTCCCGCTGCTGCGTATAAAATATAAAGCCAAGCCCCAGCAATGGAAGAATGATAATTGGCAGCAAAATAGCCACCAGCTTTTGTCTTAGTCCAAATGTCATTAGGGACTCGTATTCACTGAACGAGTAATCGAAACGAAGTCGGAATGAATTCGTTTCATTACTTTGGGTGGAAGCTGTTTTGATAACTCAAGCTGCTGAATAACATTCGGAGCAGGGTAAGAAACCAAATTCGATAGATGTTCTTCTGATAAAAATTTCACTGCCCCTTTATTTGGTGTGGCATATGAAACAAATTCTGCATTACGGGCATTAATTTCAGGCTGGTTAATAAAATCTAAAAACTTCATCGCCAATGCCTTTTGAGAAGATCGCTCAAGAATAGCCCAGGAGTCATACCAGAAGATACTGCCTTCACTAGGCACCACATAGCGGAGCTGGTCATTCATCTCCATCAGGGTTAATGCATCGCCGTTATAAACTAGTGCAGCTGCCAGTTCGCCTTTAAGCAGAGGCTCATTCTCATCAAATAGTACATTACGATAAGCCTTCACATACGGTCGGTGCTGATTCAATAAGGTTGTCACTCTGTCCAGCTCAGAGGAGGAAGTACTATTAACTGAGTAGCCTAAAGCTTTAAGCCCAATACCAAACATCGTTTGTGCAGTGTTGAGCGCTAGTAATTTTGATTTCAGATTTTCTGGTGCACGAAAATAATCTAACCAGCTTGTAACCGGCTTAGGGAACTGGTCAGGATAATAAAGAATACCCACCGTCCCCCAAAAATAGGGCACTGAAAAGCTGATATCAGGTAAGGGCTGCTTATCTTTAGGGTGTTCAATGAGTTTCAAGTTAGGAAGCTTTTGAGTAGCAATACCATGAAGCCATTGTTGCTGCTGATATGACTCCAGCATAGTCTCATCAACCACAATAAGATCGAACCCTATAGCGTTACTATTTGCCATAATCAGGTCTCTGGCATCATCATCTTCATAATATACAAAGCGCAAAGTAACATCATTTTTCTGCTCAAATTCCGTCACAATCTCTGGGTCAATGTAGTCTTCCCAGGTAAGGAGTACTAAGCTATTGTCAGCGGCCCATAAAACAGAAGGGCTCAGCAGCAGAGTAAATATTATAAGTCTCATCGTTTTATACAGCTCCGCGCAAAGGATTCATATAAAGTATAGACAATAAAAAAAGGCCTTGTCGCCTTAAAAAGAAGAGCCAGGAGACTCAAGAAAATCTAACTCATCAGTAGTCGAAACACGACCCAGTATTTCATTACGATGAGGGTAACGCCCATAACGGTCGATAATCTCTTTATGGCGATATTCAAAGCGCAAATTATCTTCCAGTCCTGGCTGGTCAAATAATATTACCGCTTGCTCGTGAATCAGCTGAGATTCACTATGCATATAAGGCATATAAAGAAACGATCGTTTCTCCGGTGATAGTTCTTTATCAAGACCTAACTCAACTGCTTGTTGTGCCAATACCAATGCTATCGTGTCAAAAGCAAATGCACAGGGCTGATCTCTAAACATGTTGCGTGAGAACTGATCAAGCACAATAATTTCAGCCAAACAACCTTCAACGGTTTCGCGCCAGCCAAACAGCTCTCCCGCAGTGGCGGCCTTATGAACCTCCGAAAAACGATCTTGAATCATTTGATCAAAAGACAGGTCTTTTACAAACCACTGTTTTGGGGTAATTTCATTGAACCAGAATTCGATTATGGCTTCGCTATCTATTGTCACCTTAGGCTTTCCGTCTTAGTTAATTAGTATCTGGGTACTTAGCGGCTATTTCCTGAAAGGTATCTTCAAGCATCAGGAACGCGTCAATAATATCAGGGTCAAAGTGTTTTCCTTTCCCTTGCAACAGATAATCTTTCGCATATTCATGGCTAAAAGGGGCTTTGTAGCAACGTTTACAAACTAATGCATCATAAACATCGGCAACAGCCATTAATCGCCCCGACAAGGGTATGTCATCGCCTTTAAGCTGTCTTGGGTAGCCGGTTCCATCCCATTTTTCATGGTGTGTATAGGCAATTTCAGCCGCTGAATCTAAAAATGAATTATCCCCGAGCATTTGAGTGGCAGATTCAATGGCTTCTTTACCTAAGCGTGCATGACCCTTCATGGTAGCAAACTCATCTTCGGTAAGGTTTGAGGGTTTAAGGAGGATGTAGTCAGGCACTCCCACTTTACCCACGTCATGTAAAGGAGCTGATTTAAACCAGCGAATAATGGTTTCATCATCTAGGCTTTCACGATATTTGGTTTGCGTTTTTAAGTGTTTTGCCAGTGCCAGTAAATAATGCTGTGTGCGGAGAATATGGCGACCTGTTTCATTGTCTCTGGTTTCAGCCAAGGATGCTAAACAATAAATGGTGGCATCCTGGGTCAGTGCTAATTCTTTGGTTCTAGAATCAACCAGCTCTTCAAGGTGATCCCGAATATCTTTTAACGATAGGTGAGTATGAATACGCGCCAAAACAATAGAAGGAGAAAAAGGTTTGGTAATGTAATCTACCGCACCAAGTTCTAAGCCTTTAGTTTCATCTTCATCTTCACTTTTTGCGGTAACAAAGATGATAGGAATACTGGTCGTTTTTTCATCAGCCTTTAATTGCCTACATACTTCATAGCCATCCATTTCTGGCATCATGATATCAAGCAAGATAAGATCTGGTTTCGCTGTTTGTGCGATTTTGATGGCTCGTTTGCCGTTAGTTGCCGCTTTAACCTGGTATTCCGTATGCAGCAATTCGTCCAAAACATCAATGTTTTCGGGTGTGTCATCAACGATTAAGATGGTCTTTAATTTTGTATGCATCGTTTTGACCTCTCAAGCCTCACTTGATAGCTAATCAAACTTCGAACGTATATCTTTCAGAAGCACCAGCGCTTCCTCAAAATCATAACTTGTCACTTGTTTTTCAAGATCAATAATATCTGGCAAACTTATTAGCCCTACACTACATTCTTTTAATCGCTTAAAGCAACGCATTGCAGCGGTATCATCTTCTTCTAGAAGTGTAGCCAATTTATCCAGAATTTCAGTTACTTTACTCAAATCACCCGCAGAAACCGGTTCTTGTACTGGTGACGAGGATGGAGCCAAATTTGTTATGTATTCAATAAGTGGTTTCAGTTGCTTAGTCAATTCAGCCAAAGACACTTGAACTTCAATTTTAGTATCAGGTGCTTCTTTTATGACACTTTCTAAACGCTGCGCTTTTTTATACACATTTTCAGCGCCTAGAGTGCCTGAGTTACCTTTCAGGGTATGAACCAACCGAAGTGCTGGCTCAACTTGATCTGACGACAAAAACTCATTGAGCTTACTTTCAAAAGAAAGCGCTTTATCCCGAAACTTCATTAACAGGGTACGGTAAAGCGTTTCATTTCCAGAAACATGTGCGAGACCTGACGCAATATTAATTCCGGCACGTTCACCTTCCTTTATATTTTCGATAAGCAGCGTTGATGAGTCACCAAAAGCATCTGGAAATTTTACCAACGGCACTTCAACCGCCTTGCCAACCCACTGTTTTAAAACGCTATAGAGCTGTTTAGGGTCTATAGGCTTCGAAATATAATCATCCATTCCGACCGCCAGGCATTTCTCACGGTCACCCTTCAGGGCATTAGCCGTCATCGCTATAATGGGTAGCTTTTCAAAAGAGGGATTTTCTCGAATTTTACGCGTTGCCTCATAACCATCCATTACCGGCATTTGGGCATCCATTAAAACGGCGTCGTAGTGAGTCGCCTCAACAGCTAATAAAGCCTCTTCACCGTTGTTTGCCAGGGAGACTTTTATTCCCACAATATTCAATAATTCCTGTGCTACCTGTTGGTTTAGCTCATTATCTTCAACCAGTAAAATATGGGTATCAGTAAAAGACAAAACCATTTCCTTAGGGGCTACTTTTTTTATGCTGAAGTCTTCTGCATCCCCCCCTTGAATTAACCTAACGGCATTGGCCAGCGTATTAAATAACACGGATGAACCCACCGGCTTTAACAAGAACCCGTCAAGAGGAACCTCTTCAGCCTGCTTCATTACATCTTCCCGACCATAAGCCGTTACCATAATGATAATAGGTATATTCTTTAGACCTGCCTTATATTTAATATAACTTGAGGCTTCGATGCCATCGATATCAGGCATTGACCAATCCATCAACACTAAATCAAAAGGCGCGACATCATCCGCTTTCTTCAATATTTCATAGGCTTCAAGAGCTGAAGAAACACGACTAACAGACAATAAAAAACTAGAAAGGACTTCCGCCAGAGTATCTCTGGCAGTTTCGTTGTCATCAACAACCAGCACCCGTAAATCTTGTACATCAGGTGAAATAAATCGTGATATTGGCTTTGTTTTGGCTTGCGTCTTAAGCTTTGCAGTAAAATGAAAGGTACTTCCAACACCGAGCTCACTATCTACACCAATGTCCCCTTCCATAATCTCGACTAGGCGCTTACAAATAGTAAGCCCAAGCCCTGTACCACCGTATTTTCTCGTGGTCGAGCCATCAGCCTGAGTAAAGGCTTGAAATAGCTTTGCTTGTTGTTCCTGACTTAAACCAATGCCGGTATCTTTAACCGAAAACAGAAGCACCGTATGCTGCTCATCACTCAGCTTAGTTTCTGCCTTACGGACAGAAACAACCACTTCTCCGCTCTCGGTAAACTTAATAGCATTTTGGCATAAATTCAGAAGTACTTGCCCCAAGCGGAGAGGGTCTCCTATCAGTTCAGCTTTTACATCGCTATCCACATGAAATACAAATTCCAGTCCTTTTTCCTGGGCTTTAACAGCCGCAAGTGCCGAAAGATGCTCAAGCACGTCACCCAACTCAAACTCCACCGATTCAAACTCCAGTTTACCTGCTTCAATTTTCGAGAAATCCAAAATATCATTAATAATATGCAACAAGTTCTTAGAGGCTAAGTCTATTTTATTAAGATAACCCACCTGTTTGCTCGTAAGCTCTGTCTGCAAAGACAAATGCAACATCCCAAGAATAGCATTCAGAGGGGTACGAATTTCATGACTCATATTCGCCAGAAATTCACTTTTGGCTTTATTTGCATCTTCCGCCTGTATTTGCGCCTGCTTCATATTTTCTTCGGCTTTTATGCGTTCACTGACCTCACGTTGCAACTCATTGTTGGTATTTTGTAGCTCAGCCGTACGCTCATCAACACGCTGCTCCAGTTCAGCATTCAATTGCGATAGTTTTTCTTCTGCCTTAATACGTCCCGTTAAGGTCTTTGCCATTTCAGCGATGTAAGTATTTATTGTGAGGATTAAAAGACCAATTTCATCTGTTAAATGGTTTTTTAAGAGAGGAATCCCTTTTGTGCATGGTCTATCAGGCTGAAGTTCTTTAATATGCCCTGTTACCATAGATATCGGCTTCCCAACCTGGGTATAAAATACATACAAAAGTAGAAGTACCATACCCAGAATACCCAACATACCTGAAACAACGCTAAACAATAGCTGGTCCATAAAGGGTTCATAGGCAATCGCTCTATTGACCCTGATATGCAACCTACCCAGCGCTATAGATTGAGAGTCGAGACTAATAGAAAATTCTTCCAGAGGCGTATCAATGAACGGTTTAAGTACACCAATAGATATAAATCGCTCTTCCATTTTATGTGATGAAAACACGTTGCCATATTCATCTACAATCCAGGCCTCAATGACGTAATCAGACTCAAATAAGCCTTTGAGCAAGTCTTTTGACAAATCATTATCCAATGAATAGGTGGCCTTTGAAACGGGCCTTTCTGCAACCTTAAGCATCACATTAACTGAGCTTCTAAGGCTCTTTTCAGTACGACGAAAATCTGAAACAAACTGTATAGTCGATAAGATAATGCCTAATATCAATGCAACGAAAATGAAGGCTACACCTAGCTTGAAGGAAATACGATCTTGAATCGAAAGCCTATTTTCCATTTGGAAATCCCAGTTTTGCTCATAAGAACATTACAAAAAATAAATATATATAAGTGTAGTCAGTTTTCAGATAAACCCCACTTTCTAGATTTTTCTGCTAGAGTTGCCATAGTCGATTAAAATCAAATTGCACTTATTACCTGGAAGTGCGATGTCTAGAAGGAATACCGATGTTGAAGTATCTCAAATTAATGATAATAAGCTTATCGCTAATGTGTTTAACTGTAGGCTCCGCTTCTGCCTTAACTAAAAAAGAAACGCAGCAACTGTTACAGCAAATAAATAGCTCTCAGAAAGAAATTAAGCGTTATAAAAAGAACTTCGAAACACAGAAGGATGAAGAACGCACACTGACAGCTTTGCAGTTTTTAAAACGAGAGAAAGCTTTACGTGAAAAGCTTGATCAACTAGTGGAGCAAGTTACATCCAATAGCACTGAATTACCTGAAAGCGAGGTGCTGAGAAAGCAGACTTTGGCGCTTCTGAATGAACAATCAACAACAATCAAAGAAGAAATTCTATTAATAGAAAGTTTTATTGATAAGACGACAGCAGAGCACAAAGAAACAGCAACAACCATTGATAAAATGACGAACAACCAGCGCCAGGAGAAAGGCATTCGCTTGCTGGACGACCACATGGAGGCCTTATACAACAATGCCGAACAATTAAAAGCATTGGGCGAGGACCCCGAAAGTGACCTAATTTATTTAGATCAACTACTTAATACCTATACCATCAAATCAGCTAGCCAGCTGGAACTGGTTAAAACGACTTTGGAAGATGTCTCTGATTTATTAAGCTTTGTCCCAGAAGATACAAAAGCCGAGTTAGCATCAAGATCAAATATTCTAGAGCATAAAAAATCAAACATTGCTAAAAGCCTCTCTAGACGTATCGCTCTAATGGATTTACGTGGTTTAGATACTACGAATTTTCATCACATATTAATAGCCGCAACAGGACAAGTATCAGGTGATATATTTGATAGTGATGTAGCTTTCGACCTTATTCAGCGCAGTTCAGAAGCCATGGAACAATGGTTAATGGAAAACGGGATAGACCTGGTTTGGAAGCTACTACTATTTGTAGTAATTATTATCTTGTTTAAAGCGTTATCAAATATATCTGGTCGCATAGTTAGTTCTGCTTTACAGAAATCAAACCTGAAGCTATCTGGCCTGCTAAGGGAGTTTTTTACCTCTATTGCATCTAAACTAGTGATGCTTATAGGCATTCTCATTGCGTTATCGCAGCTGGGCATTCAAATAACGCCATTACTGGCTGGCTTAGGTATGGTTGGTTTTATTGTTGGCTTCGCATTACAAGATACTTTATCTAATTTCGCCTCAGGATTAATGATATTAATCTATCACCCATTTGATGAAGGTGATGTAATTGAAGCGGCGGGGGTGTCAGGTGTGGTTTCTAAACTAAGCCTGGTTTCTACCACCATTTTAACATTTGATAACCAAAGCCTGGTTGTTCCTAATTCCAAGATATGGGGTGATGTAATACGTAACGTAACCGCACAAACCGAGCGCAGGGTAGATCTTGTATTTGGTATTGGCTACAGTGATGACATCCCTCATGCCGAAAAAGTACTGACTGAAATCCTCGAATCACACAAGTCTGTACTCAAAACCCCGGCCCCTACAGTTAAATTGCATACATTGAATGACTCATCAGTTGATTTTGTCGTTAGACCATGGGTAAAAACGGAAGACTACTGGAATGTATATTGGGACGTTACCCGTTCAGTTAAACAACGTTTTGATGAAGAGAATATTTCAATTCCTTTCCCTCAGCGGGACATTCACTTGCACCAAGACAAATAGTAAAATCCGCTATAGCAATTATCATAGATGTAATAATGGGTGATTGTTATAGTGGGCTGCTGCTATAGCAGAAGAAATCTCAGCTAATAAGCAAAGATGAGCCATGTATTTTTCAGTAAGCGCACCCTACCTTATGTATAAAAAAACGCATTTCTATTTTTTCTCTGGCCTTTTGTTGCTTGTTAGCGCTTGTAGTATTGACCCACCAGCCCCTATCCCTTTTGCACAAAACCAAACCCCCGTTAGCTTTCTGAAAGAAGTTAAGCCTATTCTTGACCAACGCTGTGTAGCCTGTCACTCCTGTTACAATGCGGCCTGTCAGGCAAAGTTCAGCTCTTATGAAGGGATTGACCGGGGAGCAACAAAAATTAAAGTTTATGATGCCACACGACTGAGCCCAATTGAGCCAACCCGTTTATTTCAAGATGCCAATACTACCGATGAATGGAGAAAAAAAGGGTTCTATTCCCTTACCCAAAATAATGAAAATACCTCTTGGCAAAACAACGATATTCTTTCTCACCTGCTAAACCATAAGATGAAAAACCCTGAGGTAGCTGGCTCCTATGACCCAGAGCATGAATCGTTAATATGCCCAAAAGATAATGAAGAACTAGGTGAATATTTTGATGAAAAACCAAACCATGGCATGCCCTATGGTTTTCCTGCATTAGAAGAAAAGCAGTACCTAACTTTAATGCAATGGTTATCTCAAGGTGCTGAAGGCCCCAAAGCAGAAGAGCAAAAGACACTCTCAACCCCTTCAAAAATAGCCCAAAAAGAAATAAACAAATGGGATTCATTTTTTAATCAGCCAAGTCCCAAACACTCAGTAAGTGCTCGTTACTTATATGAGCATCTTTATTTGGCTCACTTGAATTTTAAAGCCTCACCCAACGAGTTCTATTCATTAGTACGTTCCAGAACACCTGCACCAGAGGCCATTGATGAAATAGTTACGGTGCGCCCCTTTGATGACCCTAAAACAGCACGGGTTTATTATCGATTTAAGAAAATACACTCAACCATTGTGCATAAAACACATATGGTAGTAGAACTTGATAACAAAAAATTATCTCGTTTAAGTGCCCAGTTTATTGAATCAGAGTGGGATGAAACCCCTCATTTTATTCCGTATAGCGCTAAAGCCAGTGCCAACCCTTTTATTGTTTTTTCTCAGATACCCACACGCACTCGGTATCAGTTTTTACTAGATAATAGTCATTATATGATTATGACATTTATTCACGGGCCGGTTTGTCGAGGGCAAATGGCACTGAATGTTATCCATGACCATTTTTGGGTGATGTTCCAAGATCCTGATTACGATATATCCGTTCAACAACCTCATTTTTTATTAAGACAAACAAACAATCTAGTAACCCCCATTGAAAGTAATAACTACTCTCTATTAAAAACATTTACCAATGATTATTTAAAAAAATATGATACATATATAAAAGCTAAAGCCGAACTTTATGGTTCTGTATATCCTGACGGCCTTAGTTACGACGCCATTTGGAAAGGCGAAAAAGCCAGTGATGCCCCAATGCTGACTATTTATCGTCATTTCAATAGCGCGTCAGTACACAAAGGGATATTAGGAGGGATGCCTCGAACATTATGGGTAGTTGATTTCCCTCAGTTCGAGCGAATTTATTATTCATTAGTAGCGGGATATGACGTGTTTGGTAATGTCTCTCACCAAACCAATATCCGTCGTTATATGGACTTTTTACGAATAGAAGGTGAGGCCAATTTTTTATCCTATATGCCAAAAGATAAACGCTTACCCATGTTTAAGTCTTGGTACAAAGGCGACTCAAGTGTTCAAAAGCTGAGTGATAAACTCGCAAAAAATTTCAGACCATCAGGTATGGATTTCAAAACAGAACACCCAAAAGCTGAGTTTGTTGAGAGTTTGGTTAAAAAGCACCTTTTACCCTCGACCAACATAGTATTTGATGAGATCAATTATTTTAGCCCCAATGAAAAACCACCGAAAATGCCTGCTGAGCTAACAAACCTTGAAGCAATCAAAGATGCATTCAGATCTTTAACCATTCCTAAAATTGGTTTTTTAAACTACGCAACAGACTTCGGCGTTAATGTTATTCATTTGCGAATAACCGGAGCCGATGGAAAAGACCACGTGGGCACAATGGTTGTTAATCGCTGGCACGATAATGTGTATTCAATGTTTACAGAAGCCAGCACCTTAAATCCGGACAAAGACACCATCGACTTTCTGCCTGGATCTGTAGGCTCATACCCCAATATTTTTGTTGAAATTAAGTTTCATGAGCTTCCGGATTTTCTGGACTTAATTAAGAACTACGATGATAGTGACACTTATAAAGCTAAAGCCAAACACTATTTTATTTCACGTTCAAACCCTGAATTTTGGAAAACCTATGACTGGTTCCAGGCGCACTTTAATGAGTCAGACCCCATTCGTGCGGGGCTTTATGATTTGAACCGCTATTATAGGGAGGCGTGGTAGGTTTACTCCCCGCGTACGCGGGGACACGCATATCAATCCTTTTTGTGACAGTTAGGCTTCGTCAGCCGCAATAAATTGATAAATTTTAGCGCCTATTACTCCGCCAACTATGGGAGCCACCCAAAATAGCCATAACTGTGCGGTAGCCCAATCACCTACAAATACAGCAACGCCCGTGCTTCGAGCAGGATTTACTGATGTGTTAGTGACTGGAATACTGATCAAATGAATAAGCGTAAGGCACAAACCAATAGCAATAGGGGCAAAACCTGCTGGGGCTCTTGAGTCGGTTGCCCCCATGATGACAAATAGAAATATCATTGTCATAACGACTTCAATCACTAAAGCTGAGAGCATTGAATACTGACCTGGCGAATGTTCGCCATAGCCATTGGAAGCAAAGCCTGCTGACAAATCAAATCCTGCCTGACCACTGGCAATTACATACAATACCCCTCCAGCCGCAATAGCCCCCATTACTTGTGCAACAATATAAGGGAGTAGTTTATTCGCCTCAAGGCGCCCCCCGGCCCATAAACCTATTGATACAGCAGGGTTAAGGTGACAGCCTGAAATATGCCCAATTGCAAAAGCCATAGTCAATACCGTTAAACCAAAGGCGAGTGATACACCTAATAGGCCAATACCCACATCTGGAAATGCCGCCGCTAATACTGCGCTGCCACAGCCGCCTAATAAGAGCCAGAAGGTGCCTATAAATTCTGCTATATTTGCTTTCATTTGTATTTTCCTTTTTTATTTTAGTTGTTCTATTCCATCAATTAACGGTTTATCGTTGGCGCCCACTCCAACCACTCATCTTTAACTTCATCATATAGCTTAAATGCCGTCTCTTTTACCGCAGGAGCCTGAAGCTCACCAGACTCAGTGCCCGGTGTCGCAAATGAAATGCCCCCCGCCAAAATTGACTCTATAGAATTCGTTCTAATTTTAGCCCCTGAGAACAAACTAAAATCAACACCAATACCACTGGCATTCCAAAATACAGTATTTTCTCTAACCAGAGCCTGATACTGCTCTTGGATGATAACCTGAATAATTACCTGATCAGATGCTTCAGCTAGTTCAAAGCCTGTAACCTCACCCACTTTTATGTCACGGAAAAAGATATTCACGCCAGGTTTAATTGAACCTAAACGATTTGAAGTGAGAATAATATTTAAACCTTCGTCTTTAGACTCAAGGTTTGTAGGTGCTTCTAGCAAGCCTTCAAACGTGGTTTGTCTAACGTTACTCTCACTGGGTGAAACAGAAATATAATGTCCGCCAATTAGGGTATCCAGGTTCTTGGTTTCAGCCAAACCAAGCTTCGGAGACACTACCCAGAATAATGATCCTTTAGTGGCTAAGTTACTGGCCGTAGAAGCCATTTTAGCCTCGGCAATCACGCCATTCATTTTACTATTCAGGTACACTTTATCAATGGTTCCTACCTGTATACCTTTGTATTTAATCTCCGTGCCTTCTGTCAGACCATCGCCATTACTAAAAAGAAGTTTAATGGAAATCCCGTTGTCATTGGCAATCTCTTCATCAGCATAGAGCTTATAAGTATCTCCATTTTCTGCGGCTTTACTTTTATTGCTAACATCAGTAGAAAAGGAGATTCCACCCGCAATAATTGTTTTCAGAGACTGGGTATTAATTTTAAATCCACCTATCCCCCCAGTAATTTCTATACCTGATGCATTCCAGAATTTGCTGTGTTTTTTCACCAAATGATCATATTCAGGTTCAATATGTAAATCTATCTTAATGGTCTCGCCATCTTCTAATAATTTGAATGTGTCTACCGTACCCACTTGAATTCGACGATAGTAAATAGGAGAGCCTCGCTGTATTGAAGCGAGGTCTTTGGTTTCAAGTGAAATATGAAGCCCCTCTATACCGTAATCCATGGGTGGAGGGGTGTTTAAGACTTCAAACTTTCTTTTTTGAGGCAGGTCTTTGCTACCTAACAGTAACTCAATTGTAGACCCTTTGAGCAGCCCTGCAGCACCCTTTGCTTCATTAAACGACAACCCTGGTGTTGAAATCCAGAACTTAGCGTCTTCGGTAAGATAGGGCTCACTTGCAGGTGGAAGTTGTACTACAGTAACTACAGGTCCGTATGGATCCTCTATATTAAGAGTTACCTTTCCTATTTTTCCAATAGAAACACCTCTAAACCGGATTTCTGTTTCACCCTCAGCAATGCTTCCTGCATCATCAATGACTAAACGTACTTCAACCCCAGACTGAGCCCTCTCATAATCCTCATGCAAAACAAAACCATCGCCATCTTTTGATGGGTTTGCGCTTTGAACTGGGGTATCAAAACTAAGCCCTCCCAGTATCATATCCCTGATTGAATCTGTCTTTATTTTTATGCCGTTTAAATTACCTTCTATATTGATACCGCTAGTTAACCAGAAACGGGAAGATGAATTAACCAACGCCTCGTATTCAGGCTGAATAAAAACATGAATACCTACACTTTGAGCATTATCTTGCAGGTAATAGCTATCAACATAACCTACCACCAGCTTCTTAAAGCGAACGGGGGAGCCTTCCCCCAGAGAACCCAAGTCATCAGATGAAAGTGTTAAATGAAGTCCGGGGAAAGAGTTATCTAAAGGCGGTTTTTCATCCAGCGCTTTGAATTTAAATTTTGGCTTTCCTTCACCCGGAATAAGGGTGATATAGTTGCCTGAAAGGATCGTATCTAATCCAGAAACCCCTGCTAATGAAAGCTCTGGTTTAACTAGCCAGACTTTTGTTTCATCGGTTAGCAAATAGGCAGATGATTTGTCGAGCTCTGCAACGACTTCAACTCCACCTTCAGGCAATAACGCCATGCTAGCCACACTGCCAACCGTGATTCCGTCATAAATGACCACTGTTTTTCCGGGAATAATACCCGTTCCATCGCCGAACTGAATAATCACGTCAACCGGCGCATTAATAACCCCCTTAACCACCAGCCACACACCAATCAACAGCGCAACAAACGGCAGCAACCAAATTGCCGAAATGCCGTTCTTTTCTTTTAAAGTTGCCTCACCGATATCGTTAGGCTCTGGCTTAGACCCTAGGTTATTTTCTTGCATTTTTTTTATCCCATATCAAACGACTATCAAAGGTATTTGCCGCCAGCATCGTCACAACAATCACGCCACCAAAGGCTGTGGCGCCCGCACCACCAGTGATGGTTGCTATGTTTCCCAAGTCAACCAGTGTTACTAAAACTGAAATAACGAACAGATCAAGCATAGACCAGCGTCCAATAAAGTGAACCATTCGGTATAACATAGTGCACTGACGTAAACTTAAATCCCAATGGTTCTGTGCGGTTAACAACAGCAGTGTTAGAGCAAGTAACTTGATGACTGGCACAAAAACACTGGCAATAAACACCACTAAAGCGATAGGGATCATGCCCATTTCTGCGAGCAGAATCACCCCAGACATAATCGTATCGGAACTTTCTGTTCCCAGTGACACCACACTCATAATTGGATAAACATTGGCGGGAATCATTAATATCATAGCGGTGATTAACAATGCCCAAGTACGACTGAGACTTTCTGGCTTTCGGAAATGGAGTTCTGTTCCACAGGTCATGCAACAGGGGATAGCATTGTCTAAGTGCTCACTAGAAAGCTTATGTAACTTCTTGCAGTTATGGCAAGCCGACAAGCCTAAAGACTTGGCAGCCACATGCTCATTAGAAACGTGCTCACTCATGATGGTTCGCCTCCCAATGATTCTCCTCCCACCAGCGCCATATAGCCCAATGATCAAGGTTCGTTGTCATCATCACGGTCGAAACCATTAAGCCAATAAAACAATAAAAGCCTATATCAAAAGAAATACCGCCCATTCCAATCAATTTAACAAATGAGACCAATACACCTAACAAATACACTTCCAGCATGCCCCATTCTTTAATGTGATGCTCAAATTTAAGCAGTGTGGGAATATACTTATGAGGGCGATTTGTTTTGTAACAGTAAACGATATGACTACAGAGGATAATTTGAATGAAAGGAACCAACATAGTGCATAAGAAAACTAAAAAGGTCATCCACCAATAACCTTGATCCATTAAGTGGGTAATGCCACTCAGCACGGTATTAGAGGTTGTCTGCCCAACTATGTCCAGCTTCATTAAGGGGAGTACATTGGCGGGAATATAAAACAGCGAACCCGCCAACGCTGCAGCGATCACTTTTTCAAAGGCATTTTTATGTCTTGACCGAATTGATGCACCGCATTGAGGGCAAGAAATTTTCTCACCCTCAGCAATATCCATAGTGGCGATAATACAATCGCACTCAACACAGGCAGTGTGCATTTACATAATATCCGTCAGTAAGAAACCAACACCTATTCGTTCAACCTGGTGATTGTAGTCTATTAAACTCTCACCATAGCCATTAAAGTACTGCACATAACCTTTTAAGCGCCCCCAAAGTGGAAAACTCATACCCAACTCTAAAGCGCCATTTCCTTCGCCGAAGTTGTAACGGGTCATCCCTGAAAACTCTATGCGTTCATAAGAATAAACCCCATGTAACTCGTAATTCCCCATGTAGTCATCAATGTCTGGATTATCATCACCTTTAGGAGGAGGGGGAGTGTTAGGGTCGCCATCATCTACTTTTGTATCTTCAGGAATACGATACCAAGGCTGAAGGTAAACCCCCCAATTATTTTTTGCAAACCCCACACCGGCATAAACTCGATTCCAGCTACGACTCAATAACTGTGAACGGCCATTCGACTCATGCTCAAAACCAAAACGAGTAATAATAGTCCCTCCCCAAGGTTTAAAAGAAATTGGGGCTTCATAAAAAATCTCAGGACGGTAATTAGTTTCTCTAAAAGGAGATGATATATCATCGTTATAAAGCTGCCAGAATGACTTAAGGGTAAAGCCAAAGTAAATAGCATCATTTTCAGTAAGTAACTTTGAATATGTTAAGGGCGCTTTAAGGCTAAGTTGCAACTTAACCTCTTGATTTTGCATCGGCTCACTTATTCCAGGATATACATTTTGTTGATAAGGCTCCTGGTTCGGGTCATCCATATAGCTAAAAGGTAGAATATAGTTTTGTCTATGAGGCGTTAATACATAAGGATTGTCTTCTGTATTTCTTTCAGCAATAAGTCGTTGTGGAACCTCAACTTCGCTACTCTCTCCTTTGTTAACTAAACGCTCACAATTCTCTTTCAAAGGCAGCAATAAGCTATTTTCAGCAGCCGCTTTAACGCCCTCTAAGATACAATCATCAACCTTATCTGCGCTGACATTAACGGTAGTTAGAGAAGCAACCAGCATACAAGCCCATTTCATAGTACTTTTATTCACAAAGGTTCCCTTTAATATCTTTTAATTACATAAGCTTAGTTAACAAGGTGATCAAATAAAAGTAAAGTATGTTTTAAATTATACTTACTGCTAAAATTGAGCAAACCATCTATTCCAATAAACCTACTCCAATCGCTTACCAATATAAGGAGCTTGTGTGCATTCGCTCACCAGAATTATTAGTCGCCAGTGGTATCGTTCTCGCTTTTTTTGGACACTTTTTCTTGTAACAAGCTATGCCATTACTGGCTTTTTGATTCTACCTGGCATTATTAATAACCTTGCAATAAAAAACATTGAACAGAACCTTGGCTGGAATGCCAATATAGAAAAGGTGGAACTTAACCCCTTCGCTCTGACTTTAACTATTCACAATTTACAAATACAAAATAAGCAGAAAGAAACGATGATCTCATTCCGTCGGTATCATAATGATATTGAACTGAGATCTATCATTGAAGGCGCTATTACGTTCGCTAATTTAGAATTGACTGACCCTTATATAAAACTAGTTATTGAGAAAAATGGAAAAACTAACTTTCATAATGCCTTAGAACAGAGTCAAACAGATGTCCCTCAGGAAGTAACCTCTGATCAGGAAAGTGAAAGCAAGCTGGTAAGCCTGCTGTTTGATGATATTAAAGTAACAGATGGGGCCATTGATGTTGCCGACTACACACTATCAAACCCAATTGAGCACCAACTCAAACCGGTTAGTTTCAACTTAAAGAATTTTTCAACCCACCTTGATGATGACGGTGATTACCAACTGAGTATTGCCCTAGATAGTGGCCGTACGCTTAACTGGCGAGGCATTGTTGGCATTGCCCCTTTCCATTCCAGCGGCTTTCTTAAAGTAGATAATATCAGAGCTCATCGGTTATGGCCTTA
>ENA-OSET01002378-OSET01002378.1-sediment-metagenome-genome-assembly--contig:-NODE-2378-length-18268-cov-28.334341_pt1 | contig 18268 bp, 18 predicted proteins | sample MGYA00237882_ERZ534229 | MGnify/ENA primary metagenome ERZ534229 (study PRJEB26408, sample SAMN06266212) | sediment metagenome | isolation source: Hudson Canyon methane seep mesocosm | place... | reverse complement strand
AAATATTAGGAGAAAATAATGAAAAAAGTATTATCTGTATTAGCAATGACTCTGATGTTAGCTGGTTTAGCAACAGGCTGCATGGACAACCCTGACGGTTCTCAGCAACACGTTACTAAAAACAATTAATTCCCAAGGAATGTGTATGCAATTTTTGCAATGCCATACACATTCCTTAGTCACGCAATAATATAATTATAAAAGTCATTGGAGAAAGAAAATGAAAAAAGTATTATCAGTTCTAGCTATTACTTTAATGCTTGCTGGCGTAACAACTGGCTGCATGGACAACCCAGACGGTTCTCAGCAACACGTTACTAAAAACAACTAATTCTTGGTTTTTCATGAAAGAACCTCTAACACTTAGAGGTTCTTTTTAAACCAAGCCCCCCATCACAGACCTCTCAATAAATAACATAGCCGTCCTTCCGATTTGCGCTATATTAATACCCCTACACAAAATAATATTTCATTTTCCAGCTACCCCTCGGTCATTATGACCTATACTACATTTATCTTTTATCTGATTAAGGCTTTATAAACAGGCTAGGTATTTCATCGACAATCTCCTTTACCTGCATAAGCAAGCCCCAACACTGAAAAAATCAAAATGGCTGAACACGACAAAAAACATCAAACATTACAAAAAGCACTGGAAATTAATCTGGACAATTGTAAATACGGAACGATTGTTGAAATAGGTGCAGGGCAAGAAGTTGCCAGAAATTTTTTCCAGGCGGGTGGTGCAGCAGGTACTGTTGCAAAAACCATGTCAGCCTACGACATGCAGGTAAGTGATGACATTTATGGCGCAGAAGAAACTAAGCGATACGTTAGTCGCAGCCGGCTCATCAAAATGCTGGACAAAGAATATACCGCCGTTACCGAATTATTAACGCCAACACGCCCTAAAAACACCACCTTTTTTTCTTATGCTGCGACAGTTACTGCCAAAAGCTATTTGCAAAAAAATGAATGTCATGGCTGGGTAGGCATTCGAGTACAACTTTATCCAGGCGCAGCACCTAGCGACATCATACTGCATGTTCGTATGCTGGATAATGACGGAGGCTCTCAACAAGAAGCCTTAGGCGTAGTAGGCGTCAATCTAATTCATGCAGCATTTAATCACTTTACTCAGCCTAAAAAAATCATTGAAGCTTTAATTGATGATTTAGAACCCGGTCGCATTGAAGTCGATATGATTAGTTTTTCAGGCCCTTATTTTGAGGAAACGGAAAATAGACTAATGAATGTTCACCTTGTTCATAGCGGCTTAACTCATGCCATTATGTTTAACCCCAAAGGTAACGTTCAAGTTCCTGCAGAGCTGTTGTACAAAAAGAACATTCTGGTCATTCGAGGTGCATTTACACCTCTGACTAAAGTGCATATGGATATGACAAAATGTGGGCAACAACATTTTAATGACATGGAGCATATCGACGCTAAACAAACCATCGTTCTAGCTGAATTGACCATGGCAAGCCTAACAGTCGGAGATCAAATTGATGACGCCGATTTCCTTGCCCGTGTCGACATGTTAAACACACAAGGCTATACCGTAATGGTTTCTAACTATTTACGCTATTTCCGTTTGCGCGCATACTTCCGTCGCTATACCAAACAGCAAATTGGGCTAATACTGGGCATTTCAAACTTGGATTTGATTTTTACTGAAGAATATTACGAAGGGCTAGAAGGGGGGATTTTAGAAGCATTTTCTAAACTATTTCCTGACAATACCCGCCTGTATATATACCCCTACAAAAGTCCAGACAGGGAAGAATTAGTAACCGTTAAAAACTTCACCCCACCTAAAAACCTGAAACACCTTTACAACCATTTTCATGAAAATGGCTACTTAATTGGTTTAGAAAATAATGTAGATGAAAGCTTACTAGGTATTAGCCCTGTTAAAATATCATCTGATATACAAAAAGGACGCGGCGAGTGGGAAAAGCACGTACCCGACTCCATTGCTGAAATGATTATTGCTAAAAGATTATTAGGCTTTGCCAATAGCAAAAGATAGCGAGAACCTTCATTCAAGTTATATGCTTATAATATTGTAGAGCTAGGCTTAGCTCTACAATAAATTCGTCTTATCTAAGTTCCAGACTTCAATGCTATTTTTGCTTGATCCCACATAGCATCTAACTCTGCCAGCTCACAGTCACGCAAATCACGACCTGACTTTTCAACCTGCTCTTCAATAAAATTAAATCGCTTAGTGAATTTTTTAGTCGCTTCCTTTAGTGCTATTTCAGGATTAACTTTTAAATGACGAGCCAAATTAACCGCCACCAGCAACAAATCACCCACTTCTTCCTGAACATGGGCTTGGTCGCCTTCTTGCCAGGCTTCCTTTACCTCATCAAGTTCCTCTAACACTTTATCAAATACCGGCTCCACTTCAGACCAGTCAAAACCATGACTGGCCGCCTTATTCTGAACTTTTTCGCATTGAACTAAAGCAGGAAGGTTAATCGCCACCCCCGCTAAAACGCTCTCCTTTTCAGGCACGATTTTCTTAGCCTTTCGCTCCTCAAGCTTTGCATCATCCCATGCTTTTTGTCGCTCTTCATCCGAGTTATAAACCACATCATCAAAAACATGGGGGTGCCTGCTAATCAACTTATCCGAAATCGACTCAGCAACTTGCTCAAAATTAAACAAGCCTTGCTCTTGGGCTATTTGAGAATGAAAAACGACTTGCAATAAAAGATCACCTAGCTCAGACCGCAAGTCATCCAAATCATTCCGTTCAATTGCATCAGCCACTTCATAAGCTTCTTCAATCGTATAAGGGATCAGACTATAAAAGTCTTGCTTTAAATCCCATGGACAGCCTTTTTGCGGATGGCGCAAATGCGCCATGATTTCCAGTAGTTTTTTAACGTTGTTTAATTCCAAAGCAATTAGAACGAACAAGCAAAACTATCAAAATAACGCTGTTTAAATGCATCCATACTAAAACTATGGTTCTGCGTTCCATGGTGTTCAATTTTTATTGCCCCTAACAAGGAAGCAATCCGCCCTGTCGTTTCCCAGCCATAATCATTGATAATACCATAGAGCAAACCAGCCCGATAAGCATCGCCACATCCTGTTGGGTCGGCCAATTCTCTTGCTTTTGCAGAAGGAACATCTATACATTTACCTTCTGTAAATATTTTTGAGCCTTCCCCGCCCATTGTTACAATCAACGCATCAACTCGTTCAGCTATTTGCTCTAAAGACAAGCCTGTACGATCTTGCATCAATTCAGACTCATAATCATTAAATGTCGCATAAGTCGACAAATCCAGCAGTTCTAATAATTCATCACCATTAAACATCGGCATCCCTTGCCCCGGATCAAAAATAAACGGAATACCTTGTTCTGCGAACTCTTTAGCATGCGCTTGCATACCTTCTTTTCCATCAGGAGAAACAATACCAATACTAAATTCACCATCGACAGGCACAGAATTTTCATGCGACGAGTTCATTGCGCCAGGATGAAAAGCAGTTATCTGATTATCATCTTCATCCGTTGTAATATACGCCTGCCCCGTATAATCATTATCCATTACTTTAATATATTGAGTGGATATCTGGCGACAGTTTAACCACTGCGCATAAGGCTCAAAATCATGACCAACTGTTGCCATAATACTTGGCTGTTCACCCAATAACTTTAGGTTATAGGCAATATTTCCTGCGCATCCACCAAATTCTCTACGAATAACAGGCACCAAAAAAGAAACATTCAACATGTGAACCTTTTCCGGCAAAATATGGTTTTTAAACTTATCATGAAAAACCATAATAGTATCGTAAGCCATAGACCCACAAATTAATGCACTCATTTTATTCCTCTAAACATTTATATTAAAATTAAAGCCCAAGTGGTCACTGCCAACCCAATAGTAAGAAAGACGGCTGCCGAACCAATATCTTTAGCCCTTCCTGCTAATTCATGATACTCACTACCTACCCTATCAACAACGGCTTCAACGGCTGAATTTAGCAACTCAACAACCAGAACCAATCCCACTGAAACAATCAGCAAAACGATTTCAACCCTACTCTTCCCCTGCCATACAGCCAATGGTACAGCAAGAAAAAAAACAACGACTTCTTGTCGAAACGCCTCCTCATGCTGCCAGCTTGCCTTAAGTCCCGCGATGGAAAAAAGAATCGCATTAAAAAACCGCTTCAATCCTTTTTCATTGTAATACGTCACTTTGCTACTCCATTATAAACAAATTATGTTTCTATCATTTCCTGATAGGCCGTAGCACTCATTAAATCATCCAGTTCAGCCGGATTATCTGCTTTTATACAGAACAACCAAGTTTCATAGGGCGCATCGTTCACTTGCTCAGGCGCATCTGCAATCGCTTCATTAACGGCAACAACAACACCATTAACAGGGCTAAACAGATCCGATGCCGTTTTAACCGACTCAACAACAGCACATTGCTCTCCGGCCACACATTGCTTACCCATTTCAGGGAATTCAATATAAACCAAGTCGCCTAACTCTTCCTGCGCAAAATCAGTTATTCCAATCCGGACTATATTATCGTCTTCCAACATTGACCATTCGTGACTTTTTGCATATTTCAAATTCTCGGGTAATTCACTCATTGCTTGACTCTCTGTTTCTATATTTAAGAATATACAGGTAAGGATAACCTGCTATTTTTTAAAAACAACAAAAATATTTATTCATGCCAAATGTTCACCGTATAATCCATCTATTCTCCTAATAATTCCTTGTTATGAAAAAATCGCTTACTTTATTTCTAATTTACGCGCTATCAGTCTACACACTGATTGTGACAGCTTCTGACATTGATAATGATAATGCTCAGAATGAAAATGAAGAAATTGAGGAGGTTCAGTTTATTGATGGACAAGCGGTTATTTACCTCGATGAAACTGTCCAAAAAAAATCGGGGATAAAAACCCTAACGCTTGAATCGACCCATTACCAGCCCGAATTTATTGCTTACGGCAAGGCGATCAACATCAGCCCCTTACTAACCATTCACAATCAATACCTATCCTCTCTATCAAAGCAAACAGGCGCTAAGGCTCGCTTGGTTTCCGCAGAAAAAAGTATTTCACGCTTACGACAGCTACACCAGGGAGCAGCCGTTTCAACTCGAAAGTTACAAAACCAACAATCACAATGGCAAACTGAAAAGGCAATTTATAAGCAAATAGCCTACAAAAACAAAATAATCCTTAATAATAGCAAAATCCAATGGGGTGCCACTGTCACAGACTGGCTCACCAAGCCTCATTCACAGCAACTAGACAATCTGCTTAACGGCGAATCTACTCTTCTTAAAATCAGCCTACCAGCTGACAAAGTTTTACCCGCCAATACATCTCATGCTTATATTAGCGCTACTGGCAACAGAAACACAGCCTATAAGGCCGAATTTGTTAGCCAACTTCCACAAATCAACAATGTTTCTCAAGGCCCTCAATATTTATTTTTAATTAGCCATTCAGCCATTAAAATGGGCATGAATTTCACCACCTGGATAACACAGGAAAACAATGCTCAATCAGGCGTCATAATCCCTGAAAATTCATTAGCCTGGCATCTTGGACAAGCCCTGGTATTTATAAAAATAGATGAAGAAAAGTTTGTTCATAGAAATATTAAACAAGCAAAAAAGGTCGCTAATGGCTATTTTATTAGCCAGCAACTATTTGCTGGTGAAGAAGTGGTTACCACTGGTACGCAAATGTTACTCTCTCATGAGTTTAGGTCTCAAATACCCGATGAAGACGATGATGATTAACGAAATACTTATAATCACTTCTATCCCTGCCGCAAGAGCAACCCCTCTTCCCAAAAAGTAACTTACACGCCCAATATGCTGTCATCTCTTGTTCGCTTCTCAATTCGCTTTTATGGCATTGTTTTCGCACTTGCCATATTACTGCTTCTATATGGCAGCTACCGTTTTTCTCATGCAGGCTTGGATATATTTCCTGAGTTCTCACCCAAACAAGTCATTATTCAAACCGAATCACCGGGATATTCTGCCGAACAAGTTGAAGTGCTAGTTACCCAGGCAATAGAAACCAGTATCAGCGGTGTTATTGGTCTTAAGTCTATAAGCTCCGAGTCTATTCAAGGGCTTTCTATTGTGACCGCAATATTTAAAGAAAGCACCGACATCTATAGAAATAGACAACTGGTCAGTGAGCGCTTAGCGAACCTAGCTAATAAATTACCCGCAGGAATAGAAACGCCCGTCCCCGTTCCCTTATCTTCCTCTTCAGCAACCGTATTGACCATTGGCTTAAGCTCAGACACGAGCAGCTTAATGGATTTGCGCAGTCTTGTTGACTGGACCGTCGTACCACGCATATTAGCTGTACCGGGTGTAGCCGATGTTAATATCTTTGGGGGAGAAATTCAGCAACTTCAGGTTCAAATCAATCCCACCCAATTACATCGATTTAACTTAGCGGTTGAGGATGTTGTTGATGCGGTCAAAAAAGCGGGAAATATTCAAGGCGGTGGCTTTATTGAAAATGACAACCAACGCTTTACCATCCAAATTACCGGCCAGCCCAAGAGCCCGGAACAATTTAAGAAAATTATCATCAAGCGCCAGTCATCGACCAATATAACCCTGGGGGATGTTGCTGATATTCGCTTCGCAGCTGAACCTCCCATTGGCGCTGCCCAAATAAAAGGAAAACCAGGTATTGTGATGATGATTATTGGTCAGTTTGGCGCCAATACACTATCCGTTTCCAGGCAAGTTGAAGCGGCTCTTGCTGAGTTTAATGTTATTTTCAAAAAACAGGCAATTGATTTTTACCCTCATCTTTTTCGCCCTGCAGATTATATAGAAACCTCCCTATCCAATTTATCTGGCCACCTATTAATCGGTGGTTTATTTGTTATTGTTATTTTATATTTATTTTTGTTTAACATTCGAACCGCACTTATTTCTGCAACCGCCATCCCCTTATCATTGATTACTGCCATTATTGTTTTACTGGAAAGCGGTACCAATTTAAATATCATGGTCCTTGGGGGATTAGCTATTGCACTCGGTGAAGTAGTTGATGATGCGATTATCGATACAGAAAACATTTTCCGCAGGCTTAAAGAAAATCGATTGCTCAGCCACCCAAAATCAGTAGCAACCGTGGTTTATGACGCATCAATGGAAGTGAGAAGCTCAGTCGTCTATGCCAGCTTTATTGTTGCTTTAGCTTTTATTCCGCTATTAACCTTGCCGGGTGTTGCTGGTCGCTTATTCTCACCACTTGGGGTTTCTTACATTTTAGCCATTTTAATGTCTTTGCTAGTCGCATTAACCTTAACTCCTGCCTTATGTTATTACTTTCTTGGCAATAATCCTCAGTCACTCGACCAACAAGAACCGCCTCTTATTAAATGGCTCAAACCCCACTACCAAGTGATATTAAACTGGGTGACTGCACATTTAAAATGGATTCTCATATCTAGCATAGGCTTTTGCTTCCTTGGCTTGGCGACCTTTTTCAATCTGGATAACAAATTTTTACCTGAATTACGTGAGGGTCACTATATTGTCCATACAACCAGCATTCCTGGCACGTCATTACAAGAGTCTATTCGCATAGGTTCTGAATTAACTAAACAGTTTTTACAACTACCTGAAATAGAATCAGTTTCACAATGGGCAGGCCGGGCTGAAAGAGGTGCAGATACATTTGGCAGCCATTATAGTGAATACGAAGTTCGCCTGCTTCCGCTGTCTGGAGCAGAACAACAACGGGTACTTAATCAGTTAAGAAGCCTATTGGATGACTTTCCAGGCATATTATATGAAGCCAATACCTTTTTAACCGAACGTATTGATGAAACCATTTCAGGCTACACCTCCCCTGTCGTCGTCAATATCTATGGCAATGATTTAAATACTTTAGACAGTAAAGCAGAAAAAGTTGCACAGATTATGCGTGATATACCTGGCGCAGCTGACGTGCAATTACGCTCCCCTCCCGGAACACCCTTACTAAATATCCATTTAAACTTAGACAAACTGCAATTATGGGGGCTAAAACCACAACAGGTAATCAGCACCGTACAAACAGCCTATGAAAGCCACATTACCGGTAAAAATATTCAGGGAAACAGAATTTATAATATTGCTGTTGCTTTAGCACCTGAATTAAGAAACCAACCTGAGGCAATCGCCGACCTACCCATCCGAACTGAAGACGGTCACTTAATTAAATTATCTCAAGTTGCTGATATTAATCACTCTGAAGGTCGTTACAATATTCTTCATCAAGGCGCTCAACGCAAACAAACCATTACCAGTAATGTGATTGATAGAGACATGAACTCCTTTATTCAGGAACTAAAAAACAGGGTATTAAGTGAAATTACCTTTTCAGCCAATAGCTACCCTGAATTTACCGGGGCTGCCATTGAACAAGCTCAAGCCAAAAAAGACCTTGTACTTCATTCCTTACTCGCCAGCGCAGGAGTGATACTGTTCATTTATATTGCTATAGGTAATAGCCGTCACGTTTTGATCACGCTTGCAAACCTGCCATTTTCACTTATTGGTGGATTAATTGCTGTTTTATTAACGGGTGCAACCTTATCCGTTGGTTCAATCGTGGGGTTTATTACGTTATTCGGCATTACAGTCAGAAACAGTATTATGCTGTTATCGCATTACCAGTACCTGGTTGAAAAAGAAAATAAACCCTGGGATATGGAAACCATGACTATTGGTGCTCAGCAACGTCTACCCTCCATATTAATGACCGCATTGGTCACTGCTTTAGCGATGGCTCCAATTGCTTTTAATAGCGACAACCCAGGCAGAGAAATCATGGGGCCAATGGCTGCCATTATCATTGGCGGACTTGCTTCGTCTACCATTTTAAACCTGTTACTTTTACCCAGTCTTTTATTGCGCTATGGCAAATTTACAAAATAAACTCAAACCTATAGCAAAACACACTGAATGTATTATCTTAATTCATGGTTTAGCTAGAACAAGTCGCAGCATGAAAAAAGCTGAAAAAGCATTTAGCTCATATGGCTACAAAGTCATCAATATTGATTACCCTTCTCGAACGAGCGACATTGCCCAATTAACTCAAGATTATATTCACCCCTGCATCAAACAATGTGAATCTAAAAACTACCAGAAAATTCATTTTCTAACCCACTCAATGGGCGGTATTTTACTGCGCTATTATTTTTCATCACAGCATTTAACAAATATCGGCAGAACTGTTATGTTAGCTCCTCCAAATCAAGGCAGTGAAATTGTTGACAAACTGGGACACTTAAAATTATTTCAATTTCTCAATGGACCTGCTGGAGCACAACTTGGCACAACAAAAAATAGTATCCCCAATCAATTAGGCAACATTAACTTTGAAACCGGCATTATTAGCGGCAATAAAACAATCAACCCTTTATTATCTCTACTTATTAGCGGTAAAAATGACGGTAAAGTTGCTGTAGAAAGTGCAAAAACACAAGGTATGAAAGAGTTTCTACTTGTTCCAAATAACCATTCATTTATTATGCAGAAAACTCAAGTGATACAGCAGTCCTTATATTTTATCCAAAATGGTTTTTTCGCTTAGAAACTTGTCATAAATAAGTAACAAAGACTTTACATTTGTATATTTTAACTTAAAATACAACTTGGCCTACACCCCCGCCTTAGTTGCTTTATAGCTGATATAAAGTATGAATTTGTACATCCTTATTGAAAGACTACAACCGCGAGAGTATGCCAAGAAAAATCTTAATCATTGACAGTGATACATCCATTTTAAAGACTTTTAATAAAGAGCTTATTAATCACGATTATTCTGCTGTCACAATCGATAAGGAACAATCTGTTTTCAAGCAAATTGAACAAGTAAAACCCGATATTGTTTTATTAGACATTCACTTTCCTGTCTCATCGAATACTGATATAACAGAACACTTAAGTAAAGAAGAGATTCCATTTATATTTATCAGTGGCTCGCAAGATCAGACTATTTTAAAACAATCTGATTCAATCAATGCACTAGGGTTTCTTCTTAAACCCGTCAATATTAATCAACTTATCATAGAAATAGAAACGGCTCTTCATCTTCATAACGAAAGAATCCAACTTGATCGCCGTAAAGAAAACATTAATATCACCATTGATAACAATCGCAAAGTCAGTGTTGCTATAGGTATTATTATGGAACGTTATCACTCCAATGGTGCTCAGGCATTTGAAGTGATTCGCTCTGCCGCAAGAAGCAAACAATGCAGAATATTAGACATATCTAAAAAGATAATTGATGAGCACGAAAAAACTCTCAGCTCAATTTCTCAAGCTGGGTGTTCAGATATTACTAATTGCGATAAAAAGAAGAGTTTATCTACTAATGAGATTCTTAATGAAGTTATTGAATCTATTTACGCTTAAGCCCTGAAAAATCACTGCTTTTATTTTGATTGAATGACTGTGTGAATAATCTTTTTTTGATCAAGCCTTCCATACTCGGATAGGGACCAGAGTATGCTGCTCTAATCGACATACAAAGCTCAGCTATACAGAAAAACTTTCTCCACAGCCGCAGACACCCGTTGCCTTTGGGTTATTAAACTTGAAAGAAGCATTAATCCCTTCCCTTACATAATCCAAAACCAGACCATCAAGCTTATCCATATCGTCATCTTTAACCAATACTTTTACACCAAATTGCTCAAAAACCATATCATTTTCGGCCTGCTGATCAGCATAATCAAGCACATAGGAATAACCTGAACAGCCAGAGACTTTTGCTCCCACTTTTAAACCGATACCTGATCCACGTTGTTGAATCTGCTTTGCTATTTGCTTTGCAGCATTTTCAGTTACTGTAATAGACATTTTTCTCACTTATTCTTTAATCACGATTGATTTCAAAACCTCTAAAAATTTAGTAATTTCAACTTCCGTATTATCCTTACCTAAACTAATTCGGACTGCACCTTTTGCTAATTGAGGCTCGATCCCCATTGCTAATAAAACCGAGCTGGCTTTTCCCCCGCCAGATGCACAGGCAGAACCACTAGAAACAGCAATATTCTTCTGATCCAGCTGCATAAGTAACATTTCCCCATCAACCCCTTCAATAGCAAACTGAACTGTATTAGGTATACGGTCTACTTGCTCAGAAAATATAACCACACCAGGAAGTGTTTTTAAACCTTGTTCTAATTGTTTTCTTAATTTCAAACAATGCGAGGATCGCTGATCTAATTCTAAACGGGCTAATTCAGCCGCCTTACCAAATCCGACAATTGCCGCAACATTTTCCGTTCCTGCTCGCCTGCTACCTTCCTGTCCCCCACCAATTAAAACCGGCTTAATCTCACATGAGTGTTTATTAAAAACCAGAGCACCACAACCTTTAGGACCATATATTTTATGACTAGAAATCGTCATAAGATCAACGGATAAGCCTGCAAAATCAACAGGTATCTTTCCTATTGCTTGTACTGCATCAGTGTGTAACAAAGTGGCTTTACCTTTTAGAAACAGCGCTATTTCATTAATATTCTGAATAGCCCCAGTCTCATTATTTGCCAGCATAACAGATACTAAACCAGGCGGTACTGGCTGCTCAAAAAGCGAAACGACATCATTAAAAGCAAGCAAACCCTGTTTATTTACGGGCAATGTTAGGACTCTTTGACTGTAACTTGCCGATTCCATAACTGAAGGATGTTCTACCGACGATATAGCAACAACAGCATTACATCCATTCCCTTGCATAACAAGGTTATTAGCCTCTGTTCCACCACTGGTAAATACAATCTCTGCTGGCAAAGCACCCACCAAAGCAGCGACCTGCTCTCTTGCCGTATCAATCGCACTTCGTGCAATTCGACCCATCCTATACAGACTGGATGGATTTCCATAAAAAGCACTTAGGTAGGGCATCATTACCTCAACAACCCGAGGATCTATAGGTGTTGTTGCATTATGATCAAAATAGATCATTATCTACATATCTATATCGTCAGCTCTTCTTGTTTATGAATAGTGACAAGATGCTCAATTTTGTGGTCTTGTCTATTAGCAACATCGGATACTGGCTGTCTAGTTAAAAGCTCCCCTAAACTAATCCCTTTTAGATAATTACGAATCTGATCACTAAGCCCCATCCACAAGTCATGAGTCAAACAAGGCTGGTCATCCTGACAATTTGCCTTCCCACCACACTTAGTTGAATCAAGCTCTTCATCAACCGCTCCAATAATATCTGCAATATTAATATCGCTTGCTTCGCGGCTTAATTTATAACCACCACCTGGCCCTCGAACACCTTTAACCATACCTGCTTTTCGTAGACGAGCAAATAATTGCTCAAGATATGACAATGAAATAGTTTGCCTTGTAGCAATATCAGTTAGAGTTACTGGTTTTTGTTGGCTATGAAATGCCAAGTCCAGCATTGCCGTAACTGCATAACGACCTTTAGTAGTCAGTCTCATGATAAACGCCTTATAAACTTAAAATTACAAGGGTTACTATAAATAAACCTAGTAATTTAGTCAAGAATTAACGCTCAATTACGATTTTATTCTTTTATTTCACAATTATCTAATGAAGGCATCCCCTCCTCCTCACAATCTATTCCAGCCTCATTAAGCACTTTTCTCATATCATTCATTTGCTTATCCAACACATGAATGTGATCCAGCATATGATTAATTGCATGTGCAACGGGGTCTGGCATATCTGCAGTTGCTCCATACGCATTAAAGCCCATTTTATCTGCGATTTTCTCACGATCTTTACTTGCCTGACTCCGGTCGGTATCAATTATACGGCCAGGGATTCCCACGACGGTTGCTTCTGCAGGCACTGGCTTAACAACCACTGAATTGGAACCGATCCTTGCATTTTCTCCGATTTCTATAGGCCCCAATACTTTTGCCCCCGCCCCAACCACTACATTATTTTTTAATGTCGGATGTCTTTTACCTTTATCCCAGGAAGTACCTCCCAAAGTAACACCATGATAAAGCGTACAGTCATCCCCAATAATGGCTGTTTCACCAATAACCACCCCCATGCCATGATCAATAAAAAAACGCCGGCCAATAGTCGCTCCCGGGTGTATTTCTATACCAGTCAACCAACGCCCTATATGAGAAACAAACCGACCTAGCCAATTAAACTGGTTCATCCAGCATATATGAGCGACTCGATGAATTATCAACGCATGAAAACCTGGATACGTTGTAACCACCTCAAAAACACTCTGTGCAGCAGGATCCCTATCAAAAACACAGTTAATTTCTTCTTTAATTAGCTTAAACATACATCTACTTTTTATTATGATTTTGTGAAAACCTCAAAATCCCTCGAAGAATATCCACCTCTTTGGTATCAAGTGAAATTCTATTAAATATCCGTCTTAACCGGCGCATAATTGATTGTGACTTATCAACATGCAAGAAGCCTATATCTGCTAGCGTCTCCTGCATATGATCATAAAACATCTCCATTTGATCCATTGTTGCAGGGGCCACGCTATTTTTGTCGCCTATAGTACTTTCTGTCCGCTGACCGGAAGCCACATACAACTCATAACAGACCACTTGCACTGCCGCTGCCAGGTTTAATGAACTATATTCTGGGTTACAGGGAATCCGCAATAAATAATGACACAAATCCAGCTCATGGTTTTTCAACCCTGAATTCTCACGTCCAAAAACTAAAGCAATTTTATCATCAGACTCCTTCACAGCGGGACACACAAATTTTTCCGCTGCTTCTCTAGCAGATAATTCTGGCCAACTTATTGTTCTATCCCTGGCACTTGCTCCCAATACTATTTGACAATCAGAAACCGCATCTTTTAAAGATTCATAAACACGAGCTTTACTTAAAATATCATCCGAACCAGCCGCCCTGGATGTTGCATCAGCACTTGGAAAGTGTTTTGGCTGAACCAAACAAAGCTCATTCATTGTCATGTTTTTCATAGCACGAGCAACCCCTCCTATATTGCCTGGATGAGAAGTCTCTACTAAAACAATTTTAAAGTTTGAAAGCATTATCAAGTCTATTTCTATATAAATAGAACACTATACCAAAAGTTTTGTTATGCTAGAGGGTTTTATAATTGCTTATTATCACTGACTATGCACCCAATGCTTAATATCGCCGTCCGCGCCGCAAGAAATGCGGGAGACTTAATCCAACGATCATCTGAAAACATTAGTCAACTGACCATAAACAAGAAAAGTAAAAACGACTTTGTTTCTGAAGTTGACCGCATGGCTGAACAAGAAATAATTCAAATCATTAAACAAGCCTACCCTGACCATGGAATTATCGCAGAAGAAAGCGGTGAGCAAAAAGGCAATGACTTTACTTGGATTATTGACCCGCTTGACGGAACTACCAATTATTTACATGGCTACCCTCAATATGCTGTTTCTATTGCTTTGAAAAAAGGCAACAAGATTGAGCTTGGGGTTGTATATGACCCGCTAAAAGACGAACTATTCACCGCAACTCGCGGTGGCGGAGCAATGCTTAATAATAGGCGCATTAGAGTCAGCAAACAAATAGACCTTAGCACGGCATTACTGGGCACTGGATTTCCTTTTAAATACCCTCAACATTTAGATGCATACATAGGCATGTTTAAAACCTTAACCCCTGCCACTGCAGGTATCCGTCGAGCAGGTTCCGCTGCTATTGACCTTGCTTATCTTGCCACTGGTAGACTTGATGGTTTTTGGGAGATTGGCCTTAAAGAATGGGATATGGCAGCAGGCGTTTTATTAATTCAAGAAGCGGGTGGCGTGATAACTGACTTTTCTTTTAAAGACCAGTATCTTCGTTCGGGTAATATAATTGCAGGCAACCCAAAAATGCATCAAGCCATTTTCCAAGCAATAGAACCACACCTTACAGATAGCCTTAAGTAACTTTATTTTCCATAGCTTACTGGAGTGTGATCGCCCACCCCACTCCAGTAGTTCTTATTTACTGAGAAATTCTGTCTTTGATTTTATTTGCTTGTAGCTAATCCTCTTGCCGTTCGCTTATCTTTCACGTTTTTCAAGACCACTCCTTTCAAGTTTGCTCCCGTGAAATTTGTATCATTTATTCTGGCATATGATAAATCAGTATTTTTCAAATTGGCATTAGTAAAATCAGCGCCCTCCAGGTTAGCAGAGTAAAATGTCGCATTCTGTATATTTGCATTACTTAAGTCTGCAAAACGTAGCATTGCTCTATCCAAATTGGCACCTGATAAATTGGCTCTGCTAAGGTTTGCTTTTTTCAAACTCGCTCGCATCAAACCCATTGACTGATTTTTCATATCAGCCCCCCAATTAATGTTTGATAAATTTGCATTCGTTAAATTTGCATTATCTAAAATAGCTATTACCCGGCTTCCACTAAGATTGGCATTTGATAAATCAGCCCTCATCATACTGACCCCAAAAATACTTACATTTGAAAGATCAGCACCACTCAGATCAATCTCTACCATAATCGTCAAATCCAACACCAAATCTGATAGATTGCTTTTACTTAAATTTGCTTTCCTTAAATCAGCCCCCCATAAGTCAGCATTCCTAAAGTCCAAACCTGACAAATCCAACCCAGTTAAATCCTTTCTTCTTAAATCTGCGACGTTTGTTTTAGTTGATTGCTTTAATAATGCAACAACATCTGAACGCTGTAACTCTGCTGCCCCTAATAACTGGCTTATACCTAGCATTACCAGACTAACAATTGCTTTATTAACACCCTTCATTGGCTCTACCTTATCTTTTTTTACACATACCCTCTAAACAAAAAAACCGGCAATTGCCGGTTTTTTTGGATATATTTAATTCTTAATATTGATGAATTGGAAAACCTTTTCTTTGCTTTACGTCTTTTCGAGAAACCACTCCATCGTGGTTTTTATCCAACTTATTAAACTGTTTACGCTTATACGCTTCAAGCTCTGATGGCTCAACTAAGTTATCCCCATCTGCATCCATTTTTTTAATTAACTTCGCTGCTTCTTTTTCAGCTGTTTTAAGTTCATTCGCAATGGTCTTATTAATATTTTGTTCAGAAACACCCTGCTTTCTCATTTCTTTAATTGTTTGTATCAAGTCTTCTTTTATCTCTAATACCACTTCACCAGCAGTAATATAACCATCCTTATTCACATCATTAGAATCACTATTATCAGTTACCGTGGCCTCAAAATATTCTTTAAAACCGACCTTACCATCCCCACCATCATCCATAGACCCGATCATTTTACCGACCTTCTCTGCTGTATAACTCTGTGCATTAACCCCTGAGACTACTAGGACCAACATACTTGCCGCTAATGATTTAACTATTGTGTTCATTTTTTCCTCATCTATTTCTGATTAAACATTTACTTAAAACTATACTACATTAGTTTTTGTTATCAACTACTTTTCCTAATAAAAATCAATTTTACACATTTTATTTAAAAAACATGACTCACAAATTGATTACAAGCTGACACCCTCTTTCTATTAATCTCCATACCCCATACTCAGCAAACAAGGTTAACATTTGTTACAACAATTTCTTTTGAACATAAAAAACCCCCACCACCTTACGGTGATGAGGGTTCATATCCCTAATCTAAAAACTAAGTTTTTAGATTAAATCATTAGATGAAAGATGGGATTAATGGAGCGTCAACCATTGTCATTTGACGGTTGCCATCTTCGTCGAAGAAGAATAACAAGCCAGCAAAACGACTGTCTGGATCATAGATCAAGTCAGCTAAACGGTAAACTTCCCAAGCTGCATCAGAAGCTGTTACGTTAACAGTTCTAGTTTCACCAGGAGCAAGAGGACTGTTATCAGATGAAGTTAAACCTTCTTCTGCTAATAAGTCATCAGGATAACCTGTTTCATCTTCTAATACGTCTGCATCAAGGAAACGAACTGAAGCAGTCATGAACTCACCTAAACGAACAGCAGAATCACCATTGTTAGTCATAGTAAGAGTCATTTGCATAGCACGACCAGGTACACGGTATGTTGCATCTTCTACTTTGACAACAACAGAAGCTGCTGGCATTTCGATAGGTTTAATACCACGCATCAAACCCGCTTGAAGCGGAGTTGTTACAGGATATTTATCATTAGTAGCGCCCATTGAAGCAGCAACTAAAATGATTGTACCCATCATGAACGCAATACCAATTTTCTTATCACTAGCTGAGATCAAAGTAGCAGCTTTACCACTACTTACAGCGATGTGACGAGGAATGAACATAGGACGTTTAACCCAGAACAACAACCATGCAGTACCAATTGCATACCAAAGAGCATGCCAGAAGTAGATGTTTTCTAATGCATAGTCTTCTAGATCAATAGTTTGACCAGTCAAAGTTGTTAAAGGATTAACAAACTGACCCATTGAACCAGTAATAGTTACCCATTTACCTGGTCCGATGATTGGGCCACCGCCTTCAACGTTCATCATAGTATGAACGTGCCAGTCACCTGGACGACGAGCTTTTAACAATACTTTAAACTCATAAGTTTCGCCTAGTTCTAGTGTTACAGAACGAGGAGTCAACTGACCACCGATCCAAGAACCAGCACGAATAAATACTGGACCCGGAATACCAATGTTCAAGAATGATACTTCTGGTTTATCAACAGTTTCTGGCCAACCCGCGAAAACGTGGAATTTACCTGAAATGCTCATTGTTTCATTAATTGCAACTTCGTCTTTTGACCAGTTTAAATCAAACCAGTGAATAGTACGCATACGCATGAAAGCCGCTTGTGACTTTTCGCCGTGTGCTGACGCTGTTGGTGTGTAAAAAATCGCTGCTGTCATTGTAACCAGCAGTGCGACAAAGGATAATCTTGCTACCTTGTCTTTTATCAGTTTCATATACCCTCCTCTAATTACTAGAGAATTTAGTGTAAGAATATTCCTGGCAACTTTATATTAATAAAGCACCAGATTTCGTTTTATTATTTTATTTCTTCTATTAAGAAGCGTCGTCGTCGATGAAGTCAGTTTTAGAAAACCACTTACCGAAGAAATGCCACAAGAAGTAAATAATGATAGATACGAAACCTGAGAAGAACGCTGATACAGGAGCAACGTCTTTACCAAAAGTTCTTAAAGTACCTTTTTCAACCATTCTGATGTACTCAGGAGTACCAGTACGTACGTAGTGGTAACCTTGTAAATCAGCTAATGTAAACATCAT
>ENA-OSET01002376-OSET01002376.1-sediment-metagenome-genome-assembly--contig:-NODE-2376-length-18279-cov-6.497363_pt1 | contig 18279 bp, 16 predicted proteins | sample MGYA00237882_ERZ534229 | MGnify/ENA primary metagenome ERZ534229 (study PRJEB26408, sample SAMN06266212) | sediment metagenome | isolation source: Hudson Canyon methane seep mesocosm | place... | reverse complement strand
GATACCAAAATGCGCCAATTGTTCGTTTGTTAACTCTTCAATTGTATTGGCTTGTGTGGTGTTTCTTTTAGGCGATAAAATTTTTGCGTTATTAACTATATTGGTAGTGGTGTTATTTGTTTCACTCATTTGGCGTCTCTGGGTAAGATAAATATGACATACACCAGAATAAACCGAATTTAATTCACACATAACAATAAATTAACAAATATAATTTCACAATTTAATGAATTAGTAATTTAATCTTTACAAAGGACAGATCTAATCCATGCATAACCTAGCCATTTTGAGTCGTGATTCAGCGCTCTACAACAGACTTCTCGAGGACGCGCATTTACCAGATCTAAAGCTTATTTTGGTTGATAATAAAGTGACTGAGGACTTTGATTACTCGCAAGTACACATTTTATTTGGCGATCCCGATTTGACTTCGCAAGTTGTTAGCCAATGTACTGAGTTAAAATGGCTACAATCAACTTGGGCCGGAAACGCTGCGCTGTTTGCGCTGGATAAAACCAACTATCAACTGACTGGAGTGAAAAATGTATTTCAGCAAGCCATGCAAGAATACGTATTTGCTTATCTTCTGTATTTTTCCCGCAATCTGACTGGATTCAATCAAGCACAGAAAAATAAAACTTGGGCAGCACCCACTTATCAATCATTAGCCGGTAAAACTCTAGGCATAATGGGCGTGGGGAATATTGGTAAAGCCGTGGCTAAAATGGCTAAACAGTTTTCAATGAAAACACGTGGCTATACCCGAACCAGCCGTGACTGCGAATATATTGATCAATATTACACCTATAACGACGAACAAGGCTTTGCCACAGGATTGGATTATTTGGTATGTCTATTACCTCAAAGTAACCCAACTACCGGACTAATCGACAGCACATTTTTATCTTATCTACCTAAACAATGTGTGTTGATCAACGCGGGGCGAGGCTCAACAGTAGTCGATAGCGCTTTAATCAATGCGCTACAAAACGATAGACTTCAAGCGGCGGTATTAGATGTATTTGAAAAAGAGCCATTACCTGAAGAGCACCCATATTGGCAGTTAAACAATACCTACGTTACCCAGCACACGGCAGCTGAATCATTGCCAGAAGATATATTCCCACTATTTAGTGATAACTATCTTAGATATATGGCTGGTTCCGCTCTTCAACACGTTTTGGATTTTAAGCAAGGTTATTGATGGTCATTTTGGACTTAGAAGCCTTTAACCAACGCCCGAAAATGTATCAATAATGGGCCACTTTCAAATTCATGCAGTGCAGAGTAAGCTTATTTAAGCTGGGATTGTCTAAGAGAGCAATTCTTTATGCGCAAGGGTACTAATTATGAAGAGAGAGAGAACCACCGAAGAATACATCATATTGTCCATTAGCGGCACGTCAGCCTTGTGCATTGCACCATTCTTTTTTATCAGAGCATTTTACGCTGACTGGTCAATTGCATTACTTGATTTATTTGTTGTTTTATCAACCGCATCGCTATTTTTTTATGTGTATAGCACAAGCAAAATTCTTTTGGCACGCTGGGTTTTGGCTATGCTGTGTATTGGTATCGTACTCAGCACTATTGCTTTGAAAGGCGCACAACAAATTGTCTGGTTATACCCGGGTATCATCTGCATATTTTTCCTACTTAAACCCAATCAATCTCTTATCATTACTACAACAATGATTGGCCTACTTGGTGTGTTTTTGTGGGAGCAACTCAGTTACATTTCGATTGTCCAATACGTTTTTTCAACCCTCATTACTCTGCTATTTAGCTACGCGTTCGCTGATCGAATGATACGTCAACAAACACTGCTCAAAGAACTTTCTATTAAAGAGCCCCTAACAGGAGCCGGAAATAGACGGGCGATGGAAGAAAAGTTACTAGAAACCACAGGACAAAACAACCCACAAAACCCATCAATTATCTTAATTGATTTGGATGAGTTTAAAAAAGTAAATGACCAATATGGGCAAAGTATCGGCGATACTATTTTACGAGATTTTGTAGAGGTGGTAATCCAAATATTGACACCGGAAGACCATCTATATCGTTTTGGTGGCGAAGAATTTGTCATAATTTCACATATACGAAACCAAGAAAACACCGCAAAATTGGCAGAACAACTACGTAGATCCATAGAAAAACACAGTTTTGAACAGAATCTACGTATTACGATTTCACTGGTTATTGCCGAATACAAGCCTGATGAAACAGGGTTTGAATGGTTAGGTAGAGCCGACAAAGCCATGTACCAAGCAAAAGGAGCTGGGCGTAATCTCTGTTGTATTGCTGCCTAATGGCGGTTAATTTTATTATGCTAATCGGCAAATATAACTAATCCAATAACGCACCAGAAAAATGACTCATGTTAGTCGGCAATACTGGGTTGCTTAAGGTAAATATTTCTCTATTTCGCAAATTTAGGCGCTGAGCCACATCACCATGATGATGAGTAAAAAGTGCTTCGAATTGACCATTTGCCATTATCTCATTTAGCCCTTTTTCTAGCCGATTAGCCAAATTAGGTTTATTAGGAGTGACATAAAAAACTAAGGGGAAAGGGTAATAAAGCATCAGGGATGGCTCAATACTAATACCGCCGATTGACGCAACTCGATGAGTAAAAACATCTTCGATTTCATTCACACCTAAAGCAACATAATCAAAGGTACCATTTTTCAGTAACAGAAATAAATCGTCCAAGGACCCTCGCTCAATCACCTTGAATTGATTATGTCTAAATAGATTAGCATCAGCCCACGTTTGTGGAATGCCAATAGACAAAGATTGCAGTTGTTGGATTTTTTTAAGCTGGGCAAACGATGCTAAAGATTCATCTCTAACCAATAACAAGCGGTAACCCAATAACCCTTTAGTCAGTGCTTGAGGTATGACTAATTTTTGCTTGTCGTTAAATTTTACATTTCCGGCAACGGTAACCAAAATATCTGCGTCTCGAGTAAAAATATTAGCTTCGTCATCGGCGTTAGGATAATCAGTATTATCAACTTGGACGTCCACTGCCCCACATTCTTGTTCAGTCTGATTTAAGCATGCTTGGAGCAGCGCTGTTTCATAACTCTGCCTTGCTGACGATTTGTTACCATTCCAAAAATTGACTTTTTGCATCCGCTTAATCCTAACAATGAACCGCATCGCCGCATTGTGCCTTTTTTTTTTACTGAATGGTCAAAATATGCCTTACAATTTATTTTGCTTTGTAATTTAGTCATTTATGGACACAATATGAAATCTACTTTTGTTATGACCTCTCGTTTGTTTTCCTCAATATTATTTCTGGCCCTTAGCAGCTTACTAGTTGCATGTAACGATTCGGCTCAAACCCCGTCAGTAGTAAAAGTACTCAAAAAGGATAATCAATATTCTCTTAGCGTTAATGGCCAACCTTATGATGTTAGGGGGGTGGGTTTAGGTTACAAAAACGATGAAAGAGTCATTGCTTTAAAAGAAGCAGGTGGTAATACCTTTAGAACCTGGGAATTAACGAATATCGAACAAGAGCTAGCCATAGCTGAAAAACAAGGGTTGATGATTGCTGTAGGTATCAAAACAGGTAAAGAATTATTAGGCTTTGATTACAATGATGAAGAAGCCGTGGCAAAACAGTTTAAACGTGTCATCGCAGACATCGAAAAATATAAAAATCATCCTAATGTACTGATGTGGGTGATAAACAATGAACCTAATTTATTATTTGATGAAGAAGGAAAGTTGAAAGAAGTTAACCCCAAGGTGTATGCCGCTATGGGCGACATCATTGATACTATCCATCAAATTGATCCTAACCATCCTGTCACCTTTAGCCTTGCAGGTGCCAATCCGAAAGATATCGCGAATGTTCTAAAATATGCACCCAATATCGATATTTTATCTGTGCAGAACTACGGTGATTTAGTGGCATTACCCGATAGCATTGCCAAAAGTAACGTAGACAAACCTTATATGGTGACCGAGTTTGGTCCGATGGGACATTGGGAATTACCCACCACAGAATGGCAAAGAGAAATAGAAGAACCAAGTGCAGTCAAAGCTGCTGGCATGGCCAAACGCATGCAAGACGTCATTCTTGACGATAAAACAGGTAAAATAATCGGTTCATTTGCCTTTTTCTGGGGACAAAAACAAGAACGAACACCGACTTGGTATGGCATGTTTAACGAATCAGGTGAACAAACGGCGCGCATAGACGAACTAACTCGTTTGTGGACAGGACAATACCCGGCCAACCGTGCGCCACTGTCTAAAGTCATCAGCATTAATAATACTCAAGCGGTTGAAAACATTCGTTTAAAACCAGGACAACTAGCTACGGTCAAGGTTCAAGTATCGGATCCGGATGGTGACCCATTAACTCACGATTGGGTATTGATGCAGGAAGTGGAAACTCGCAGCCAAGGGGGTCACTTTGAGGCAAAACCAGCGGCATTGACATTAAAAACTCTTAACTCTAACGTGCAAGCAGATTTTGTTGAAATGACATTTAATGCGCCTGATAAGGTAGGAGAGTATCGATTATTTAACTATGCTCACGACGGAAAAAACAAAGTGGGAAATGCAAATATCCCGTTTATGGTTGAGAATTGATTCAATCCAAGCGTCCCTTGACGTTTTTTACAATCAAGGGACTTGCGACTCAATTATTGCCAATTTTTTTCGTTTGAAAACAGGTCATACACCATCTCAGCTTTGTTGACTAACACCTTTGCATAATCCTTACGTAACTGATCCTTAGTATCACTTTGCAATATATTTTCTGCTTGTAACTGCCAGCGCATTGAAAATGCTCTTAGGCTTTCTTGTGCATTCTTTGCAGCGGTATAAGGAATGGCGTCTGCAGGCACATCACCACTAATCACCCAATAATACTTACCTTCTGTGGATTTTATTTTCCATACAGCAACAACGGGGGCTAAGTATCGGCATTCTTCTGTCGCGACGCTCTCGAAAAGTACACCTTGTTCCGCTAGATGTTTGTTAGCTCTTTGATATTGCTCTCTAACCCATTCAGATAATTGTGCTTCGCTGAATTCTTCCGACGCCATAAATGCTAAACCTTTGATGATAAAAAATGTGATTTTATCATATACTCAATCGTCGGGTTAACAAGTTGCAAAATTGAAAAAAGATTCATTGTAAACTTTTTATTATCCTCCTAACCTACAACACAACTTTACTATTTTTGGATCATTTATGTCAGATACTCAAGGGAACACCACCCCAATCAATACAGCTCAATTCACACCAGAACAACGCCTCTCTTATCTACTCAAAGAATGTATCTCAAACAAACAAGTATGGATCCTCACAGACCAAGACGGCTGCGTAATGCTCAATACTGAAGATGAAGATTGTACACCTGTATGGCCAAGTGAAGCCTTTGCTAAGGCTTGGGCTACAGGAGATTGGTCTGAATGTGAGCCCAAAGCGATTGATTTGAAAACATGGCATAGCCGCTGGACTCAAGGTTTAGAAGATGACGATGTCGCCATCGCTGTTTTCCCTAGCGAAGATGAAGAAGGATTGGTTATTTCCGCCCAAGAGTTTGATTTTGAATTGAAGACAAAAGCCAAGAAATAAAAGGTGACCAAACTAACTCGTCACTCTATTTTTGTTCAAACGTCTCAAATTGATTAGGTAAGAAGTCGACCAATCTGCCAGACAATCCAACATAGGTTTTTAAGGTTTGTGGGAAAGATAAAAAGATTTTTGGCAATATATTCAGTAATTGGTCGTTACCTCTGTTTTCGGCCTGTTTAACTGCCAGAGGAATATCCGCAAAGGTAGTGAACATATACAAACAATGACTTAAGTCTTTTTGAAGTTGTTGCATCTGAGTCAATTCACTCACTTGCATTTTACCCCAAGCATTTTGCCAAACTGGCTCAAGTTGACTATGTCCAAACAACATACCTTGGCACCACATTGCAACTGAGCTTTGATTGTGCTCTTCCTGACTAAATGTAATACCTAACGGTAAATGTATTTTTTCTTCACTCATGCTTTTTAACTGTTCTTGCAACATCTTCATCAAAATATCGGTGAGATTATCTGCTTGTTCAGTACTAGTGAGTTGATTACTGGTTTTGATAACCCAGGGTAACCATTTTTCAGGCATCGGGATTTCAGGGGCTGCTGCCACAGCAAAAACAACACCTTGAATAAAAGCATAAGGATGTAACACACCTGACAGCTCATCTGACTCACATAATGAGTTTAATGAAGCGTGAGTGTTTGATTCAAATTTGTGCATTGCCTAACACTGCCTTTTTGCCTTGTTAGCTTAAGGCATATTTATTTTTATTACGTCCCCTAGATTAACCAGTTGAGACAATTTATTCAAAAAGTGATTGCACAAATTCAACAATGTTATAATATAACATCACCTTATCATTTAATTTCTAGTGTCTTATGCCTTTTAATTTATCAAAAATAACCTTATTAATATTGGCAGTTATTGCCACTCGACCTGCTTTATCACAAGAGAAACCTACTCAAAAAGATGAAAATGATATTGAAAAACTCATTATCACAGCTTCGCCGTTAGGGCGTTCAATTTTGCAGTCCGCTACTCCGGTTTCTATTTTGAGTGGTGAGGAACTAGAAAAGAACCAAAGCGCTACATTAGGAGAAACACTAAAATCAGTACCAGGAGTAAACAGTACTTATTTTGGTCCTGTTTCTAGCAGCCCTATTATTCGAGGCTTAGATGGCCCAAGAGTCAAGGTCATACAAAATGGATTAGATAGTTCTGATGCATCTCGCGTGGGCCCTGATCACGTAACAACCAATGAAACTAGCACTGCGACTCAAATCGAAGTGTTACGTGGACCATCAACATTGTTATACGGAAGTGGGGCAATTGGTGGTGTGGTAAACGTAGTTGATAATCGCTTACCTAAAACCCGCCAAGATGAAACATCTGGCCGAGTCAGTGCACTTTACGATTCAGTTTCAAACGAACGTTCCCTATCTACTGATCTTAATGGCGGTTCTGGGGAAGTAGCATGGCATCTTGATGCGTTTAAACGTAAAACTGATGATTATGATGTGCCTGAGTTTGCCCTTGAAGATGGTGACATAGTAGACACCATTGATAATTCAGATATAGATTCCCAAGGTTTTACTTTTGGAGCAGGTTGGATTGGTGACGATGTGTCAGTTGCTTTATCTTATGGCCGATTAGAAACGGAATATGGTGTTCCTGGTCATTCTCATGACGAGCATGAAGAGGAGGAGGAAGACCACGATGAAGAAGAGCATAATGAAGAGGAGCACGAAGAAACAGAAGAAGTATTTGCACTCATGAAGCAAGATCGTGTTCAATCAATGGTTGATTGGAAGAACCTCTCAGGTTTATTCACCGAAGTCCATTGGCACAGTGCTTATACCGATTATCAACATAGTGAAATAGAAGAAGGCGAAGTAGGCACCACTTTCGCCAATGACTCTCTTGAATCAAGACTTTGGGCTAAACATAAAGCTGCATTAGGTTGGGAAGGCGTCGTAGGATTACATTATACAAATTCTGAATTTTCAGCTGATGGTGAAGAAGCCTTTACGCCATCTACCGATTCAACCAATACAGCTTTATTTGTATTAGAAGAAAAATCAATTGGCGATTTTTTATGGCAGCTTGGCGCTAGAGTTGAGCATGTATCTCATAAACCAGACAACGAATTTTTTATCGATAGCGAAGTCGATGCAGATTTTAAAGACTTAACGTATACAGCAGCTAGTGCATCAGCAGGATTTGTTTATAACGTGAACGAAAACCAGTCGCTTGCATTAAATTATGCATTCTCTGAACGGGCACCCTCTTCATCTGAAATTTTTTCAAATGGACTCCATATTAGTACGTCTACCTATGAAGTTGGAGCAGGTTTTGATTTAATGATTGATGACAGTGATCCACTCGATATTGAGTTTACTGTGGTGCAGTCTAATCAATCAGTGGATAAAGAAATCTCTAATAATTTAGATTTTACTTATAGGATCCAAGCTAATAACCTGCAAGCGAACTTCAGTGTATTTTACAATCAAATCGATAACTATTTGTTCCAACAAAACACCGGCTTAGAATTCCACGACCATGAAGAAGAAGGTCATGAGGAGGGAGAGGAAGAAGGCACACCTGTGTATTTATTCGCTCAACAAGACGCGGTGCTTTATGGTTTTGAAGTTGATGTTGATTGGCATTTAAATGAGAATTTACGAGTTAGCGCATTTACTGACTTTACCCGCGCAAGGCTAGCCCATAGTGAAGATAGCAACACCAATTTGCCTAGAATTCCGCCAATGAGATTTGGTGCAGAATTACACTGGGAACAAGATAATTGGCACGCAGAATTAGGCGCAATCCACTATTCAAAACAAGACAACATTGCTGACTATGAAACCCAAACCGATGGATATACCTTAGTTTCTGCGTCGTTTAATTATTATGTTCCTTTGGGCGATAATGATTTTACCATTTACGTGAAAGGTAATAACTTAACCAATAAGTTAGCCAAGGTTCATAGCTCTTTTATAAAAAATGTTGCTCCTTTGCCAGCCCGTTCTTTCGTAGTTGGGGCTAAGTACAACTTTTAGTTAACGTATTTCTAGATGGGATACTTCATAAAAAAGGGCCTAACTTCACAGTTAAGCCCTTTTTTAATCTGATATAACGACACTAGGCCTTTAACAATTTAATCGCTTGTTCTAGTTGCGAACGAGGGCAGCCAAAGTTAATACGTACAAAATTCTTATCACCAAAATCAATCCCAGGTGAAGGGCCAATACCCTTATCTTCAAAGTATTTTTGAGGGTTATCACTCCCTAAACCACTGGCATCAATCCACGCCAAAAATGTTGCTTGTGGTGTCAGTAATTTTAAGCCATCTATACTGGCTATTTCTGCCGCCAAATAATCTCTGTTGCCACGTAAATAGGTTAATAATTCCTGATGCCAATCATCACACTGAGTAAAAGCGGCTTCGGTGGCAGTTAAACCTAAAACCGTTACCCAGGGCACAATACCCTTGGCTGCGGCATTGAATTTACGTCTTACATTAGGGTCTTCAATAATTGCGAAAGACGTGCCTAATCCTGCAACATTGAAGGTCTTACTTGCAGCCATAAGTGTAATGGCCTGCCCTTTAAAGCCTACCAATTTTCCCGCCGGAATATGTTTTGCAGTTTCATCCAAGATAATGTCGCAATGAATTTCGTCAGAGCACAACATAACGTTATGACTTAAACAAATATCAGCTATACGTTGCAGTTCATCAGATGTAAGTACTGTGCCAACAGGGTTCATCGGATTACATACAATAAACAACTTACATGCAGGATCAGCTGCTTGTTTCTCAAGTTCATCTAAGTCGATTGTCCAACGACCGTTAACTTCCACAGTACCTATATCAACCTTAATCAAGTCATTTAGTTTAGGAGCGGCGATAAGTGGTGGGTAGTTGGGCGTTTGGATCAATACTTTGTCGCCAGGTTGACAAACAGCTTTGCAAGCAACGTTAAACGCAGGCACTACTCCAGGTGTCCAAACGATCCAATCGGATGAAATTTGCCAGTCATATTGACGAGCCAACCAATCAACAACCGCTTTATTTGCTGTTACATGATCTGCCGGCAAGGTATAACCCATCAAACCGTGCTCAGTTCGCTCTTTGAGGGCATCTAAAATAGGCTCAGCGCATCTAAAATCGGTATCCGCGATCCACATTGGCAAGATATCGCGGCCTTTATATTTTTCCCATTTGAGAGCGTAACTGGGGGTTCTATCGATAATTTTGTCAAACTGCATGAAATGTATCACTTCAATTGAAAAGGTTTAAAGGAATAAGCTTAACAAGGTTACTCACCATCCGCATCGCGGATAAGTCGTTCGACTTTATTGAGCAGATCATTTGAATGAATAGGTTTCACTATAAAGTCTGTTGCGCCCATTCGCATAGAATCAACCACTAACTTTTTAGTAGCATTCGCGGTTACCATCAAAAATGGGCAATTAGGTTTGCATATTCGAAGTGCTGCGAGTATGTCTAAACCACTCACATCTGGCATTATCCAGTCACAGATCACCAAAGAAATTTGGTCCATACTGTCACTTTGTACATAATCGAGTGCTTTTTTGCTGTCAGAAAACACAGTAATTTGACCCGAAGTCACCTCTTCAAGAATGATTTGCACCAATTCAAGCGTAATGTTGTCATCATCAATTACTACAATATTACAGTCGTACATCAATTTCCCTCCATGAAATAGTTTCAAAAGTATAACAAAACAAACATTCTACTGGTTAATATAGTACTCAATAGAAAGTTAATGTAAAACTTTCTAAACTATCGCCCAGTAGGGACTGGGCGGCAAGAAGTTTATAGCAGTCTTCAGTCTAGTTTATCAGACGCAATATGGTATCGCGGATCTTCATTTAAATTCATTTCTACATATTCTTGGGCTTTAGTCATTAACTGACGGCATTCTGGACTGATGTGCCTAATATGTAATTTTTTGCCCTGTTCTTTATATTTGTCAGCCAAACCGTCAATCGCATCGATACCTGATGAGTCCCATACGCGAGATTCGTTAAAATCGATCACCACATCTTGCGGATCATTTTGTGGATCGAACAAATCTTTAAAATGCAAAACGGAACCAAAAAACAACGGCCCTTCTAGTTCATAGACTTTCCAGCCATCATCATCTGTGTGAGTACGTGTGTGAATATGGGCCGCATGTTTCCATGCAAACACTAGTGCCGAGACGATAACCCCAACCACAACAGCTACAGCTAAATCAGAAATAACAGTCACAGCCGTTACCAAAAACAGTACAAAAGCATCTTCTTTATTGATACCACGGATAATTCTGAATGAAGCCCATTCAAATGTACCAATCACCACAATAAACATCACCCCAACCAAAGCAGCTAAAGGGATCATTTCGAGTAAAGGTGCGGCAAATAAGATAAAACCAAGTAATACCAACGCAGCAGTAATACCAGACAAACGACCACGACCACCAGAGTTAATATTGATCATACTTTGACCAATCATGGCACAACCACCCATGCCACCGAAGAATCCGTTAACTGTATTAGCAAATCCCTGACCTAGACATTCTCTGTTACCGTGTCCACGTGTGTCGGTCATTTCATCAATTAACGATAAGGTTAAAAGAGATTCAATCAAACCGACTAAAGCTAGAATAATAGACGTAGGTAAAATGATATAAAGTGTTTCAAAATTGAAAGGCACCATCGGAATAGAAAAGCTGGGCAATTCGCCAGCCAAAGTAGCGCTTTCTTTTTGATCCGCAGGCAACATATCGCGGACAAAATCAATAACGGTTCTGGCCTCTAAATCTAAACCATGAACGAGTGCAGTCACCCCGACAATTGCTACTAATGAAGCTGGTACGGCGGTGGTGAGTTTAGGTAAAAAGAAGATAATAGCCATAGTCAATAAGACCAAACCTAACATCATATAAAGCATGTCGCCTTGCATCCATCCTAAATTACCTAAATCATCCAAAACTTTAAACTGGCCCAGTTGTGCAAGAAAAATCACAATGGCAAGACCATTTACAAAGCCCAGCATCACTGGATAAGGTACTAGTCTGATAAACTTACCCAACTTAAAAATGCCGAATAGCAGTTGTAACAAACCTGCCAAAATAACCGCTGCAAATAAATACTGTACGCCATGCTGAGCAACAAGGGCGACCATGACAACAGCCATAGCACCAGTGGCACCAGAAATCATGCCTGGCCTGCCACCTAAGGCTGAAGTTATCAAACCCATCATAAAGGCCGCATATAAACCAACCATAGGTTCAACACCCGCAACAAAGGCAAAGGCAACAGCTTCCGGCACAAGGGCCAAAGCAACTGTGATCCCAGACAACACATCATTTTTGACGTTACTGTCTTTATTGGTGATCAAATCAAACATTTAAATTCCTCATTAATGCTGATGTTCAAAAATTAGGCGCGGATTCTATCAGAATTCGCAAGGTATTTCTTTTAACAGATTGTTAATTTTTAAGGTTCACAGGTTAATTTAAGGCATAAAAAAAGCCGGAAAACCGGCTTTTTACTAAATTGACTGCAACTAGGCAAGTATATCAAGCAATTCAACATCAAATACTAGTGTGCTATGAGGACCGATAGCCCCGCCTGCACCTTGCTCACCATAGGCAAGTTCGGCTGGAACATGCAGTTTCAACTTAGTACCTACTTTCATAAACTGCAACGCTTCAGTCCAACCTTTAATCACACCGTTTACTGGGAATTCAGCTGGCTGGCCGCGTTCGTAAGAACTATCAAATACGCTACCGTCTAACAAAGTACCGTGATAATGGGTTCTTACAGTTGAGTTTAAAGTGGGTATTTCACCGTCGCCTTGAGTAACGACTTCATATTGAAGACCACTCTCTGTCACTGTGATCTCTTCACGTTTAGCATTTTCAGCTAAATACGCTTCGCCTTGAGCAATCACTTCGGCAAATTCGGCTGATTTAGCCGCTTGCATACGTTCATGAATTTCATTGAACGCAACACGCAACTTATCGTTATCAACCTGAGCAGGAAGATTATTAAATGCGTCTGCAAGACCGGCTTGCACTGCTTCAACATCCAAACCTTCAAAAGGATTAGCGCGCAATTGCTCACCCATTTGTAGACCAATACCGTAACTTGCTTGTTTTTCTATGCTGGAAAATTTATCTGACACTTTGGCTCCTAACCGCCCGCCTCTTTTTTAATTAAAAAAGATTTCGGCACTGTTGCTTTAAAAGCGCGCAAGTATATAGATAAACGTAAGAAAAAAACACATTTAGGCATGATTAATAGCTCTATGACTTAGACAAATAGCATACATATAAGTATCGTACCTGCAGATTTTTAATCATTTTGGAGATAATTGTGACACAAGTATTAGATTCTCAATTGACAGGAACAGTCCGTAATCTCGGCGCTGTATTGGGCGACACAATATGTAGCCAACTGGGTGAAGAATGGTTAGAAAGAATTGAAGCGATCAGAAAGGATGGGCGAAAAGCTCACCAAGGTGATGAAGATTCTACAAAACATGTTAAACAACTTTTCTCTGAATTAAAAAATGACGAATTACTCACTGTGGGTAGAGCCTTTTCGCAGTTTTTAAATTTGGCCAATATAGCCGAACAAGAATTTAACAGTAATAACGAACAAAATGACCCACTCGATACGTTATTTAGTCATTTAGATAAAAAAAATATTCAAGCCGATACCTTTGAAAAGGCGCTAGATAATTTAAATATTGAACTTGTATTGACCGCTCACCCAACAGAAGTGACGCGCAGGACACTTATACATAAACACAGCGAACTTGCTAAGTGCCTCAGTAGAGAACATGCATCGGATATCAACGAATCCGATAGAGACAAAATTGAAACCCGCATTGCTGAACTCATCAGCCAAGCTTGGCACACAGAAGAAATTCGTACTATACGCCCTACCCCTGTTGACGAGGCTCGCTGGGGATTCTCAGTAATTGAAAACTCACTATGGGAAGCTGTTCCCGAGTTTATTCGTGAATTAGATAAACGTTTTGTCGATAAATTTGGTTTGGCTATCCCTTTAGATATGTCTCCTGTGAAATTTGGCTCTTGGATGGGTGGTGATAGAGACGGTAACCCTTTCGTTACGTCAAAAGTAACCGAGCAAGTTTTACTTCTAGCACGCAAACGCGCCGCTAAACTTTTTGCAAAAGATATCGATATTTTGCAAACCGAATTATCTATGAGCGATTGCGACAAAGTGCTTAGAGAGCAAGTAGGCGATGTACTTGAACCTTATCGCGCTGTGCTCAGACCTCTTTTTGATAAATTAGTTAAAACTCAAGAAGGCATAGTAGAAAAGCTCAAAGGTACACCTGTTGATATGACAGATTGGGTAGATGACAAAGAGCAGTTGTTAGTGCCTTTGATGGCCTGTTATCACTCGTTGCAAGCCTGTGGCATGTCTGTTATCGCCCATGGCCACTTACAAGATACTATTCGCAGGATCCACTGTTTTGGCGTGCATTTACTTAAGCTAGACGTACGTCAAGACTCAGAAAGGCATGCTGATGTATTTTCTGAACTGACCCGTTATTTAGGTTTAGGTGATTATGGCCAGTGGAGTGAAGAAGACAAACAAGCATTTTTACTGAAAGAGTTAGGTTCAAAACGCCCATTGTTTCCGCCAGCTTGGCAACCCAGTGCAGATGTTCAAGAAGTAATAGACACCTGTAAAGTGATTGCTCAAAACGGTAAAGATGGATTTGGTATTTATATTATCTCTATGGCTAGCCTGCCTTCTGACGTATTAAGCGTGAATTTATTGCTTAAAGAACTAGGTGTAACTTGGCCTATGCCAGTGGCACCTTTGTTTGAAACATTAGACGACTTAAACGCTGCAGCTAGCGTGACCAAAAAATTGTTTTCCATCGATTGGTATCGTGGTTATATCCAAGGTCATCAATACGTGATGATTGGGTATTCTGACTCGGCCAAAGATGCAGGGGCAATGGCAGCTGGTTGGGCGCAATATGAATCACAAGAGGCCTTGGTCGCACTAGCCGAAGAAAACGAAATTGAACTTACCTTATTCCACGGGCGCGGCGGTACTATTGGCCGAGGTGGATTACCCGCTCACGCAGCAATACTGTCGCAACCACCGGGGTCGTTAACTGGCGGTTTTAGAGTCACCGAACAAGGTGAAACCATACGTTATAAGTTTGGCATGCCTATTTTGGCACAGCGCAGCTTAGCGCTGTATGCCAGCGCCATATTAGAAGCGCTCATTTTACCGCCTCCAGCGCCTAAACAAGCATGGCGCGAAGCGATAATAAAGATGGCAGCAGATGGTCGCGACAACTACCGTCAAATCGTCAGACACGACGAAAACTTTGTGCCTTACTTCCGCGTAGCCACGCCAGAACAAGAATTAGGTAAATTACCATTAGGCAGTCGTCCTGCGAAACGTAAACCCACTGGAGGCATTGAAAGTTTACGTGCGATCCCATGGATATTTGCTTGGGCGCAAACCCGTATGGTATTGCCTTCTTGGTTAGGTGTAATGAAGGCAGTACAAACGTCTTTGGACAAAGGTAAAAAAAACACCATTCAAGACATGTTAGATAATTGGCCTTTTTTCTATTCTCGCTTATCCATGTTAGACATGGTTTTCAGCAAAGCTGATCCTAAAATAAGCCAAGAATACGATAATAGTTTAGTGCCTGAAGAGCTCCGACATTTTGGCGACGCGTTGCGCGTTGAGTTACAACAAAGCATAGACTTACTGCTTAAATTACTTGATCAAAAAACAGTCTTAGAAAGTGACCCTAAAGGGTCAATTTCGATGAACATCCGTGCCAGTTACCTTCAACCCTTGCACTACTTGCAAATTGAATTACTGAAAAGGATTAGGCAGCTTGATGATCAAGAACACGACGCAACTCTGGAGCGTGCCATGATGGTGACGATAGCTGGGATAGCGGTAGGAATGAGGAATACCGGTTAGATACCTCTAGATATTCCAATTGACTTGCCAAGGATGGCGAGGCTGGGTACTAAACAATTTTGCGAGATTAAAAAGATCAAAGATAACGTTAAGCTCTGAATTATTCAGAATTTTTGTGTGATGCCTTCCAAGTACTACTAATCCTAGATAACTCACCATTGCTAGTTAAGGTAGTAATAGCCTTATTAATCTTGTCCACAATATCAATACTAATTGTTTTTTTGCTCAGCATAATAAAAATATCAGCACTATAAATTTCCAGCGAATGTTGTTCGAATTCATCTTCCATATGATATTTTTTGACAAAGGATTGCATGGTGTTAGGGTCAACTAAAAAACCATCAAGGTGACCTTTCATCAATAACGTAGCGTTTTGCTCTAGATCAATTACTTCACTTATGTTCGCTTGAAAACCCGATGTTTTGATTAACTCATCGTAGTCTTCGCCATAGTAATATCCACTTTCCACCCCGACAATGTACTTACTACCGACTAAATCAGACAAGCTTTGTAGGCGAATATTTTTGGCATTGCCTTTTTTAACAAACAGTTTCACCGTTTCCTTTCGGTAGGGTAGCGAAAAATATGCATATTTCTCTCGCTCTTTTGACCAAGAAGCCCCCATCGCCACATCCATCTTACCTGTTTTAAGAAAGTGCAGATGTGTCTTCCAAGGTATTTCAGCAGTGGTAAAGCTTAATTTTGCTTCGGCCATGACTGCCTTAAAAGAGTCGATATCTAAACCTACAAGTTGCCTATCTTTATTGTGATATTGATAGGGATACCACAACTCCCAGCCCGCAGACAAGTCGTTGGCTTTGAGCTGCGCCGTGAACAACATAACACTTAACAAAAATAGAATAGGTAGCTTCATTTTGTGACTTGTTTGATTAAACTATCTTTAGTTTATCAATGAATCGAGGTCAAAGGCTATGTTTTACCGAAATACCATTTTGTCTGTTATTTATTTTCTGAGATGCGGCCGATAAAATTTCACTACGCGAGATGTAAATTTAGTTGGCTAGTCTGACGAGTAACCCTTTATGGCGGTTGTTGTAACATTGACACATTCTTGACTCTTAGTGCACATTACAAATTGATTTGCTTGTGCATTCATGGCTATCCAATCTTCTTCACTCAATGCAGTGGCTAAGGCTTGGTTAATTGAGGTAATAACATCACCCCCTTTTATACCAGCTCGTTCGGCGGGTAAATTGGGGAATACATATTTAACCAACAAATCCCCATTTTGCAGTTTTCTTAAGTCCAAGCCCGCTAAGTTGTATCGAGAATGGAAACTTAGATTGCTATAAGGTCTGATAATAAATTGCTGACTACGGTAGTCAATAACAGTAACAAACTGGTTCATTAACGCACTACCTATTACCCACCAATCGTCTTCATCATCACTCGGAATAAGATTCGTCTTTACATTCTCAATATCAATGTTCCCAAAGGATACACTGGGTAAAGTAACACGTTTATGTTTTGTCATGCCGCTCATGCCGAAATCAGCCGCCTCCACCTGTGCTAATGGCAAATCAATATTGCTATCTGTAGGAAATGAGCTGCTTAATTTCATGTAATGACGACTACCGGTATCGATCAATACATCCCGTTCTGTTTCAAAAGTATCGTTAAAACGTATTTTTATAGGGATACTTATTTTATTAACAAATGTCACATCCATAGGTAGATTTGTATCACCTCCTTTCACTAGGTATGGCGTAGCTGAAAGACTTATAGTGTTATTGGCCTTGTCGAAGGTTCACGAAAAATGACGCAGTATGTCGTGCCCTAAGACTCCATCAAAAATAGCTTCATCAGGACGCATGTAATACTGAGAAGTAGATATAGGTATGTAAGCCACTTTTACGTTTTTAAAGCTCACTTTTCCAATCTGCAGGCTTTTCAAAGATGATTGATAGGCGTAGGTATCTTCGCCATCGCCCCAGCCCGCTATTTGCATGTCAAAACCCTTTTCACTTGCCAATGGAGCCCCTTTTTGAGTATCAAATAGCATGGTGAAAGAGGCTCCGGTATCAATAAGAAAAAGTAACTTTTTATCATTATTAGCAGTAAGGTAAATATAGGGTTTTTCACCAATGTACACAGCCTCCAGACTTTGTTCGGATGCGCCCTTGGCCCAAATAGGCTCGAGATCATTATTCGCTGCCATCATTCGAATACTGTTCACTACCGAGCAGCCATTCAATAAAAAGCAGGCACTTAGTGCAGTAATTGTTTTTATAAATGTCATATACCTTTTCTCCAATGACTAACTTTAATTAGTTTTAGTTGCTATAAGCATTAAAGCTTACAACATGTTCTTCTTTGCTCTGAGATGCGCATAATAATATTGAGGAGGTGAAACTTAGGTGAAAATAGCAGCACTTTGCCTATAGTTTGTGTCAAATAGGGTGGCAGCCCTATGCGCTTGAATCTCAGCGGTTGTTAGCGTTGCCAAAGGGCGACAAAAGAAAGTCGAAGTAATTCGCAAACGAAGGAATACCGACATTTTTAAACATGGCGCTATTTTCAATAATTTTTACAAATGTGTCTTTGTATTGAAGGTTTGTTTTTGACGGGATTTCCATTCAAGGGTCATACTGTAAATAATTGCTCCCAATAAAAAAGGCCACCTAAGTGACCTTTTCTGAATAAGTAAGCTTTCTACTTATAGGATTTTAGCTACTACGCCA
>ENA-OSET01002375-OSET01002375.1-sediment-metagenome-genome-assembly--contig:-NODE-2375-length-18287-cov-13.796156_pt1 | contig 18287 bp, 12 predicted proteins | sample MGYA00237882_ERZ534229 | MGnify/ENA primary metagenome ERZ534229 (study PRJEB26408, sample SAMN06266212) | sediment metagenome | isolation source: Hudson Canyon methane seep mesocosm | place... | reverse complement strand
TCAGGCGAGCTACCCGCTAGTACCCTGGCTGAAGAAATACTAACACCGGGTGAAGGACAGATCAGAACCATGATCACCCTTGCAGGTAACCCGGTACTATCAAGCCCTAATGGGCGAAAACTAGAAGAAGCCTTTGAAAGCCTCGACTTTATGGTGTCGATTGACTTTTTCATCAATGAAACAACATGCCATGCAGACCTCATTCTTCCACCAACAGGGCCGCTAGAGCATAGTCATTTCGATATTGCTTTCAATATGATCAGCGTCCGTAATACCGCCAAGTATTCAGGTGCACTGTTCCGTCCTGAACCGGATACTCGTCATGACTGGCAGATTTTAATGGAGATGACCCGTCGACTTGAAGGCCGTAACTGGCGTAGCCGCATTGAAGCAGAAACTAAATACCAGGTGATGAGCAAACTAGGCGCAGATGGTCTGTTAGATATCTTTTTGCGATCAGGCCCCTATGGCACCCGCCTACCTGCAACCGAACGTATTGGTTCGTTTCTATCTGAGATCACTCAGGATTTGCTGAAGCCTCATCACCCTTTAAGAAGGCTATTGGAAATGGGACCATACGGTTCAGCCAATCGTTCGTTACAAAAAGAACTCAGCCTAAGCTCTCTGGCCTGCTACCCTCATGGAATAGACCTTGGGCCGCTGCAGCCTTGCTTCCCTGAACGAATCTATCACGAGGATCAACGCATTCCCTTAGCACCACAGTGTTTTCTTGATGACCTGAAGCGCGTACATAAAGTCTTTGATGAGGCTTCTTCAGATCACCCTCTGCTGCTCATTGGCCGTCGTCATGTGCGTTGTAATAACTCCTGGCTTCATAATAGCCAGCGATTAATCAAAGGAAATGACCGTTGCACCCTAATTATTCACTCAAAAGATGCATCCAAGCTAAAGCTAAAAGACGGGGCAACGGCAAAAGTTACATCCAATGTAGGCAGTATTGATGTTCCCGTTGAGATATCAGATGACATCATGCAAGGCGTGGTGAGTATTCCTCATGGCTGGGGTCATCACCGCAAAGGTTCTCAGCTATCGGTAGCGGAAACAAAACCGGGGGTTAGCATCAATGATATTACTGATGACCAACATGTGGATACGTTATCTGGAACATCGGTGTTGAATGGTGTACCTGTCACGGTTAAAGCCGTGCAAGTACAGAAGCGGGTGGTTAGGAAAAAGAAAACCGAAGAATTAGCTTAATTTAATCAATCCCCAAAATCTTATGCATCTGCAGGGTTAAGCGCCACTGTGGATGCTCAAGACAATACTCTGTCGCTAAACGCATATTGCTTTGTTTAAGCTCATCACGACCCGATATAACAGCATGATCAGCCATGGGCGATAAGAAGTAATGACTGGCTTCAATATCATTAAAGCGCTCAGGGGGAGCCAGAGGCTGAGGGTAAACCAGTTTTACTTCATCACACTGTGTTATCACGACTTCAGCATCGGCCTTTGGGCTTATGCACAGCCAGTCCAAACCTTTAGGAGCAGGACGGGTGCCGTTACTTTCTACGCCTACTTCAAAACCCAGTTGATGCATTGCGTGGATCAAGGGCTCATCAAGCTGTAATAGCGGCTCTCCCCCTGTAAAAATCACATAAGGTTTTACTTTGCTATTAGAGGCACCTTCACCCGTCCACAGTTGGCTTATAGCATTCGCCAGATTTCCAGCAGTATTGAACTCGCCACCATTTTGGCCGTCAGCACCTATAAAATCGGTATCGCAAAAGTTGCACACAGCATTAGCACGATCTTTTTCACGACCAGTCCATAAATTACATTTGGTGAAACGGCAAAAAACTGAGGCTCTGCCCGTTTGAGCGCCTTCACCTTGTAAGCTATAGAACATTTCTTTAACGCGGTACATTTTTAACCCTGCACTTCATAAACCAAGGAATCAGTCATGCCATTTTCAGCAAAAGCTTCTAAACGTTCCTGACATGAACCACACTTTCCACAAGCACGCTCACGACCATTATAGCAAGTCCAGGTTTTACCATAGTCTAGCCCCATTGCCAGGCCTTCGCGCAGAATATCTATTTTGTTTTGCTGTGAGAAAGGCGCGATGATATCTACAGCTTCATAATTAGCAACCTGAGAAACAGCGTTCATTTTATCTATAAACTCAGGGCGACAATCAGGGTAGATGGCATGATCACCACCGTGAGCACCGTAATAAACCGCCTCCGCGTGGATAGAAACTGCATAGCCAACTGCCAGTGAAAGCATAATCATATTTCGATTAGGCACTACCGTAGACTTCATGCTTTCTTCTTCATAATGCCCTTCGGGGATTTCTATATCGTCGGTAAGTGACGACCCGAGCAACAACTGATTAATGGCCGTTATATCCACTATTTTATGAGGAATAGCCAAGTCATCACACACTTTCTGAGCATAGTGAAGTTCTTTGGAATGACGCTGCCCATAATTAAAGGAAAGCGCATACACTTTCTTTCCTTCATTTATTGCTTTGTGTAGCAAAGTGAAGGAGTCCATCCCCCCCGAATAGATAACAACAACTTTTTCAGACGGCTTTTCAGGCATAGTATTCCAACAAGTATAATATCCAACAAATAAGTTTAAGAAGAATGTTTCAATGTCTAGTGGAGGGTATTGTACGACTGCATGCAGTCAGGGGGAAGTTTCTTGCTCAATATTTCATAAAGACTCGGCATTGGTTGAAACAGGAAGCGCAAGTAGAACGGAGGCCATTTTACGTTTTAACTCTGCCGGGCGTATCGGTTTTGGTAGTACCGCATTCAAACCCGCCTGTTTTGCTTTTCTATGCACTTCATCAATAACCGTAGCCGTTAATGCAATAATAGGCATGCGCTTAAATTGTTCACCAGGTATTGCACGAATAGCTTGGGTGGTTTCATAGCCATCCATTCCAGGCATTTGTATATCCATAAGAATCACATCATAGTCGTTTTCTTTAACCATCGCCAAGGCACGCTCTCCATCTTCGGCCATATCAGCAATGGCCCCCCAACGAGAGAGTAACTTCATCGCGACTAAAATGTTCACCCGGTTATCATCAACCAAAAGAACACGAAGACCCTGCAGATTAATATTACTATCTGCATAATTTTGGTCGGCCTCTTTGTTGCTTACCCTTTCAGCAACAGGTAAGGTCAATTCAAAAGTAAATATCGAGCCTATATTAGGCTCACTCACTAGAGTCACTTCACTATCATACAAAGAAAGTAAACTACGGGTTATAGAAAGTCCTAAGCCAGTACCACCAAACTCCCTTGTAACGGAGTTGTCTGCCTGACTAAAAAAGCGAAAAATCTCTTTTCGTTTATCAGAGGCAATCCCAATACCGGTATCTATAACACTTAATTGCAGGCGGCTATGCTTTTCATCCTGATCAAGTACTTCTACTTTAACTTCAACATAACCCTCACGAGTAAACTTAACCGCATTAGACACCAGGTTATTAAGTATTTGAGAAAGCCGGGTAGGGTCGCCCATTGATCTATAGGGTAGACGCTCATCAATATTGCAGCGTAACTGAATGCCTTTATCTTCTGCCTGATAATCCATTGAAGCAACGACGCTTCGGATCATTGTTTGTAAATCAAAAGGGACACTTTCCAAAGATATTTTCCCAGCCTCAATTTTACTGAAATCGAGAATGTCATTTATTAATGCAAGCAGGCTTTCAGCTGAAAATTTGAGCGTACTAAGGTTAGTCTCCTGATCAGGTCTTGGAGATTCCTGTAATAATAGATCTGACAAGCCAATAACCGCATTCAGGGGTGTTCTTATTTCATGGCTCATAACCGATAGAAAATTTGATTTCTCCTGCGTGGCCAGTTCTGCAGATTCTTTTGCTACTAATAAGGCTTCCCTATAGTTTCGTTCTACCTTTTTTTCTGCCGTCACATCAACCAATGAGAGTGAAACTCGCTTTTCAGCGCCTTCAATATTACGAGTTGGCACTATTCTCGCCTGATACCATATCTGACTATCAGCAGTACAATACTCATACAAACCGGTCACACCAACATACAAGGCTTCATCAATCAGTTCTTTAAATCGCTGATATTCATTTGCAGGTAATACCGCTTGAATTGAGACATATTTCTGTGTGCTTCTAGGCGCAGGCAACAAATGCTCATCGCTCGCCCAAACATCGATAATTCGGTAATTTTCATCTATTTCATAAACAACCTCATTAAGTGAGGTAACAATGGTTTCTAATTTTTGCTGATTTCTAGACGCCTGCTGCTCTACTCGTTGAATATCTCTCAACAAGCTGAAGATCATTATAAAGGTCGCTACAAATGCACCCGGAACAGTAAAAAAACGAATAAGGGCAAGAGACATATGTTTATCGGCTTGCTCGGAGAAAAGATGATATTGAAAAATCAGGTCAAGAATAACTAAACCCGTAGCAAGAGAAACACTCACTACCTGCTGCCAGCGTTCTGTACTTAAAAATAACGCAAAAGGCCCTACTACCCCCGCAAAATAAAACAAAAATATATAAGAAGTCTGACCCAGCAAACCCGACAACAAATACGTCGCGATGCACAGTGCCGACAAAAGAAGTAAGCGTGAAGTGTCATAGAAATGAAATTTATTAAGCAACAGGGCAGTCAAAAATAAAACTGACTCCACCCAAAATGTCGCTGTAACATCAATGGTACATTTAGTGCAGACAAACAAAGAAAATAATGATGAACACACAAATAAGAGCAGGGCAGCCTTATTGCACAGGCGAATACGCGCGGCAAATGGCTCAGACAGATTCGCAACACCCCAGTAAACAGGGTTACTTAACGGCATAACATTCGACTCTTTAATATCCTTAACCTTGCTTATAACCAGACCGGTATAACTATACCTTTAGTACTATACATGTAGAGCAGCAACCATAAAGGTGACTAGCCCCTCATTTAAAGAAGAAAGGTGAACGATTTACGATCAAATCTGCTATAACTAAATAAACGCTTAAGTTTAAAGCTTGTTTTTATTCTTGCACCTTCTTTTTTGTGCACTATAGCTCCACTTTATTCAGGGGATAAGCCACATGACATCAGAAGCCTCAACATTATCAATGAGCATCACTATTGCCTGTATTCTTGCTGCTGGCATCTCAATACTGGCCAGCTACCGCCTAATGAAGCCTTTACCCCTAAAGATTTCAGCAAAATCAACGGCCCGCCCTCTAAGTGGGCTTTTACTGCTAAGCAGCGCGGTTGCCTGGACGCTTCTGGGTATTAATGCAGACAATACGTCGTCAAATGCTGCACATCAAATCGTATCATTTGAAGAAATTGAATCTCTGCCTACACCGGCTGCCGGCATTCCAGCCTCATTTAATGAAGTTTCTCATCCCGCTAGCCCTTTATCCGAAGCCAAAGCAGCAACAGCAGCGGAGGAAATTGCAGAAGAACCCAAAAGCCCGGATTTCCAGAAGCTGAGAAACCACGTAACCAACATGTTATTCACCGCTGATGGTTTCCATGCTAGTGAAAGTGCAATTATTATCGACCTATCACAAGATAGTCACAAAGATATGATTAAGTATCTCGCAGACGAACGTCCTGGTTTACTCACCATTGTTTACCACAAACAATTTTCTACAGGCCCTCAAATGGTGGTTTATTTTCCTGAAGTTGCAGGAAATCAGTTGATTTACACGCCGCTTACGGGGCCTGCGCAAAAAGCACAAGCAGCGGATATTAAGCAGAGCAGTGCGAACTAACCTTGCAGAATTAATAACAAAAAAGTTAATATTAAATCATTAATAACAAGAGCGCAGTATCCTCTCTATAATGAACATTTCATCACACCCTGTATTTATAGATTTTGAGGCATCCAGCCTAAATCTTATTGAAAGCTACCCCATTGAAGTGGGCATTTGCCTGCCTGATAATACAACGCATAGCTGGCTTATTAAGCCTCATGTTCTCTGGAAAGACTGGTCTGAGTCTGCAGAAAAAATTCATGGCATCAGTAGAGAAAAACTGATTGACGAGGGCATTGAAGTCCGTGAAGTCGTTGAACATTTGAACAGTCTATTAAGCGGTGATGTATTTTGCGATGCATGGACCTTTGACAGCTTCTGGCAACATCGTTTATTTAAAGCGGCAAAAGCAAAACCAACTTTTAATCTTGATTCTGTTTCTGTATTGCTTAACGATGAACAGGTTAAACAATGGCAAGATGTACGGGAAGCTGTCATTAAAGAAATGGGCATTATCACTCATCGAGCCGACAATGATGCGCTTATTCTTCATGAAACATGGAAGCGTCTAAAGCATATAAAGTAACTATAAGAAGTAGAACCCGCCGTTAGTACTGCGGGTTATTAAGATCTCTCACCACATCATCACCAATATTATTGGTCATCATATAGTTATTAGTCACATCCAGAATTTTCTCATACGAGTATGGCTTAACCACATAACCATTGGCTCCTGAACTAATAGCGGTTTGAATACTTTCTATTGAGTCATCAGCTGTAACCAGCACAATAAACGCGCTTTTATTAAGACGCTTCATTGATTGCAAAACTGAAAGGCCATCAATATCCGGCAGCCCAATGTCTAACATTACAATGTCATAACTTTCTTCTACGAACACTTCTAGCGCTGTTTTCCCATCTTCGGCTTCACCGATCGTATCAATACCTGCTTTTTGCAGGGTATTGCGAAGAAGATCTCGCATCTCGGCTTCATCTTCGACCATGAGCACACTAATTTTGCGCATGATATTTCTACCTCATTTAATTATCTTTTATTTATCGTATTACTTAATGCTCGCTGTGTCACCTTTCTAAACGCGCTATTCTGACTTTGACTGAATAACCAACGGGGGAGGAGCATCCCCTTCTTCCATAGCGTCCTGAGCACGCTTATCAATATCAACTTTTCTACTAACAATTTTATGGACACTAACAGACGTTGAATAAAGGGCGATAGCAATGATTAGTAAAATAGGCTGAATATAAACAACAAATTTTGGTACTTCGTCTTCACTTACAATTTTAATAATAAGCATTAGCGCAGGTCCTAATACTAAAAAGAGCGTTAGAGCGATAAAAAACACAATACGTTCTTTATAGTGGCCTAAATCTTTATCACCAATTAAACCTAACACAAATTTACCCACCCCCATTCCGGCCAATATGGCTGCAGCAATAGAAAGATCTGGCTGTTTAAGGATTTCTACGCCTTCCTCATTCCACACACGCTGAAGTGCGATTACTAAAAACGGGAATAATATAAACAATATATCCGCATAGGTGCCATACATTGTATCTACAAAATATTTATCGTTCTTTTGTTCACTCACATCATACCTATTCATTATTAGTTACCTTACAGCTAAGCATAGACTATGGTTCTGGATTTTGGTTATTAAAACGCTCTATTGCCCTTTCTGCTGATATTAAAAAAGTATCTAGCAATGAGCTAACTGCATCCAACTCTTTATTCCTCAGTGCCATTTCCAGATGTTTCGCATCGACGGTGAGATCTGGAAACCCCAGCGAACCCGCTGTCCCCTTTACCTGATGCGCCAGACCTCGTAATTTATCCCAATCTTTCTCTTCAAAAGAATCCTTCATTAAAATAAGGCGTTGCGGAATACCCTGAACAAACTGCTGAACAATCGGTAATATATCAGGGTCTTTCCAAGGGTCATCATTGGAGCTTTCTGCTTCATAGCTTGTTGCAGCGGAGAGATGCTCACTCAAAACCTTATATAGCTGATCATGGTGAACGGGTTTATCCACTATACCATTGCAACCTGCCTCCATCATCATGCCATATTCTTTTTTATCATCACTGGCAGTAAAAGCCAAAATTGGGCGATTAAAGCCCGTTTGTCGTAAAAGTTTGGTCACTTCTGGCCCGTCCATTTCGGGCATATGCTGATCCATCAATACGAGGTCAACAGGCTCTCGCATAGCCATACTCACAGCTTGACGACCATTTTCTGCAAGAAGAACATCAATTCCCATTCTAGTCAGGTAACGGCGTATTAAAAGTCGGTTATCTGCATTGTCTTCAGCAACGAGCACAGTCCCTCTAAGCTGTTGTTCTGTCAATACTTTATGGTTGTTACGTGTACCTCTAGACAGAGTTTCAGCTTTCTCAGTACACTCGGTTTCTAGTTCACAGCTGTCTAATTCAAGGCTGTCTAATTCAAGATAACGAGTTAGCATTTTATAGAACGGTTCTTTTTCAACGGGCTTTGCCATTACCTCATTACAGCCCGCCTCTTTATACTCTTCTTTATCTTCTAGCATTACATTGGCTGTAACGGCGACAATAGGGGTATTTACACCCGCCTCCCTTATTGCCAACGTTGCATCCCGGCCATCCATTACAGGCATTTGAATATCCATTAGAATCAAATCAAATGACTCGCCATTCCTCGTAGCTGCCTCAAGAGCTTCCGCGCCATTGGTTACCAGGCTAATCGATGCACCCGTTTTGATAACCAGTTGCTTGATTAAACGTCGATTAATTTCATTATCTTCGGCATAAAGAACCCGGCCTTTTAGCCTTGGGACTTCTGTGGCCTTAGGCCTGTACGATTGAAGGTTAAGTTCACTTTGGTTTCTGGCAAATTTAACAGATTGAAGCGAGCCTGTAGCAATAGTCACTTCAAACTCACTGCCTTCACCATAAATACTGGAAGCTTTAATATTGCCACCTAACATTTCAGCTAAACGGCGAGAAATACTCAAACCTAAACCTGTACCTCCATATTGCCTGGCGATAGTTGGGCTTGCTTGAGCAAAAGGATCAAAAAGTTTTTCCATCTGCTCTTGCTTAACCCCTACGCCTGTATCAACCACTTTTATTATCAGCATTTCAACTGGGCGCTCACAGCGCACTATTAACGAAATACTTCCTCGATCTGTAAACTTAAGGGCGTTACCACATAAATTTATAAGTATCTGCCTTAAACGGGTTGGGTCTGTCTGAATCTCTTCTGGTAAAGGAAAGTCATACTGAATATTAAAATCTATATTTTTCTCAGCTGCTTTTGGAGAGAAGTAGGCTTTGATCTCACCCAGCAATAAAAACAGGTTAAAGGTAACAATTTCAGTATCTAGCTTGTCAGCATCAATCTTGGAATGGTCTAGTATATCGTTTATCAACGACAGTAAATGCTTACCACTGCGAACGACCACTTCTGATGATTCACGCTTTTCATCTTCATTTAAGGAGTCATCCAATAATGATTCACCGTAACCAATAATAGCCGTTAAGGGGGTTCTGATTTCATGACTCATATTAGCCAAAAACTGGCTTTTAGCTGCAGCAGATGCTTCCGCGACATCTTTCTGCAAACGCTCGTGTTCTCGTTCTCGTTCAACTTTTTCACGCTCAACTCGTTCAGTAATATCAACAAAAGTACCTTCCAGGTGTGATGGAGTATGGTTTTTGTCATAAATAATTCGTACTGTAGAGCTTGCCCAGCATGCTTCACCACTGCTTCCAATGTAACGTGCCTCTATTTCCTGGATTTCATCGCCCTGCTCAATGAGCTCAACCACTTTCTGTTGATCTTCTATTTGCGGATAACAAACACTGAAAGCATCACTCACATTTTGAATTAAAAATTGCGGGCTTCTATACCCTAACATACTGGCCATGGCAGGGTTTGCATCTATAAACCGTCTCTCCAACGATATCTGAAAAATACCTTCAACCGCATTATCAAAAAGCGAGCGGTAACGCCTTAAATTTACAACCGATTGTTGGTTCGCTTTCACCGCCTGACGCTGAGCTATTTTAATTCGGTCAGCCAAAGCAAGAGATATAATCACCATCTGAGCCACAATACCAATATGAGGCGAATTGCTGGTCATAAAATTAAACTGCAGGTAGCCAGTAACCGTAAGACCATACAAAATAACGCCACCAAAATTCAAAGACCAGGCCATGAAGTAAAAACGGGCCATTGGGTTCCCACGTTTCAGCGCAGAGTAAGCCAGCCATACCATTAATATTCCATAAAAAATTGTGCCTACTACAGCCCATTGAATACCCGTCGCAGCATCCATAGAGTTTGTGATAGCAACAGATACTGCAGCCACTGAAATAAATACCTTAATAATTCCATCCAAATCAGGCTCATTGGCTTTGGTCTCAAGAAAAGAACGGGCCAATAAAAGTGCAAAAATCCAGGCAACCCATATATAAATGGCAAGATTATATTTATGAAAAAAGGCCGGCACATCGCCAAATAGTGAGAGACCATGCACCCGCTCTGTCACTAGAAAAACCATATAAAAAAACATGTATAAGATATAAAAAAGAAAAGACGGCTCTTTTACGGATACATACATAAAGAAGTTATAGACAATCAGAATCCAAAGAGCCCCCAAAAAACACCCATAGAGCAACTCTTCTACAGCAACACTATCAACAAAGCCTTCCGGGGAATATATAAACAAGGGTAAATGCATTGAGAAATCACTCTTTACTTTCAGGTAGAGTGTTACCTGCTCATCTTTTTTTAGGTTAATACGATAAATCTGGGTAACATGATTAATCTCTCTCTCTTTCAAGGGGATATCATAATTCATTTTCTTTTTAATGATGCTGGCTGGGCTCTTATTCCCGGACGACACGATATATAGCTCAGATTCATCCAGTAGAGGCAGGTCAAGCTGATACCACCATTCCGAGGAAGCCTTACGACCCTTGTAGTGAATGGGCAAAACGATCCAATAGCTTGAACTCGAATATCCAAAATTCAATGCACCTTTGTTGGGTACATATTTGAACTCTCTGATTTTTCCGGGTTGAAGGATATCCTTTATTGTTAAGTCGCCGCTTTTATCTTCTAATACACGAACTAAGTTATTCACCTGATATTTACTAATAGCATCATTAAGTTCTATTTTTTTTTGTGGATGGTAAGGAGATTCTGCTAAAACAGAAGCACTCAAAAAACCGCATAAAAGCATAGCGGCCCAGAGGTACAAATATGATTTCTGTTTTTGAAAGTTCAACACTCGTTCTTAAACTCCAGATTTTTCAGCTACATCTTTATTAACTGCGTAGGGCTTAGTCACTAGTTTAGGCAAAATATTGCTAATACTCACTGCACTCGAATAAAAGGTAATCGCCACAATAAGCAACACAGGCTGAACAAAAACAACATAGGAGGGCACAAATACATCACCCATAATTTTAACTATCAACACCACTGAGGGACCCAATATAAAAAATAAAGTAAGGGCAATGCCGTATACAATATATTCCTTATAAGGCTTTAATGTTTTGTCTCCTACTAAGGCTAGTACAAGCTTACCTATCGTCATTCCAGCCAAAATAGCTGATGCCATCGACAAATCTGCATGTTTCAAGACGTCAGCACTATCACCATTCCATGCACGCTGAAGCCCAACCACTATAAATGGAAAAAGGATAAACAAAATATCGGTATACGTGGCATATATCATTCTCACGTAATATCTCTCAATTTTTCGATCACTCACATCGTACTCGATCATTCTTAGCTTCCTGAGGGACGCTTCTTAATTTTGTTTGTTGTTAGCTGCTTATATCTTCAGCTTCATTAAAGTCTTCTATTGCTCGCTCAGCCTCTATCTCAAGTGCCTTTAATAGACGGTCAATATCTTCGATATCATCTTTCCGTAAGGCCATTTCCAAGTTTTTAGCTCTTGTTGTTAAATCTGGAAAGCCAAGTGACCCTGCCGTTCCTTTTACTTGGTGAGCCTGACTACAAAGGCTCGACCAGTCACTCTCAGATAAAGATTTTTTCATAGTGGCTATTCGCTTAGGAATGCCTATTACAAACTGCTGAACTATAGGCTTTATATCGGGGTCATCCCAAGGGTTATCAATATGGCTAGCTGTTTTAGCTCCGGAACATGGTTGTAAGTGCTTACTTACTTCTTGATACAATTGATTCAATTTGATGGGTTTTTCTACAACGCCATTACAGCCCGCTTTCATCATAACCGCAATCTCTTGAGCTTCATCACTCGCAGTAAATGCCAGAATAGGGCGCCTAAAGCCCGTTTGACGAAGTAAAGTTATCGCTTCAGGCCCATTCATTTCTGGCATATGTTGGTCCATCAAAACCAGATTAATTGACTCTCGCATTGCGGTACTTACTGCCTCACGGCCATCTTCGACAGCTATAACCTCAACGCCCATTCGCGTTAAATAACGTGTCACCAGCGAGCGACTATCGGCATTGTCTTCAGCTACTAGTACTCGACCGCTCAGTTCTTTCATTTCTTCAGGTTTATTAAGTGAAGTACTCACAGGCTCTATACTGGAATCCTCCTCAAGATAACGAGACAACATCTGATAGAAGGGAAATTTTTCAACAGGTTTGGCCATAATCTCATCACACCCAGCCTCTTTATACTCGGCTATATCCTGCAACATGACATTGGCCGTAAGCGCAACAATGGGTGTATTAACACCCGCTTCTCGCAATGCAACTGTTGCATCACGCCCATCCATAATAGGCATTTGAATATCCATAAGAATCAGGTCAAAGGGTTCACCACTTCGTGTGCCTACTTCAAGAGCCTCAGCGCCATTAACCACTAGAGAAATTGATGCGCCTGTTTTGCTTACGAGTTGCTTAATAAGGCGACGATTAATCTCATTATCTTCTGCATAAAGAATACGCCCTTTTAGCCGTGGAACCGATGCGGTACCCAACACAGGTCGACTAAGCGCTAATTCGCTACGATCTCGAATAAATTTACACTCTTGAAGAGGCCCTGTAGCAATTGTCACTTCAAATTCACTGCCTTCACCAAATACGCTGGATGCAGCGATGGTTCCACCTAACATTTCTGCCAGTCGAATAGAAATACTTAAACCTAGCCCGGTTCCACCATATTGTCGGGCAACAGATGGACTTGCCTGAGCGAAAGGGTCAAACAACTTATCCAGCTGCTCTTGCTTAACCCCAATACCTGTATCAACCACTTTTATAATTAATTTCTCGCTGTTGCGGTCACAACGCACCCCCAGCGAAACCCCCCCCTTATCTGTAAACTTCAGAGCATTTGCACACAGATTAATAAGTACCTGCTTTAGTCGTGTCGGGTCCGTTTGAATTTTTTCAGGTAAGGGGAAGTCGTAATGAATAGTGAAATAAACACCCTTCTCTGCCGCCCGAGACTTAAAGTAGGTTTTGATTTCGTCTAGTAATAAAAGCAGGTTAACGGTGATAATTTCTGTTTCCAGCTTATCAGCATCAATCTTGGAGTGATCAAGAATATCATTGATAAGTTGCAGTAAATGCTGGCCACTACGAACCACCACTTCAGAAGATTCTCGCTTTTCTTCATCGTTTAGAGAGTCATCAAGTAGCGATTCACCATAACCAATAATAGCGGTTAAAGGTGTGCGGATTTCATGACTCATATTCGCCAAAAACTGGCTTTTAGCTGCAGCAGAGGCTTCGGCAACCTCTGTTCTCATGCGCTCTTTTTCATGTTCTCGCTCAAGCTCTTCGCGTTCTACACGCTCGGTAATATCAACAAAAGTGCCTTCAAGGTGCAAAGGAATGTTTTTTCTATCGTAAATAACTCGCACAGAAGAAAGCGCCCAGCGGACATGACCGTTCAGGCTAATATAACGCGCCTCAAACTCATGAATATCCCCCACTTGCTCAATAGCTTCAACAACCCTGTGGTAATCTACTTTCTGCGGATAACACTTTGCTAGTGCGTCATTAACGCCTTTGATTAGATGCTCAGGGTCTTGATACTCCAGCATACTTGCCATGGCTGGGTTGGCATCAATAAATCGTCGATTAAGTGAAATCTGGAAAATACCTTCTACCGCGTTATCAAAAAGTGACCGATAACGGCCTAAATTCACAACAGCCTGTTTACTTGCTTCGGCGGCTTTACGCTGGGCTACTTTTATCTGATCTGCCAAGGCAAATGAGATAAGTACCAGCTGGCATAACATACCTATATGGGGAGAATTGCTAGTTATAAAATTGAATGACAAATATCCAGTAACAGCTAAGGCATAAACACTTGCTCCGGAAAAATTGAATATCCATGCAATAAAGTAGAAACGAGCAGCAGGGTTCCCCTTCATCATCACCTTAAAAGCCACCCATGATACAAGTACGGAATAAGTGAGGGTCCCCAAAATAGCCCACTGTATAGCCGTCACAGTATCGGCATAATAAGTTATAACTAGCGACACAATAGTAATTTTCAGAAACAATTTTATCAGCTGGTCTAGCCTAGGTTCATTCTTTTTAGTGTCCAAAAAAGAACGAGCCATCAATAAGGCAAAAAACCATCCTGTCCAAGCGTAGTAAGGAAGATATTGCTTATGGAACATAGCGGGGATTTCATCAAATAATGTAAGTCCTTCACTACGTTCAGTCATAAGAAAAATCAGATAAGACAGCATATAGAAAATATAATATAAGAAGCTATTATCTCTAACTGATAAAAACATGAATAAATTGTAGACAATCATTATCAGTACAGAGCCCGCAAACAGGCCGAATATGTAATCTTCAAGGGTTAACTTATGTGTAAATTTATCAGGAGAATAAATGGTTAAAGGCAGGTGGATGGTATAGTTTGATTTTATTTTTAAATAAATAGTCGCTTGTTCATTTTTTCTTAAAGAAAAACGGTATACAGGTGTCACATGGTAAACTTCGCGATCATTCAATAGCGTGTCATAATTTATTGATTTTTTTTCAATATAAGGTTTATTTGCCTCAGTATCATTTATGACCTTATAAAACTCTGAGTGATCCAACAGAGGCAAATCAAGTTGATACAACCACTTAGCACTCTCTTTTTTTCCAACATACTGAACCGGTAACTTTATCCAAAATGCTGAGCTACTATAACCCAGGCTTAAAGGCCCCTCAGGTGCAGCCTCAAAAAGTTGCTCTTGCTCAGAGTGTATAACGTCTTCAATAGTTAAACTGTTGTCTTTATCTTCTAAAAATCGAATAGCTGAATTAACGTCGTATTTGCCCCAAGCATCGTTCAATTCAAGCGCAGGAAATTCCTCTTCAAGCGGCTCCACAACAGGCAACGCTTCAGCAAGGACGAAGGATGGCACAAACCAGCACAGCAACAAAAGTGTGCAAAAACACCATCGTTTATATAAAGAATTTAAGCTTTTAACCCAGAACACCCGCTTCTGTTGCCTCTTAACATATTTAATAGATACTTATAACTTTAGACCGTTTCTCTGTCTTTTACCCCTTAGATCAGTAATTTTAGTTAATAAACCGGTATTACGTCACTGATGGCGCGCTCTGTAATTGTATTTGAGACTATTAATGGGAGAAAATACGGCTTTATTGTTTGTTAAATAGGGATGCTATGAAATATTTATTATTGATGTCAGTTGCCGCACTTTCTGTGGGTTTAACCGGATGCGGTGGTGGCGGCAGCTCATTCGCAGAAGGAGATGATTCTCTAGGTGATACAAATGCTCCTCTTTGCCTTGATACAGCAATACCTTTTGACTACGACCAATTAGATACATTTCTGGTCTCGGAGAATCTTAATAGAACCGGCAGCTGGGATTACCTGCATGCTATAGTGCCAAATAATGCTGATAATATCTCCGTTGATCAACAAGCAGTTATTGATTTCATGTCTGAAAAGGTCAACTTAGACTTTTCAGCTGAAGGTGTACCTAACATAGAAGACGGTATCACATCATTTGATAACGCCATCGATACAATGGAGAAAGTTATAGCCAGTGAGGAGGTAGGGAATATCAACTCAGGACGAATGCAAATGCTTCAGGCCATCAAAGATAATGTTACCTGTTCATACAATAATACCGCAGCCTATTTGCGAGATAGTGACGATAACCTGCTTTATTATATTGTTAGATTTAATCACGTCTCAGCATCAACAAGAGAAGTTGAAACTCTGGAAGATGGAAAAGTTATAAAAGAGACTATCTCAATTCCGGCTAAAGTAGAAAAGGTACTGATTGAGTATAAATTAACTGAACAAATCAATAAGGATGGTGAAACAGTATCAGTTGGAAATGTTACATCAACCTCTCTTTCGGTTATAAATCCCTCAACATTCTCGTCTTCTGGTTTTAATCAACCGCTTACTACAATCATCGATTTTATCGGTAGTGGTAATACATTGAAGGTAACTAAAGACTTTCAAGAGCAAATTGACCGCACTGAATACAAATCCAGCACTGCTTTCAGCATAGGTAGTGACTCAGAAATTCAAAATATTAAGCGCCTGAAACTATCAGTTGATTACCAAACTCGTGAAGTGAATATGTTTGCTTCTGACTTTATTAATGCCGTTCAGTGCAAAGATGGAACGATATTAAAAGACCCAACTATTTCATCTTCTGATATAACTATTGAAGATGAAAACTTAGAATTAACGGTTCCCGGGCTGGAAGGAGATGGAGAAGCTGTTGGAGATACCTGTGAAGAACCAACAGCTTATTATGATCCAAATTATGACTACAACCCTGTTACCGAAGCATACCCCGAGTCAATTCTACCCATGTACACAGGCTCTGAAGTCACCTCCAGACAATAACGGCATCGATTAAAACTCTGTGGCGACACGCTCTTGCATCGTCACAGCTTTAATTCTAAAAGCCAAGCTCCACAAACCTGCTATGCTTTAAATATCGAATATTTATCGCATCAGGATCCTAATCAATGAAACCAGTCACCATCGCCAGTACCATTCAGGAATTCATGTCTTTCATCGAGCTATTAGACGATGCTTATTGGGAGGCCTCTACCTTAGAGTCTAAAGATCAGCTCTATGACATTATTAGTATTTTTACTCATGAAATGTCTGAACTGAATAAACTGAGTATTCAAGACCATCACTACCCTTATGAGATAATCACAGAAGGCATCCGACGGGTTGTTCCGAAAATTGAACGCTTAGATGAGAGAAAAGAAGATATTATTCAACGAACTCAAACACTGATTGATATTAAAGAAGTGATGTCGAATGTCATCTCCATTCTTGAAAGTCAGAATGGCAGGGTTTCTGATTTTAAGTGATTCACCTCTGTAGGGGCGCCATTATTAATCGCGCCAAGCGGCGCTCCTACAGTTCGAATTAACAGTTAACTAGTAGCCATGGCCGCTAACTCACTTTCACTACACCTTGGGCAATTCTTCGCTACAGAATTAACAAACATTACCAAGCTTGGGATATGGTGCCCTACAAATGAAATACCCGTGTTCAGCAGCGAAACAGATATATCTCTTGCTTCATCTACCCAGCACATCTTGTTAATCAAGCCAATATGTCCATAGGCCTTACCACTCATAGGCCCCCAAATACCGACTGGATCACCACCTAGCATCATGCCTGCACTGTAACGCATGGGCATTAACATCGTTCGATCTATTTGTAATGTGCCATACTCTTGTACAGAACGTTTAATGGTTAGCGGGTCGCATATTCGCTTACCATTCCATTCTCCACCGTTTCTCATCATCTGGAAAAACCGGCCAATTTCTTCTGCTGTCGCGGCTAGGTTACCTGCCGGAATCACGGCTTCCTGAAAACGAGGATCATTAATCACTTGGCCTATTGTTTCTGCATCACCACCTAACGCTCGTTTCACTATCCAAGAGACAGGAAACCTAAGCTTAGGCCCTGTCATATAGTTTTCTGCCAGAATGCTAAGCTCTTCTTCTTTAACACCATAGGTAAAGTGCTTCATTCCCATGGGCTGACGAATTTTCTCATCAAGGTATTCTTGAATTGACTTACCCGTTACGGTTTGCAGAACACGCTCCAGCACATACCCCCCCGTTATGGCATGGTAAGCCAAGTGGTCACCATCGGCAGAAATGGGCTTGGACTCGCAAAGTAGTCGCCATATCCCATCATTATCCCAAAGCATGTCGATAGGGGTATTAGGTGGAATCCCTGGAATCCCTCCTCTATGTGACAAAACCTGATGAATCGTTATATTCTTTTTTCCATTAGCCGCAAACTCCGGGCAATAGTAACTCACAGGGTCAAGTAGGCTAATGCTGCCGTCTTCAGCCAACATATGAATAAGCAGTGCGGTTACTGCTTTAGAAGCCGAAAACAAACAAATAGGGGTGTCTGGTGTAGCTATTGTTTTAGGTGTGTAGGGCGTATCAAGCGGGCCATTCCCTCGAACATGACCAATAGAGCGATTTAAAACAATCTCACCTTTTCGTCTTAAGCAAAGTTCAATGGCAGGCTGAGTTCCTGTTTTGTATAAATTTATGACTGATTGCCATAT
>ENA-OSET01002374-OSET01002374.1-sediment-metagenome-genome-assembly--contig:-NODE-2374-length-18292-cov-3.991381_pt1 | contig 18292 bp, 22 predicted proteins | sample MGYA00237882_ERZ534229 | MGnify/ENA primary metagenome ERZ534229 (study PRJEB26408, sample SAMN06266212) | sediment metagenome | isolation source: Hudson Canyon methane seep mesocosm | place... | reverse complement strand
GGGCAAATGAAGCAAAACAAACGATCAAAAAATAAACAAAGCTTTTTTTTAGAACCCTGCGTATACTCTGCCCCCCTTTCAGACACCAACAAGATAAAAGGACAAACTAGGGCATACTTTTAAGTAACCCAAAGTCCTGGAACGTCTCGTCATCATATGAATGTCGTTACTTGCAGCGTGTCAGAAACTACCGAGCCGTATTATTACGGACACATGCAAGCTCACTTTATACAGGCGCACTATATGACTGACATCCAGTCTAGTTTTAATGATTTTGACCTTCCAGAACATCTATTAAAAGCAGTAAACGATTTAGGTTATGAAACCCCGTCACCAATACAGCTACAAGCAATTCCCCACATATTAGACGGAAGGGATATAATTGGCCAAGCGCAAACCGGTACAGGAAAAACAGCTGCCTTTGCTCTTCCCTTACTCGCTAACATAGATCCCAAAAGCAACCATACGCAAGTACTTATTCTTGCACCAACCAGAGAATTGGCTATACAAGTAGCCGAAGCCTGTCAGACTTACGCAAAATACATCAAAGGCTTTCAAGTCCTTCCTATCTATGGAGGTCAAAGCTATACCAACCAACTTCGACAACTAAAGCGTGGCGCTCAAGTTGTTGTAGGCACACCTGGTCGCGTTATGGATCACATGCGCCGGAAAACACTCAGCCTAGACAACCTAACCACCCTAGTTTTAGATGAAGCTGATGAAATGCTAAGAATGGGTTTTATTGATGATGTTGAATGGGTGCTAGAGCACACACCGCAAGACCGTCAAATAGCACTATTCTCAGCAACTATGCCGCGCGAGATAAAAAAAGTTGCCGAAGCTCATTTAACAAATCCTGAAATTATCAAGATTGCCAACAAAACAGCGACTGCTAGCACAATTAATCAACGCTATATGGTTATGACCGGCATTAACAAACTTGACGCGTTAACGCGCATCATTGAAGTAGAAGAGTTTGATGGCATCATCATTTTCGTACGAACAAAGATAGCGACTGAAGAACTTGCAAGCAAACTAAATGCACGCGGCTTCTCAAGCGCAGCCTTAAATGGCGATATACCTCAAGCATCTCGCGAAAAAACAATTGAACGCCTGAAAACGAGTAAAATTGACATCCTGGTTGCAACAGATGTTGCTGCACGAGGATTAGACGTACCTAGAATCAGCCACGTCATCAACTTCGACGTTCCCTATGATACAGAAACCTATGTACATAGAATTGGGCGTACCGGACGTGCTGGTAGATCTGGCGATGCTATTTTATTTATAGCGCCCAGAGAAAAGAGAATGCTTAGCTCAATTGAGAAAGCAACGGGACAAAAAGTCGCAAGGATGAATGTTCCCTCAGCAGATGATATCAACCAAATTCGTGTCGACCAATTTAAATCAAATATACTGAGTCGACTGGAAAATCAAAATTTAAGCTTTTTTCAAGATATTATTGAAACACTTGTTGCAGAGAGCCATGCCGACCCTATCAGTATTGCCGCTGCATTAGCGCATATCAGCAACGGCAACAAACCATTCTTACTTGACCCCAAAAATGATCGTAAAATAAACCAGCCAGAACGCGAAAGAGACAGAGACCGTGAATCACCTCGTCGAGACAGAAAAGAACGAGGCCCGAAAGGCGGCACGGCACCAAGACCATTAAGAGACCATCCTGATGTACAACTAACCCGTTATAGGGTAGATGTTGGCTATAAAGATGGCGTTAAGCCTGGAAATATTGTCGGTGCAATCGCTAACACGGCAGACATCGAAAGTGACTTCATTGGACAGATTGAAATCTACGATGACTTCAGTACAGTAGATCTACCTTCAGGCATGCCAGACACAATAGTGACCCTATTACAAAATGCCCGAGTCTCAAATAAACCTATGGCCCTACGACCCGTATCCGAAAGCGATCACGGAAGTGCACCCGCAAGAAAGCCGGCCCGAAGAAAACCTAGGGATAGTAAACCTCGCGATCATAAATCAAGAGATAGTAAACCCAGAGCAGGCGACTCAACCGACAAAAGACCAAAGAAAAGAGTCAAAAAAGATAGCTAAAGACAGCATTAAAAGATAGAAGCAAAAAAAACCTGCTAATAAGCAGGTTTTTTTTGAAAATAGAATCAGAAAATAAGTTATTTACTATTCTCAAGAATATATTTAACCGTTGCTGCGATATCATCATCAGAACACGATGCACATGTACCACGTGGCGGCATAGCATTCACACCGTCAATTGCATTCTGAATCAATATATCTTCACCTTTTGCTAAACGCACAGTCCATTCCGCTGCATCGCCAAACTTAGGCGCACCCATGATTCCCGAACCATGACAGCTGTTACAAGAGTTGGTGAATATATCTTCTGGTGACTGAGGGCCAGATGGCACTACAGCTGCAGCTGAGCCACACTCATTACCTTCAACACAAATTTTACCTACTGGTGCTAGCCTTTCACTAATAGCCTTATCACTCATCGCCGCACTCACTGAGCCTACAATAAACATTACAACTAATAATAGTGCTGACCCGAATACATTAAATATACTTTTCACAATTCACCTCTTCTCTCTTTGGATTATTTTGAGTGCTTTATTTGTTGGCTGCATTATAGGGTATATTGCAAACATCTCAAACCAGATTCTAACGGGCATATTAACAGTAAGTAAAGGGAGATATAAATGAACTTCATTTATATCAAAAACAATTAAACAAGCGCCAACTACCATAGGCATTTTTAAACACCTAGGTTAAAATCTTGCTTCACACATTTACATTAATAATAGGCTAACGCGCATGTTTTTATTTCGTCTCATTTCTTTCACTCTTTTGCTATTCTCATTTGCTGTGAGTAGCGCTTACTCCTCACCAAAGGAATTAAAAGCAGAGCTTATCGAAAGCTGGATTTCCTCTCAAAAGAAGTTCGAAGAATGGGGCGAAAAAAATGAAAAACGTTTAATTAATTCTGAAGACAGTACCGTCAAAGACGCAAACCCGCTAGAGCTGTCAATAGAAAGTATGATAAAGCCCCTTAAAGAGGCTGGTTTACTAGACTCTGCAAATAACCTAGCTAAAAAAAGTGGTTTTGACAGCATTCACCACTGGGCCGAGACAACTCTTCGTATTACAAAAACGGCAGCCGCGATAGAATTCGAATCCCACCCTGAAATGAATGATTTATCTGAATTAGAAAAATTAATGAATACACCAGATATGAATAAAACTCAAAAAGAAATGTTAATGAACGCAATTGAAAAGAACAAATCCATAGTGAAGGAGCTTACTGAAGGCGTGAGTGAATTCGATAAAAATATTGTCAAGCCCTTCCTAACGCGAATCCATAAGATGATCGATCCGGCCAACTAGATTAAGTAGATAAAGAATTTAAAAGCATGACAAATAAATCTGACGCAGAGACACTGTTAAAAAAACATCGAGAATTAATTCACTCGATTGATATGAAAGTAAACTCTCATGTCCAACGAGAACAAGATGACTGGTTAATTAACACCCTAATGATTACAGGGTATGATGTCCCATTTCAATTCAAACGTAAAAAAGCGTATCAGAACCTGAAAGGAGCTCGGGTCAATCTAACTTATTACATCGAAAAAACAAAAATCGCTGGCCTGGATTTCGAAGTAATGAAAGTAGTAAGAGTTCGGGTAGCTTAATATAATAGTACGAACTTACTTATACAGGTTAACACTCACAAAAACTTATCACTTTGGTGTACTTTGTCATTCATCTGGTGCGCCAATTCATTGAGGCCTGTAGAAACAGCGTTAAGCGACTGAGTGCTATCAATCAAAGCAAGAGACGAACGTTCATTATCCTGAATCAGCCGGTCAACTGTTTGACCGGCAGACACAACATCATCTATATCTTTTCGTTGCTGAGCCGCCAAATCAGCCGATTCCGCAACCTCATGAGCAATTTTCTGCACAGACTCTACCACTCGATTTAAACGTTCACCTGAAGCATCCACGATTCTTGAACCTTCAACGATATCTTTAGTCGCACTGTCTAATATTTCTCGTATTTGTTGTGCCGACTCATTACTTCTAATTGAAAGTGTTCTAACTTCATCCGCAACCACAGAAAAACCTCTACCTTGATCTCCAGCGCGAGCTGCTTCTATAGCGGCATTTAAGGCCAATAAATTTGTTTGGTTAGCAATATCACTAATAATTTTCATTGCAAGTAATACTGAGTCATTCCCTTCTCTGATATGGCTCATATATTCAATTGCCTGAGCCATTGACTTAGCACTCTCAGAAACATCCTGCTCAGCGCTTTCTGCCACCCGCTTTACATCAGACATAATTTCTGCTGAATGACTCACCGACCCAGCCATGGAGCTCAACGTAGTATTCATCGTATTATTAAATTCAACTTGTTGCTCAATACTTTGATTAATCGAACTGCTTTTATCGACCATTTGATTGATCGTCTCTGACAATTCATCAGCTGAATTCATTAGTGTGCCAGCACTATTAGAAGCATCGTGCAATATATTTCCTAGCTGAGAGGACACATCTGTAACACGTGCCGAATTTTCTTCTGCCTGTATGGTGGCATCCTCAGAAGACTGCTGCGCTTCTTGTCGTATGCGGTTACTAAACCATAAAGTGGCACCTATCACGATAATCGGTAATAGATAACCAGAATACACATTTATCTTGGCCTGCTTTGCATCCAACTCAAAATAAGGGAGTAAGTAATTATTTTGATCTGCGATGATCAGCATCAAAGTAAAAGCTGTCATCACTAAGAACCACATGAAGCCGAACTTGCTATCTGTTATCAAGTAAGCAAAAACCATTATCCCGACGACCCAAAAAATATGCGGGGAGTGCATACCGCCAAGATGATAAATAAGAGAAGAGCAATAAATGACCATCAACAAGACACTCAAGTTTGCAAGTAACACAACGGGCAAGAGCTTGTATTTATTCAACAAGCCAAGCACTGGCGCACCAATAACTAGGAGCCACGCCCAAATCGCTAGCGAGTCATACCCTAGTTTTGACCATTTAATTAAACTATAGAAGGCGGCAAGAAAGGTCATAATGCATGCAAATGCGATGATCTTTTCATGCAAAGTGTTCTGCTGATCAGATGCCGTTCCAGGCAATAAAAATTGAAAAAAAGCAGAGAATGGATTCGACAAAGTCATGTCCTAACAATAAATTTACACAAACTGGTAATAGCCCTACCCACTAAGTAAAGTGCTAAATATCAAGACTGTAAAGTTAATACGCTACAAAACCCCTTAAAAAGCGACTGAAATTTACACAAAAACCACAATCATGGGGATAATTTCATTTTCTTTTTTCATGATTAGAGCTTATACTCTAATTAGAGTAACTGCTCTATATTGTAATGACGCAGCCCACCCATTAAATTTATTTGAGAATTGTTTTATGTTATTTCCATTAAAAGTTCAGTATTACAAAGGCCTTGCCAAAGTATTAAAAGTAGCGGCAGCCATCGTCCCTATGCCCAAACCTACATTATTTACTGGCACAGACTCATCACTCGAACTTTGCCAGGCAATATCTCAATTGGGCATTCAGAAAGTATTGATCGTAACGGATGAGATGCTAGTCAGCATTGGCCTGCTAGATAAAATCAAAGCATCTCTAAAAGAGAACAAAGTTAAATTTGTTATTTATGATGGCATTTTACCCGACCCTACATATGACCAAGTTGAAAGCGGCTTAGCAATATTAAAAAGTAACCAGTGTGAAGCTATTCTTGCGGTTGGTGGCGGATCACCTATTGATGCAAGTAAAGCAATTGCCGCTAGAGCGACTAATAATAAATCTCTCGAGAAGATGGCAGGCTTATTCAAAGTATTCAAAACTCCCCTTCCTCTTTTTGCTATCCCAACAACAGCTGGAACAGGCTCAGAAGTGACTGTGGTGTCTGTTGTTTCCGACCCCATTACACACCAGAAAACGCCAATAATAGACCCTAAGCTTGTACCTATGATGGCCGCATTAGATGGCTCTCTAATGACCGGTTTACCGGCCTCAATAACGGCTTCAACAGGAATGGATGCACTAACTCATGCTATTGAATCCTACATATCAGTTAACGCCACCTCAGAAACTGACTATTACGGTCTAGCGGCGACCCGACTGATAATGGAAAACCTTGAAGTTGCTGTACATGATGGTTCAAATATTGAAGCCCGTCAGAACATGTCTATGGCATCATATTATGCCGGTTTAGCGTTTACTAAAGCGAGCGTCGGTTATGTACACGCTATTGCTCACAACTTTGGCGCTAAGTACTCTACCCCGCACGGCTTAGCTAACTCAATCGTTTTACCGCATATTTTAGACTATTCAAAAGACGAAATTGTGGATCGCTTAGCTCAATTAGCAAAAGTAAGCGGATTAAAGAAAGGCAGTGAAAGCAACAAACAACTTGCCAATAAATTCATCACACGAATCCGTTCAATGCTTCGATCTTTCGACATACCTGAGCAACTTGACTCACTTCAAGCCAGCGACATTCCACTAATTGCAAAACAGGCCTTGGAAGAAGCACACATGAATTATCCTGTACCTAAATATATGAATCAAAAAATGTGTGAATCTATATTAAGCAAAATGGTCTTAAATTAAAGAAAATAGGCACTCTATTGGAAGAGCCTGTTGACACGAGACGATTAAAGCGGCATAGTCTCGCGTCATTTTTACATAGACTGATTTCTAAATAGCGTCAAATTCAGAGTCAGTCTAACTTTAAGCAATCCGCGAATCTAGGAGCAATACGGTGGCAAACTCCCCATCTTCAAAAAAGCGTGCGCGTCAGCAAGAGAAGCGCCGCCAACATAATGCAAGCCAACGTTCTATGGTTAGAACGTTTATCAAGAAAATAGACACAGAAGTTGCAGACGGGAACTACGATAATGCACAAGCAGCTTTCAAAGCAGCTGAACCCATTATTGATAAGATGGTAAACAAAGGCATCTTTCCTAAAAATCGCGCAGCTCGCATTAAAAGTAATCTCAATACTCAAGTAAAAGCAATTAAAAGCTAAAGCGACTACTAGAGTATAAAAAAACCGGCCTATGCCGGTTTTTTTATGACCCAAAAACTTCTCACCCGCTACATCAACACAAGATTATCTCGGTGAATTAACTCCGGCTCGTGACAGAAACCTAATACCGTTTGAATTTGACCACTCGGCAACTTGAGAATACGACGCGCATCAACCTCATCATAATTAACCAAACCGTGCGCCACCTTTCGCCCACCTTCATCAACACACGAGACCACATCACCTCGCTTAAACTGACCACTTACAGATACAACACCCACAGAGAGCAAGCTCTTCCCTCCCGTTTTCAAAACAGCCGCCGCCCCCGCATCAATCACCAAACTACCCGCCACCTGAAGATGACCAGCCAACCACTGCTTCCGAGCGACTAAACGATCAGTATCCGGCAACATCAAAGTACCTAAAGGCTCCCCCTTACGCAAACGCAAGAGAACATTTTCTATACGACCACCAACAATCACACTAAACGCACCTGAGCGAGCCGCTAACCTTGAAGCTAAAACCTTAGTGAACATACCACCCCGCCCCAAAGAACCCGATGAGCCCGACGCCATAGCGTCCAGAGAGCTATCTGATGCCATAACCTCCTTTAGCATTACCGCATCCTCACAGTGCCTAGGATCTTTATTAAACATCCCCTCCTGATCCGTCAGAATAATTAGACCATCCGCCTCAACCAAATTTGCAACCAAAGCACCCAAAGTATCATTATCACCAAAACGAATTTCATCTGTAGCAACAGTATCATTTTCATTAATAACAGGAATGGCACCCAGCTCGATAATCGAACGCAAAGCGCTTCGCGCATTCAGATAGCGCTTTCTATTCGACAAGTCATCATGCGTTAGCAGTACTTGAGCGGTATGCATTCCATGCTTACAAAATTCCTCTTCATAAGCCTGAACAAGACCCATTTGGCCAACCGCCGCTGCCGCCTGAAGCATATGCAGCTCCTCAGGCCTTGATGACATACCTAAGCGAGACATCCCCTCAGCAACTGACCCAGAAGAAACCAAGATCAGCTCCAGACCATCCGCCCTCAACTGAGCAAGCTGTGCTACCCAGGTGGCAATTAAACCCCTAGCTAAACCTTTTCCATCGTCAGTCAGCAGTGCGCTGCCGATTTTAACCACCCAACGATTAGATCCCGTCAGGTTTGAGCGAATCAAGCTCATTTCATTTCCTATTTTATTTATTCAAGCAAATAGCTTCAACCCTAGTGACACCGACAATGCTAGCAAGCACCAACGCTATTCAGCATAGACAACCTCAACATCGTCGTCATCATCCTCAAAGTCATCGTCATCCTGCCCGACCAATTTACCAGCTCGGCGCGCCTCTTTATATAACTCTAGGTTCTCGCGCGCCTCTTGCTGCATCTTCTTTTTCAACTCAAACTCAGCTTTAGCTAATGCATCATCTGCAGCTTCTGCCTCGTTCCGCTCATCTATCCATGTCATTATATCGTGACATAAAGGCTTCAAACCCTGAGATTTTATTGCAGATATATTATAAACAGGCCCCTTCCAACCAAGGTCAGACACAAGTTTTGCGCAAATTTCTTGCTGCATACCTTCTGGCAAGAGATCTAACTTATTTAAAACCAACCATCTTTCTCGGCTCGCCAGAGTTGGACTAAACTTAACCAGCTCAGCCGCAATAGCTTCAATGGCCTGCTGAGGGTCACTTTGATCATATGGTGCCATATCCACCACATGCAACAATAAACGCGTTCGCACAAGATGCTTTAGAAAACGAATACCTAAACCCGCACCCTCGGCAGCACCCTCAATCAAACCCGGAATATCCGCCACGACAAAGCTCTTATGCTCTTGCACCCGCACCACACCCAGGTTAGGAATGAGCGTCGTAAAGGGATAATTAGCCACCTTAGGCTTAGCTGACGATATCGCCCGAATCAATGACGACTTCCCAGCATTCGGCATACCCAGCAAACCCACATCTGCTAACACCTTCAACTCTAACCGTAGCTTTCGATCTTCTCCGTCACTCCCCTTACTTGTTTGCCTTGGCGCTCGATTGGTACTGGATTTAAATCGCGTATTTCCAAGCCCATGAAAACCACCCTGAGCAACATTTAGCTCCTGACCTATCTCCAGTAGATCACCCAGCACCTCCTCTGTTTCCAGGTCAATCACCGAGGTTCCAACAGGGACGGGCAAATAAATACTTTCTCCTTTTGCCCCCGTACACTCACGACCCTTACCTGCCTCGCCTGTTTGTGCTCGATAATTTCGCTGAAATCGATAATCAATCAAGGTATTAATCGAGTCGTTCGCAACCAAAAAGACCGAACCACCATCGCCGCCATCGCCACCATCAGGCCCACCTCTTGGAATGTACTTTTCTCGCCGAAAACTTAGACAGCCATTGCCACCTTTTCCAGCCAAAACAGTAATAGTTGCTTCATCTACAAATTTCATTGCACACCCCAATTAATATCCATTTAGCACCTGAATGGAAAGTCGGCACTATTTACTTAGCAAAAAAAAAGCCCCGCAAAGCGGAGCCTTTTCGAAAACACCTAACGATCAGCTTATTCCGCAGCTTCTACCGTTATATATTTACGATTTAGTGGACCTTTCACTACAAATTTCACAACACCAGCTGCTGTTGCAAATAAAGTATGATCCTTGCCAATCCCGACATTAGCGCCGGCATGGAAACGTGTTCCACGCTGACGAACAAGAATATTACCTGATTTTACTACTTGACCACCGAATCGCTTAACACCTAAGCGCTTGGATTCCGAATCGCGACCGTTACGGGTACTACCACCCGCTTTCTTATGAGCCATTATCTTACTCCTTAGACTTGCTTAACTTCACTAAATAGCGAAGTAATTAGTGTTAACCGTTAATACCCGTAATCTTCACTTCTGTATACCACTGACGGTGACCCATCTGCTTCATGTGATGCTTACGACGTTTGAACTTTAAGATTCTCACTTTCTCATGACGACCATGACTAACCACTTCAGCTGTTACTTTCGCGCCAGCTACATTCGGCTCGCCAATTTTTACATCATCGCCATTTACAACCAATAGAACACGATCAAAATCTATCGTTCCACCGGTTTCAACTTCAATCTTTTCTAACTTAAGAACTTCACCTTCGGTAACACGATGCTGCTTGCCACCACTTACGATCACTGCGTACATACTTGGTAATCTCCAATATATTCTCATTACCCCAAGACGCCAATCTCGCCTCAAAGCCATTCCAACCTAAATAATAATCCCAAACTCATCAGGATCATCCACGCTATTTCTTATAATCAAACACCTGCCCGTACCGGCTATATGAGCCAAGTAAAACAGATTAAAATCAGTTTCTAAAGGAAGCACTTTGGCAACCCTATCACTGAGAACAGCCATGACTTTTAGGGCGCGTGATTTTATTCGAATCGAGCGCAGGATGCAAGGCATATTTATATCAAACCACTAGCAAGACACTCAATCCCATTATTGCACTCCCGGACGGCAGCTATAAATCTTGACAGGAACAATGCATCAACCTAGCATGTGCTCATTTTCCACTCTGAATACCGGTAAGACCTTTAAACATGCATATCGAAGAGATCTATCAAAGCGTTGAGAAAGATTTTGAGTCTGTAAACCAACTTATTTCAGCCCAACTTTCTTCGGACGTCCCTCTCGTTGAAAAAATAGCTCAGTATATTGTCGAAAGCGGCGGAAAAAGAATGCGCCCTTTACTGGTTTTACTTGTCAGTAAGGCACTTACCCCGCAACAGAACTTAGAGTCTAACAACCACTGTAAGTTAGCGACGGTTATTGAGTTCCTTCACACTGCAACACTATTACATGATGACGTTGTTGATACGTCAAACATGCGAAGAGGCCGTTCGACAGCAAATGCAAAGTGGGGCAATGCACCCAGCGTGTTAGTAGGTGACTTCCTCTATTCCAGAGCTTTTCAAATAATGGTAGATATGGGTAGCATCCAAGTCATGCAAGTATTATCCAACGCTACGAACATTATTGCTGAAGGTGAAGTTTTTCAATTAATGAATTGCAAAAACCCCGATGTAACCGAAAAAGCTTATTTTGAAGTAATCAAAAACAAAACGGCCATGCTTTTTGAAGCAGCCTCTCACTCTGCATCCATCTTAGCCGAGGCTCCGGATGAAACCAAACAAGCGATGAAGGAATTCGGATTGCAGATAGGCTTAGCGTTCCAATTAATCGATGACATGCTTGATTATATTGGCGACGCCGAAACAATGGGGAAAAACATAGGCGATGACTTAGCTGAAGGGAAGCCAACATTGCCTCTAATTTTCACCATGAGAGAAGGGTCAGCAGAAGACACTAACTTAATTCGCAAAGCAATCAGACAGGGCGACGCTTCACAACTAGATGTAATTTGTGCTGCTGTCGAACGATCTGGCGCGCTTGATTACACAAAGAAAGCCGCTCAGAACGCTTATAAAAAAGCGTGTGAATGCCTTGAAGTTTTACCCGAATCTATTTATAAAAGTGCGCTGTACGCATTAGCAGAAGTTGCAGTTAACCGAAATAAATAAACCTCTATAAACTTAAGCCGAGACCTTACTCGACTTCGTGAGCACAGTAGTAAAGACATTAAAAAAGGGGTCTTAAACGAGGAAAAGATCACAAAAATCGGAGCTTATGCATTATAAATGAGAATTTTGAGTGACACTTTACCAAACGTAGTGATCATGCAAAGGTCTCTAGCTAAGTTATAATTTTATGACAAACCTAGATAATTATGAGTCCAATAAATGCTTCAGTTAAGTGAACTAGATTCTTCTTTTCTTTATCTTGAGACCGATAAAACTCCTCTTCATGTGGGCGGCATATACGTTTTTAAGAAATCTAAAAATAGCTCAGCACTGGATTTCGACAGGTTTAAGCACATATTAGAATCAAAGCTTGAAAACGAGCCATTTTTCCGAAAAAGATTGGTTGAGTATCCATTAAACCTCGATCTCCCTGTCTGGGCTGACGACCCCAACTTTAAACTAGAAAATCACGTAAGACACATGAGCTTAAGAGACAGCTCACCCTCTCAACTACTACCCTTGGCATCTGTCTTTTTTAGTAAAAAACTAGATCGAACCAAACCTTTGTGGCAAGCATGTTACATAGACAAGCTTGACTGCGACCCCAGTGACAAATATAAGCAGCATCACTTCGCGCTATTTTTAAAAGTGCACATTACTGCGATTGATAGCCTAAGCGGTGAAGATATTCTCAGCCAGCTTTTACATGTAAGCCCTGAAATAACACAACTAGAAGAAAGCTACCCATGGTCTCCAAAGCCTTTACCTGACACAGGTTCATGGCTAGGCACTGCCTACAACAATGTATTTAATATACCCGGTAAATTAACTCATCTCGTGAAAGATACTGCCTCCAGCGCTTTTTACTCCGTATTTTATGAGCGCCTACAAAAACTTAACTTGCCTGCTAGTTTGATGAGCGTTATTGGCACCCCCATCAACCAAAAAATTTCCGATAAACGAGTAATTGAAAATTTTGAAATTTCATTATCAGATATCCGCTCAATTAGACGAAACCTAAAAAACGTTACTACCAATGATGTCATGATGGGAATCTGCGCAGAAGCCATTGCAAATTATCTAATTGATATGGGCGAACAATCCGACGAGGACTTAATCGCACTTGCACCAATTTCGGTCAGATCAACCCAGATTGACCTCAAATCAGGTAACCAGTTAGCAGCCACACTGTTTTCCTTAGCCAGCACCGAGAAATGCCCAATAAAACGAATTCAATTGATTAACGAAGCAGCTACTTCAGCAAATAGTTATGACTCTGCAATTTCGGCAAATCGCTTAACCGAATTAGTACCTTCTTGCACAGCGGGTTTATCAGCTCGCGTTTATTCTGAATTTTTACTTCCCCAAAAACACAAACCCATGTTCAACCTTCCTATCATCAATATACCAGGCCCTCAGTTTCCACTTTATTTTGAAGACACTGAATTGACTCAATTTATTGGAACAGCCCCCTTATTCGACGGCATTGGCTTAGCATTAATGATTGTTAGCTATAACGGAAAATACAGCCTTACCTGCACTTATTGTCCTGACATTTTAAATCTAGAGAAGCCTTTTTCCGATTACCTCAAAGAAGCTCTCGATACCATATTAAGCGCAAATTATTCTGAAATTGATGACTTAAGATCAGAAGATCACCTACCCAGAAAAACCGGATTAATTAAAGATGTCGTCGGCCTGGTAAATAACTTATTTTCATTAGGAAAATAAGTTATTTATTCTTGGAACGCCCATACCAAAAAGCGTTTTTTATCATCAGAATTTGTTACCTCCCATAATGCCTTTAAAGCATCAATAGCTGTTTGGTTCTTCGAGTTTAAAGGTGCCGTTCCTCTTTTTTCACTTGCAGAGCTTTCTAACACCACCACAACCTCTTGCTGACTTTGCTCTACAGACTCGACAACAAACTCATTATTTTGGTTCAATATATTTGCAGTAAAGACTGCCGCTATTTCTCTTGCCTCCCTAACATTGCCGGGTTTTATATAACTAAAGGTATACTTATCGCCAGCTTTTGCGTTAATTAGCAATTCTTTTGGCTCAGATGACACCTTTTCTGAATAATGGCGACCATCGACTTTTTTTGAGGTCCCCCAGATACTTTCATATTGAAAAACCACCTTATTATTACCTGGCTTCAAACCATAGTTCACATCGATACTACTCAGCAGGTAGCGCTCTACTTCCTGACCATTCACTGAAATTAGTGAAATATTTTCACCCGCATTCAAAACCGCTAGTTTTTCAAGGGGCAAAATATCACCCTCATAGGTTTTAACAATTCTCCCAGTAGAACACGCTAATAATTGCAAAATTATAACGGTAAATAATACCCTTACAGATACTGAAACAACGCTCATATATTCTCCTAAAATACGCATAAATATAGCGACGTAATTGTGACGCCATGAAGACAACTTAGCAACAAATTGATTTTTCCAAATTATGTTGTAAAGTTAAGTAAGTGAGTTAATTTATAAACAAAATAACAAAAACATATTTAAGGGGTTTTCACATGAGCCAGCACCACAACCCAGCACATCGCACCAATGAACAAGGAGCTGTTCCTTTTAGGAGTAATCGCTTTTTTTGTGTCGGAAATCGTTGGTATTTCTCTACTAGAGAAGGTTTTGATAGTGGCCCTTATGCTGATAAGAATCGTGCAGCAAACAGCCTGGAGCGCTTCTTAAACATCATCAACAAACTCCCCCCAAGTTATGCGAGCTAGTGCTCATCCAGAAATAGCACCGTAGCGAGGGCGTTCCAGAATTTGGAAATGGTGCCACGATATATAGGCGTTTAGTTACTCTAAACAACTATATATTGTGGTTGCCAGTTTCGGATTTTGGAGCGTCCGCAGTAGGTGTCATTTCTGGATGAGTACTAACTAACATTAAAGTAAGTAATTGACGCCTTGTAACACTAGCAAGGCGTATAAGCCTGCCCAAACATCGTCCACCATAATACCAAAGCCACCCTGAACGTGCTTATCAAAGTACCGAATAGGTTGAGGCTTCCAGATATCAAATATTCGAAATAACACAAAGCCGAATATCACCCAGGCCCAGCCAGCTGGAGCCGCAATCATTGTTATCCAGTAGCCAACAAACTCATCCCAAACAATACCACCATGATCATGTACTCCAAGAGCTTTGGAAGCCTTTGAACATAACCATACCCCCACAACAAACCCTAAAACAATAACAGCCAAATAATAAGTTAAAGGTAAATATTGCAATGGTAAGTACATCAACACAGCTATAACCGTACCTGCGGTTCCTGGTGCTTTCGGAGCACAGCCACTACCAAAACCAAACGCTGCAAAATGCGCTGGGTTTTTTAAAAAACCACGCGGTAACTTATCCAAAATGTTGATACCCTGAGTGTAAAAAGTTTAGTGGTTTATTTTCATGCATGACACTAACGCCGACACCGCTTTTAACAATGCCAATAGGTGTAAAAATAGGTTTTTCGCTCAAACTAGCCCATGACGACTTCGGAATAGTGAATAGTAGCTCGTAATCATCTCCGGCGGTAAGCGCTAACATGCTAGCCTGATCACCTTGAGTATTTTTCAGCGATTTAGACAAAGGCAGCTTTTCTAGATCTATTTCAAAGTGTAAGCCTGACTTAGTCGCCAAATGCCCCATATCTGCTAACAATCCGTCTGATATATCTATACAAGAAGTTGCCAACCCTCTTAACATTTGCCCTTGAGGAACGCGAGGTGATGGCGCGTAATAACGACTTAATAAGAAAGCCTCATCTTTGCTCAACTTACCTTTATCTAAAAGATTCAACGCAGCACCGGCATCACCCAAAGTTCCAGTCACAGCAATTACATCACCGATTTTAGCCCCAGACCGCCTTAGTTCTTGCCCCTTAGGCACAAAGCCATGCACTTGCATCGCTATAGTCAATGGACCTTTGGTCGTATCACCACCCACTAGCGCCACACCACATTCAGCGCAAGCCAGCCTTAAGCCCTGAGAAAAACCATTCAACCAACTTTCGTCAGCGATTGGTAAGGTAAGGGACAAGGTAAAATGAGAAGGGCTAGCTCCCATAGCAGCCAAGTCACTGATTGCAGAGGCTAATGCTCGATAGGCCGTTTTATCAGCTGGCGCATGGCAAGGAAAATGAACGCCTTCAACCATAGTGTCCATAGATAGACACAGAGATTGACCTTTAGGCACATGCACTACTGCACAGTCGTCACCAACCCCTAACTCAACCTCAGGAGGCTGCATTACCAAGCCTGCAAAAAATTTCTCAATTAGTTCAAATTCAGACAGGCCCGACATTTGCTACTTTCTTTTACCTCTAGTTTCAGCGGCTCTTAACCGTAAACTTAGCTTATCCAATATACTATTAATATATTTGTGCCCATCCGTGCCACCGAATGACTTTGCCAACTCAACAGCTTCATTAATGACCACTCGGTAAGGAACATCTATCCGATGTTTGAACTCATACACTCCCATTCGAAGCAGATTCATTTCAACAGGGTCAACATCTGAAATAGCCCGGTCTAAAAAGGGCTCTATATGCCGATCTAACTCAGCCACCTGGTTTGGGATTTCTCGAAATAACTCAATAAAATATGCTGAATCAATTTTAGCAAAGTCATTATCTACCCGAAATTCAGACTCAACCTGTGAAATCCCCGAGCCTGAAATTTGCCACTGATACAAGGCCTGCAATACTAGCTTACGGGCTTTTTTACGCTGAGCTGTGCCCGTTTTTTTTACCGGCTTACTTGAGTCATTCACTTAAATACCTGCACTTTTAAACAAATTAACCATCTCTACCACTGACATAGCCGCTTCCGCACCTTTATTTCCAGCCTTAGTCCCTGAACGCTCTATTGCTTGTTCAATCGAGTCAACTGTTAACACACCAAATGCAACAGGCAAACCAAATTCAAGCGAAACGGCACCAATTCCTTTTACACACTCTCCGGCTACATATTCAAAGTGAGGCGTACCTCCGCGAATAACAGCACCGAGCGCTACAATAGCATCATATTTCTTGCTGGCAGCAACACGCTTAACAGCTAACGGAATTTCAAAGGCTCCTGGCACCCGATATATTTCAATATCCGCTTCTGGAATGCCCTGCCTCACTAATGCATCAATTGCACCCTGAACAAGACTTTCTACTACAAAACTATTGAACCGTCCGACCACCAAGGCATAGCGACCTGACACTTCTTTAAAATCACCTTCAAAGGTTTTTAAGTTATACATTTTTTCTCTCTTTAAATTGAAAATTTGATTCAGCTCAGGCTGTATACGGAATGAACTCAACAACCTCTAGGTCAAAACCTGATAGTGCAGAAAATTTAACCGGCGGGTTAAGCAACCTCATTTTGGTTACGCCTAAGGCCCTTAAAATTTGGGAGCCTGTGCCGACGGTTAGATATGCTCCAGTACCCGTTTGGGACGGTGCAGGGGAGCTGCCAAAAAACTCAGACAAACGTGTTTCTAAATCTGCACTTTCAATGGAGCCCGCTAAAACCACCAATACACCCGCCCCTTCTTTATCTATGCGCTCAAGCGAGTGCTGAGTTGACCAGCTCTGTGAATCTTCTTTCTTGAGCCCAATAGCGTCGCGCAATATATCTGCAGCTTGTACTCGAACGACAGGCTGCTCAACCTCTGCTAGATTTCCTCTAACGAAAGCCATATGCACCTGCTCCTGCAACGTATCCTTAAACGTAATCAGTTCGAATGCACCATATTCAGTTTCAACAGTTTTCTGATCTTGCCGAACAACCGTTTGCTCATTCATAGCACGGTAATGAATCATATCGGCAATCGTACCAATCTTTAAATTATGCTCTTTCGCAAAAACTTCCAAGTCTGGTCGTCGAGCCATCGTGCCATCTTCATTCATAATTTCAACGATGGCCGCTGCGGGTTCAAAGCCCGCCATACGAGCCAAATCACAACCGGCTTCTGTGTGACCTGCTCTACTTAAGACCCCCCCCGGCTGGGCTGCAATTGGAAAAATATGTCCCGGCTGAACAATTTCATAAGGCTGGGTATGCCGCCCAACAGCCGTTCTAATCGTATGCGCACGGTCAGCAGCGGATATACCTGTCGTGACACCTTCGGCGGCTTCTATTGATACAGTGAAATTGGTTTGAAACTGTGCATTATTAGCATGCGCCATCGGAGGCAAACCCAAAAAGTCACAACGCTCTCTAGTTAAAGTCAGGCAGATCAACCCCCTGGCATGTGTCGCCATAAAATTAATATCTTCAGGACGCACTTGCTCAGCAGCAATCACAAGATCACCTTCATTTTCGCGATCTTCATCATCCATCAAAATGACCATTTTACCTTGACGAATATCTTCTACCAACTCTTCTACTGTATTAAGCTCCATTGAGCCTCCGTTTTCTAAATAAAACCATGTTCTGTTAAAAAATTCTGACTAATTTTTGAGCCTGAACGAGACTGCTCTTCAACTTTTGCTTCAAGTAAACGCTCGGTATATCGAGCAATCAAGTCTACTTCCACATGAACAGTCTGACCCTTTTGATAAGCCTGAATCGTTGTTTCTGCTACAGTGTGCGGAACAATATTTAACGAAAAGCCATCT
>ENA-OSET01002373-OSET01002373.1-sediment-metagenome-genome-assembly--contig:-NODE-2373-length-18295-cov-2.689757_pt1 | contig 18295 bp, 12 predicted proteins | sample MGYA00237882_ERZ534229 | MGnify/ENA primary metagenome ERZ534229 (study PRJEB26408, sample SAMN06266212) | sediment metagenome | isolation source: Hudson Canyon methane seep mesocosm | place... | reverse complement strand
GCCTCGCGACCTATCGTCGTATTGGTCGCAATTACACCATCGATCTTGAGGGTCGCCAAAGAATCGGCAACTTGTTTAACTTCCTCTTGATCCATGTCCGGCGCGATCTTAACCGCCACGGGCACATAGCGGCCATATTCATCCGCCAACGCATTCTGCTGCTGCTTCAGGCTTTTGAGCAGTTCATTCAAGGATTCACCAAATTGAAGGTTTCTCAGGCCTGGCGTATTGGGAGATGAGACATTGACTGTTATGTAGTCTGCATGGGCATACACTTTTTGCATGCCAATACGATAATCATCCACTGCATTGGCCACAGGGGTATCCACATTTTTGCCAATATTGATTCCCAGTATCCCCTTGTACTCTCTCCGCTTTACCTGCTCAACCAGATGATCAACCCCTTTGTTGTTAAATCCCATACGATTGATGATGGCCTGAGCCTCAGGCAGACGAAACAAACGCGGTTTTGGATTGCCGGGCTGAGGTCTTGGTGTCACCGTGCCAATCTCCAAAAACCCAAAACCTAATGCCCCTAAAGCGTCGATATAGTCACCGTTTTTATCCAGACCCGCCGCCAAACCGACAGGGTTGGGAAAACGTATTCCCATCGACTCCACGGGCTGATCGGCAACGGTTGAGACAAAGGGCTTCAGCAACCCCAAGCGACAACTGGCGCCCAGCATATCCAAACTCAGTTCATGGGAGATTTCGGGGTCTAGGCTAAATAGTGCTTTACGAATCAGCGAATACATAGGGTGTTGGGCTCTGGCAGAAGTGGTGAATCAATTTGCGCGCAAGGATACTGTAAATGAGGGGTTTTGTCTCCGTGCGAAGCCCCCCCGTTAAGGCCAGACAAGAAAATAACCTGAAAAAGAACCCCAGGTTACAGTCGAGTGATGGAGTGGAATTTGTTGTCTTCTGAGAAACGAATCATAAAGTGGCCACGAATACCTTCGTGGCTGACAAAAGGACGCAGAATGCGCGCGGGAAATCTTACCCTGCGCCCATCCTGTGCATCCGTGACTACATCCTTAACAGTTCCCTGGTAAAGTCGTTGATATTCGTCAGCTGAAATCAATAGACTGACAATAATTTCTTTCACAATCGCCCGGTTTCCTCACTACATTGCATCAAAAGACTCGCAGTGAACACTCGCCTGAGCCAAATCGAGCAACTCTCTGAGAGCCACTGAAAACATCGCAAAATCTGTTCCTGGCGCACCTTGCAACTCATTGATCATACTTCTCCAACGAGCCACCAATACTTCGTGTTGAGCCATCCACAAAGAAATGACTTCATCAACACTGTAGCGAGTGCCGGCCAGTCGTATCAAAGTGACCGTTAAGGTGCGCATTTGTGACTCCAGGTCGTCCATAAAGGCTTCTCGGGCCATAGACTGCCAATAGCTCTCAACCTTCACGTCCGCTATCTGTGAGGCAAACCAATGCAAACCCAATTGCTCTCCCAAGGCCAAATGGAACTCCGCGACTTTAACAATAGGCTGACCACTTTCATTGGCCGCCTCCACCATCCCCATTCCGGCATACATGCTCGCAGGAATTGTGGCAACCTGAGCAATCGCCTTAGGCACCCCTTTCTCTGTCAACTCAAGACATTCCGCCTCCCACTCTTCCAGAGGGTCGCCACGCAAAATCTTTGGCAGGGCCTTCACTAACTTTTTAATGGGAGCGCCAAACTGCGTAATTTCCTGAGCAGGTGCTAAATGGTTACGGCGATTGCGCAAGAACCAACGGGCTGCTCGGCGCACTCTTCGGCTCATCATGGTCATCAGTTCAATTTGAACTTCTGCATCAATCTTAAAGTCCTGCGCCTCTACATTGCACCAGTAACTTTCCAGCTCATAGATTTCACTCGCGGTGACATAAGCTTTAGCAACCTGCCCCGCCGTTGAACCCGTTGCCTCCATCAAGCGCAAACAAAAATTAATCCCCATGTTGTTAACCATGTCATTGGCAACCTGTGTGGCGACAATTTCATTTTTCAGAATATGGTTATACATTTGAGATTTGAAGCGCTCCCGCAGAACGGGTGGAAACGCCCTCTCAACCGACGCCATCATATATTCGTCTTGCGGAACATCAGAATCGGCCAACTCTTCTTTGAGCATGACCTTGGCATAGGAGATAAGCACAGAAAGTTCGGGCCGGGTCAGAGATTTACCTTGAGTTTGTCGCTCAAGCAGCGCGTCCTCATCTGGCAAAAATTCCAAAGCACGATCGAGTCGTCCCGAGCTCTCCAGAGAATTCATAAAGCGACGGTATTCGCCGACACGGGAGTTAACCTGATACTCAGCGATACTGATGGCCTGCGTTTGACGATAGTTATTACTCAGCACCATATCAGACACGGTATCTGTCATCTTCTCTAGCAGATTATTGCGCTGCTTACCGGTCATATCACCACTGGTGACAACATCGTTGAGCAGAATTTTGATATTGACCTCGTGGTCCGAGCAATCCACGCCCGCAGCGTTGTCAATAAAATCTGTATTAATGGCTCCGCCATGTAAACCAAATTCAATTCGGCCTAACTGCGTGACACCCAAGTTGCCGCCTTCGCCAAACACCTTACAACGCAACTCATTGCCATTGACCCGAAGTATATCATTGGCCTTGTCTCCCACATCCGCATGGGTTTCAGAGGTCGCCTTCACGTAGGTGCCAATGCCACCATTCCAGATCAAATCCACTTCTGCTTTCAAAATCGCATGGATGAATTCGGTCGGAGTCATTTTAGATTTGGATATGCCAAAACGCTGTTTGATTTCCGGCGTTAAGGTGACGGATTTGGCCGAGCGATCGAAAATCGCGCCGCCTTTAGAAATCAGCTTTTTGTTGTAGTCAGCCCAATTGGTCCGAGGTGTCTCAAATAACCGTTTACGTTCAACAAAACTTTTCTTTGCTTCGGGGTTCGGATCGATAAAAATATGTAAGTGGTTAAAGGCCGCCACTAATTGGATATGTTCAGACATCAACATACCGTTGCCAAATACGTCTCCCGCCATGTCACCAATACCGATGACGGTGAAGTCTTCTTTCTGAACATCCAGGTTCATTTCCTTAAAGTGTCTCTGCACAGACACCCAGGCACCGCGAGCGGTAATACCCATACCCTTGTGGTCGTATCCCACGCTGCCACCGGAGGCAAAGGCATCACCCAACCAGTGCTGGTATTCACTAGATAACTCATTGGCAATGTCGGAAAAAGTGGCCGTGCCTTTGTCGGCAGCCACAACCAGATAGGGGTCGTCTTCGTCCATGCGAATAACTTGATTCGGCGGTACCACTTTGCCATCAATCAGGTTGTCAGTGACGTCAAGCAAACCCCGAATAAACGTTTTATAACATTCAATGCCCTCGGCGAGAAACGCTTCGCGCCCCCCCTCCTTCGGAAATTGTTTACCCACGAAACCGCCTTTGGCACCATTGGGCACGATCACTGCATTTTTCACTTGCTGAGCCTTCACCAGGCCGAGCACCTCAGTTCGATAATCCTGCAGACGATCAGACCAGCGCAGGCCACCACGGGAGACTTTGCCGCCTCGCAAGTGCACACCTTCCATTCGCGGAGAATAGACAAACACTTCGAACATAGGGCGAGGCTCTGGCACCTCGGGAATCTGCTGAGGGCTAAACTTAAGCGAAATATAATCTTTGCGATTACCTTTTTCATCGGCCTGATAGAAGTTGGTCCGCAAGGTCGCATTCAACATATCGAGATAACGTCTTACAATCCGATCTTCGTTCAGGTTGTCGACCTTGTCCACGCTCTCAACAATCTTTGAGTTCAAGCGCTCGATACGCTGCAAGTCTTGTTTAGTAAACTGGTTAACCCGGGGGTCAAACATGCCCTTAAACAGCGCGACGATATTACGCGTGATCTCAAGGTGATTCGCCAGGGTATTGGCGATATAGGATTGACTGAAGTTAAATGCCGTCTGTTTCATATAACGAGCATAAGCGCGTAGTACTCCCACTTCACGCCAGTTAATACGAGCGCCCAACACCAAGCGATTGAAAGCATCACTTTCTGCTTTACCTTGCCAGATCGCCATAAACGCTTCCTGGAAATTGGCACGGGCTGCATGCACATCCACTTCGGCATTCAGGCCAAATTCCAACTGGAAATCGTGCAGCCATATTCGCTCGCCATTGAGACAGCGTATTTTGTAGGGGTGCTCACCCAACACCCGCAAGCCCAAGTGTTCTAAAACGGGGATCGCCTCGGATAACTCAATGGGCGTAGAACGGTTAAAGACTTTAAAGCGCAACTGATTTTTCTGAGACCCCATGGGCTGATAAAAACTCAGCGCCATTGTTTCCTTCTCGGAAAGCGCACTGATCGTATCAATGTCCAATACAGCCGTTCGCGCCTCATAGCTTTCTCGATAAGCACTGGTGAACGCATCTTTGTATTCTTTGAAGAGGGAATGCCCTTTTTCCTCGCCGTGGAAATCGCTTAGGGATTCCAGCAGGTGATCGCCCCAGGTACGGCTAATGTCAACGATATTCGCTTCCAGCTTCTTAACATCAATGTCGACCAGGTTGTCTGGATCAACTTTAAAAACCAGGTGAACCCTAGCCAGAATCGATTCGGAGAAATAGGTTGTAAACTCGCACTCGGTAGCATTGATTTTTTCTGAAATGAGCTCCTGAATCGTTTGGCGAACGCTCGAGTCAAAAATATCCCGGGGAATGTAAAGAATGCAATTGACGAACTTGCCATAGGGGTCGCGCCTGACAAAAAAGCGAACCATATGTCGCTCGTTGATCTGAGACACCCCCATGACCGTTTCAAACAATTCACTGCTCGAGCTCTGGAGCAACTCATCCCTCGGGAACGTTTCCAGCACCTGCCGGACAACTTTGCCATAATAACTGCCCGGATCGATATTAGAGCGCTCAATAACATGCTCGACTTTTTGCCGAATCAGCGGAATCTTTGTAGGGCTCAGAATATAAACTGGTGCGGTATAAAGCCCCAGGAAGCGGTTTTCCCCTACAACCTGCCCTTTGGCATCGTACCGCTTAACAACCACATAGTCAGAGTAGGCATGACGGTGCACTCTCGAGCGCACAGACGACTTTGAGAACGCCAGCGCTTGAGGGGTCAAATGGAAACGGGCCATGCCTGGATTAAAATCATCAATTGTCAGTGTGCGTGCTTTTCTATCTGATTGCCGGAATAAACCCAGGCGTTTTTTCTCCAACTCCTGCAGCGTACGCTGCCCATCCTTTTCAACAAACTCGTATTCTGAATAACCCATTAAGGTGAAGTGACCAGCACAGAGCCAGTCCAGAAACGCCCGAGACTCTTTAACAGACTCTTCCGATGCGCCGGTTTCAACAAAAGAGAGGTTTTTCGACGCCTCTTTCAGCGCTGCCGTCATTGGCTTATAGTCACTAACTACAGAATCCACATCTTCCAACACCGAGCTCAAACAGTCGCGCAACTCCTGCAGTTCAGACTCGTCTGAGTGCAAATTGATTTCGAGATAGACAAATGCCTCTTTGCCCCAGGTCTTGCCTTTGCTGGCTTTAACCTTGCGATCGATGGTGGCAACGTCTTGAAGCGTGTGTTCTCCATCCCGCAGAACATTCATCACCGTGCTGGTGATTGAGTGGATAGAAATATTGCGGCTATTGATCTCCATGCGTATGGAGTCCACCAGAAACGGCATATCCCTTTGCAATACACAGACAACCGTATGTGGGCACAGCCAACCATCTTCTTCCAAGTTGGGATTGAATACCCGTACCTTACTGCTGTTTTCGGGGAGACTCTGGCTGTAATTCCACCAGGCAAAACAGCTGCCATAGATATCGCTCACTCTACGGCCTTCCAGCTCACCTAGCGGGTATTGCTCGTAGTAGGCCTCGGCAAAACCTTTAACTGATACCGCCTGTTTGTTTTTTAGGCGCTTATCGATGACCGAGCTGAGTTGTTTTTTGAAGGTGCTTTTACTATCAGCTGCGACAAGACTGTTATCCATTTGTCTCTCCTGAGGCAAGAATCGTATTATTTGATTATTATTGAGCGTTTCATTCAATATTGGTCAATAATTAGCCAATCCTAAGGCTAAAGGTTGACAGCTAGAATATGGCCTTAGCATAGACCATGCCGGACTCAAAATAAAAGGGAACTAAGTGATTTCGGTAAAGTCTTGTTAAAGAGCCTTGAAGCAAATCACAATCCGGTTAAAATCACGGCTGATCAATAACTTAAAACCCATGATTAAAATAAGTGTAAAGTAGCTTTCTATGTCTCAACTTTCCCAGATTACGGCTTTAAAAGGCTGGCTAGACGAGCAAATTGTCGGCCAGCATCACCTGATTGAACGACTGCTTATTGCGCTTTTGGCCGATGGCCATTTGCTCGTTGAGGGCGCCCCAGGGCTCGCCAAAACCAAGGCCGTTAAATCGTTGTCTGATGGTATCGAGGGCGACTTTCATCGCGTGCAATTTACACCTGATTTACTGCCCTCTGATGTGACAGGCACTGATATTTATCGCCCTGAGAACAGCTCCTTTGAATTTCAGCCTGGCCCCATTTTTCACAATCTGGTATTGGCGGATGAAATTAACCGCGCCCCGGCTAAAGTGCAGTCAGCCCTGTTAGAGGCAATGGCCGAGAGACAAGTGAGTGTAGGGCGTAAAACATACCCGCTACCTGAGCTCTTCATGGTCTTGGCCACCCAAAACCCTATTGAGCAGGAAGGCACCTACCCTCTGCCAGAAGCACAACTTGACCGCTTTTTGATGCACGTAGAGGTCGGCTACCCCGACATTGCGGCCGAGAGAAAGATTTTACGTATTGTGCGCAATGAGGCGGCTGCCAGCGAAATCGAACAACCGGCGAAAATCAGCCAGCAAGACATTCTGAGCGCAAGGCAGCAAGTGCTGGGTATTCATATGGCCGAACCGGTGGAGGAGTACATTGTGCAGCTGATCAATGCCACTCGCTACCCGGGACAATATAGTGAATCCCTGGCCAGCTGGCTGGAGTATGGTGCCAGCCCGCGAGGCACCATCGCCCTAGATCGCTGCGCTCGCGCTTTTGCCTGGCTCAAGGGCAATGACTTTGTCAGCCCTGACGATGTGCAATCAGTGCTTCACGACACGCTTCGCCATCGACTTATCTTAAGTTTTGAGGCCGAAGCCAACGGCGTTAGCCCCGACCAGGTGATTGACGAACTACTGGCCAGAGTGCCAGTTGCCTAAACGGCCATAATGATTCGGTGTAAAATCAATGTCTGATCGTTTGCTTCCCAGTGGAGCCTATTGCGATATAAAACAGTTGTTACAACTGCGTTTTGTGTCGCGCGGTTTGCAACTATTCTCCCGCAAACCCAGCACCAGTATTCTGTCAGGCGGTATGCGGACACGGTTTCGTGGCCGAGGCATCGACTTTGAAGAAGTGCGAACCTATCAGCCCGGAGATGATATCCGTAACATTGACTGGCGGGTAACCGCCAGAACACAAATTCCCCATACCAAACTATTTACAGAAGAGCGAGAACGTCCGGTAGTTATCGTCAGCGACCAACGTTCGGCCATGTTTTTTGGCAGCCAGCAATGTTTCAAGTCGGTCAGCGCGGCATTTCTGAGCACCATTGTAGCCTGGACGGCTCTGGCCCATGGGGACCGGGTAGGCGCTCTGATTTTCGGCGATAAACAACAGAAGGATATCCGCCCTCGCCGCAGTAAACATGCGGTGTTAGAGCTCATTCATCAATTGTGTGATTTTAACCGCCAACTCAAGAGCCCCCTGCCACAGCCAGGCGATATCAGTTTATTGCAAATTATTGAAGAAACCCGGCGTGTCTCCAAACCTGGCAGTGCCGTATTTATTGCCAGTGATTTCCACGACTGGACAGACGCCTGCGAAGAACCTTTATTTCAACTCCAGCGACACGCCGATGTCACACTGTTTCATGTTTACGATGAATTGGAGTCACACCTGCCCACAACCGGTATGTTTACCATCACCGATGGCGAGCAGCGACACCAATTGGCCGCTGGAGACAAACAGGTTAGTCAGACTTATCACCGACGTTACTCTCAACGTGTAGCGCTGATTACTAAAAGTTGCCAGAAGATGGGCATATCGCTTTTGTCTTTTGCGACAACTGATGATCTAACTAACACCATGCGTGAACTCTATGGCAAGTCGGCTCGCAAGCCCGGGAGGCGTCAATGAACCCTCAGGATCCGCTGGCCGAGCTGAAAGGTCTAGTACACCCGGACCAGATTGGGCTTTGGCCACTGGCACCAGGCTGGTGGATAATCATTGCCCTGTTGGCTCTCTGCACTTTCCTACTGCTTAAGCGGTATAAAAATCAACGCGCAGCCAATGCATACCGTCGCGAAGCGTTGGAGGAATTAACGGCACACTGGCAACAATTTGTCTCGACCCGGAATTCTCTTGAGTATCTACAAGCTCTCGCTATCACCCTTAAGAGAACCGCATTGAGTGGATTTCCCGGCATGGACATAGGCAGTGCCAACGGAGACAAGTGGCTGGCGTTTCTGGATCAATCACTGCCTGACAAACACAGTGACATTGCGTTCCAGTCTGAACACGGACAACTGTTAGTCTCGGCACCCTATCAAAAGTCCTGCTCGGCTGACCCGGAAGTGGTACACAAACTCTCACTTAATTGGATTCGTCACCACAAAGTCGGGAGGGCAAACCGTGCTTGAATTTGACTGGCCCTGGCTTTTCACTCTGCTTCCATTGCCGGTGTTGATACGGTGGTTACTTCCCAACAAAGAGCGTCAGGAGGCCGCACTGAAGGTGCCCTTTTTCCAGGAACTGGCTGATTCAACGGTTGGAGCTCATGGCGCACTGTCAAACAGCCGAATGGCCCTGTTTCTACTCACGATCGTCTGGTTTGCCGCTGTCACGGCCGCCACAACGCCGAGATGGATTGGCGACCCGATCAGTCTGCCCAGTAGCGGCCGGGACCTTCTGGTTGCCGTCGACATCTCGGGAAGTATGGATACCGAGGACATGGTTCTCGACAATCAGAAGGTCAACCGACTCACCGTGGTGAAACAAGTGGTGGGCGACTTTGTCACACGCAGGGAAAGTGATCGCTTGGGCCTGGTATTATTTGGCTCCCAGGCCTATCTTCAGGCGCCTCTCACCTTCGATCGAAAAACAGTCAACACACTGCTGCAGGAAGCCCAACTTGGTTTTGCGGGCGAAAAAACCGCCATTGGAGACGCCATTGGTCTTTCCGTTAAACGCTTGCGAGAACGGCCGGAGTCTAGCCGGGTTTTAATTTTGCTGACCGATGGCGCAAACACCTCAGGCGAAGTTAAACCACTGAAGGCTGCAGAGCTTGCAAAACAGGAGAACATTAAAATTTATACCGTGGGTGTAGGCGCGAGTGAAATGACAGTGCCCGGTTTGTTTGGCAGCAATTTTGGCTCTCGCAGAATCAACCCCTCCGCCGATCTGGACGAGACGAGCTTACAAGCGATGGCTGATATGACAGGCGGCCGGTATTTTCGCGCCAGAAACCCTGAAGAACTAAACAATATCTACGCCATTCTCGACAAACTGGAACCCGTTGAGCAAGAAGCTGAAGTCTTTCGCCCTGTGCGCAATCTCTTTTATTGGCCACTGGGCTTGGCGCTTGTGTCTAGCCTGTTGCTCGGCTTACAGCAGATGCTGAGAGGCAAACGTCAATGAATACTCTACAGGTTCTTCACTGGCTACGACCTGAATGGTTGCTGGCACTATTGCCAGCGCTGGCCATTGCGATACTGCTCATTCGCGTTCATCGCAGCAACAACAACTGGCAGCAAGTCATCGCACCGGAGCTTCTCCCTCACTTACTGGAAGGCAGTTTCACTCCAGCCCGCAAGCGCGGCATTGTCATTTTATTGCTGGCCTGGTTTGTTGCCTGCATTGCCATGGCAGGCCCTGTGTGGGAAAAAATTGCTGTTCCCGTACACAAAAAAGAAAGTGCCCTCATTATTCTGTTTGATTTGTCACCTTCAATGCTTGCAGAGGATATCAAACCCTCTCGCCTGGTTCGTGCCCGCCACAAATTGATTGATCTGCTAAGAATGCGAGAGGAAGGTTTAAGTGCACTGATTGCTTATGCCGGTGAAGCCCATGTCGTTGCGCCGCTCACCGACGACACAGCAACGCTGGAGAGTTTGCTGCCTGCCCTGCACCCCAACATTATGCCTCTGCGCGGCAGCAACCCGGAAATGGCCGTTGAAAAAGCCCTGTCACTCATCAAAGATGCCGGCGTTCAACACGCAGACATTCTTATCGTAACCGATGAAATCGCCAACGATGCCGCCAGTGACATTCAGGATATACTGGAAGGTCGCCCTATCCGCCTATCCATATTGGGAGTGGGTACCGTTGAAGGTGCACCCATTCCCTTTGGCCAAAGCGGTTTTGCAAAAGATAACCAAGGTAGCATTGTCATTGCCGCTTTAAATCGAAACACCTTGGAAGCCCTGAGCACAGGGCTTGATGGTCGCTATGCTGACCTTCGCCCAGACAATCAGGACCTGGAGTGGCTGGCGGATTTGCCCGACAACCTGGACGAACAAACCCGGCAATTGGAACGGGATTTTGATAACTGGCAAGAATACGGCCAATGGCTCGTATTGTTACTTTTACCTATTGTTGCCTACTTTTTTCGCCAAGGTGTACTGCTCTCCTTATTGTTTGTCCCACTGATGCTGACCCCTGGTAAAAGTCAGGCAATGGAATGGGAGGACCTTTGGTATACAAAAGATCAACGGGGCCACAAAAGCCTAAGCAGTGGAGACCCCAAAAACGCAGCGGAACAATTTAAACACCGTCAATGGAAAGGCACGGCCCAGTACGAAGCGGGTGATTATGAAGCAGCCGTAGAATCTTTTGAAGGCGGCAACACAGCAGACGACCATTACAACCGGGGCAATGCGCTGGCTCGGGCAGGAAAGCTGGATGAAGCCATCGAGGCCTATGATTCAACCCTGGAACAACGCCCCGGGGATGAAAATGCAAAATTTAATCGGGATCTTGTGGAAAAACTGAAGCAGCAGCAAAAAGAACAAGAACAGAACCAGGATCAGAATCAAGACCAAGATCAGAATCAGGATCAAGACAGTCAAAACCAGGACAGCGAAAATCAGGACGGTGAGAGTCAGGATCAACAAGACCAGCAGCAAGACTCATCAGCCGATCAGAAACAATCAGAAGATAATCCCTCTGAATCTGACCAGGAGTCTGACCAAGAACCTGAAAACGAAGACAACGAATCTGACAGCGAAGAAGAGTCAGACGAGCAGCAGGAAAAGGAACAACAAAACGCCGAGCAGTCTCCAACGGATGCTCAGCAATCTGAATCTGAAGAGCAACAAGCAGCTCAGGAGTCCGACATGGACAGCGAGCAGAAACAGGCCTTGGAGCAATGGCTCAGGCAAGTACCGGACGACCCGGGCGGATTGCTTCGACGAAAATTTCAACACCAGCACCGACAGTTGCGTAAAGATTATCAACGGGGCGATTGGCTGCCGCCGGATAACAACGCTAATCAACGCTGGTAGTCAAACGAATAGAAACACTTGAGTTTAAGCCTTATGTGCAGAAAAAAATTACAAACATTCCTGGCCATTATCTTTTTGGTGCTGCCCTCCTTTGTTCTGGCAACAACATTGACGGCCACGGCTAATCGCAGCCATATTGATATTGAAGAGACGCTGGAGCTCAGCGTGAAACTCGACGCTCAGGCGGGAGGCGACGGGCCAGATTTTACCGCCTTAGAAATGAACTTCGACATTCTCAGTAACAATCGCAGCACACAGTACCGCAGCGTCAATGGCAAGTCCGAATCCTGGACCGAGTGGAAGCTGATCCTGTCCCCTAAAAAAATTGGCATGCTGTTGATTCCCTCCGTGAGCTACCGAGGGCTCTATACTGAAGCCCAGATTATCGAGGTCAAGCAGCAGGCACCCAACGCCAACAACAGAGCCAAGGACATTTTTATTGAAGCCAGCGTGTCCAATGAAACGGTCAGCGTGCAGGAGCAAGTCATACTGACCGTTAAGTTATTCACGTCAGTTAACTTGCGCAGCATTAACTCTGATGAGCTGGACCTTGAAGATACACTGCAAATCGAATTATCCGAATTGCGTTACCAAAAACGCATTAACGGAAAACCCTACGCCGTCATCGAGGTGAAATATGCGCTATTCCCACAAACAAGCGGCACGCTTCACATTCCATCGCTAACCTACACTGCTGCCACAAAAGGTCGTGTTCGAGACCCTTGGTCAGACCCCTTTGGCACTCAAACCGGCGAGCTAAAACGCCTGAAAACCAAGGCAATTGATGTTGAGGTACAGGCCGCCGCCAGCAGCTATACGGGGCAACATTGGCTGCCTTCCAGTGCACTCGCGCTCGAGCAGGAATGGAGCAATGACCCCTCTACCTTTAAAGTAGGCGAACCCATTACCCGCGTGATTACACTCACCGCCGAAGGTTTAACCGGGGCGCAACTCCCTCCCCTGGAGCTTCCCGACGTTGAAGGCATTAAATATTATCCCGATCAGGCACAAACCCAGGACCAAACCAGTGAAAATGGCCTGATAGGTATTCGTACGGAAACTCTGGCACTCGTACCGATGAAAAGTGGCAACATGACGCTGCCTGAAATTTCTATCACCTGGTGGGACACCCAGACTAAAAGCCAGCGGGTTGCGACGTTGCCCGAGACACAGATTGAAGTTGCCCCCTCAACCGTCATACAGCAGCAGCCCCAAATGCCTTCGGTGGCCCCCACGGGCGAGCAGCTTGATGGGGCTGCACCTCAAGGCATCTCAGTAGAGCAAAGCAGGCTCTGGATGATGGTTAGCGCTCTGCTCGCAGTCATTTGCCTTTTCCTGGCCGGCATGAATTGGCGACTCAGAAGGGCACTTCAAAAAGTGCCAACAAACGCTAAGGCATCAGTTCGTTCAGAACACATTGAGTCGGAACGACAGGCCTATGAATCGATGATTTCTGCCTGTAAGGATGACTCCCCCGTTGAGGCGCGGAAGAAGATTATTGCCTGGGGGAACCAGCGCTGGCCTCAGGCCGGAGGAATGAATTTGAGCCATATCGGCCAGCTCTGTGAAAACCAGGATATTCAACAGGCGCTGCACGCGCTGGACGCAGAAATATATCAACTGGCGGGGAATCAATCGACGGGAAATACGTCGTGGTCAGGTAAAAAATTCATCGAGCTAATCAAAGCCCTGCGGGCCAAAAAAGTCACCCGTCGCGGGGACAGTAAACAACTAAAAGCGCTCTACCCCCTGAACAATTGAAATTGAAATTGAATTGGAACGGTTTAAACAATCATCGCCGCAGTACAGGTCACGAGCGTCATAATAAACAAAAACCATTTAAGTGCGTTCTGGCTAACGGAGATTGCCATGCGCACCGCAACGGCAGCCCCCAACATCGTGCCAACGGCAAGCGTTAAACCCGGCAGCCACAAGACAAGATCATTAACGATAAAAACGACGAGAGCTACAAGGGTAAATCCCAAGGTACAGACCATTTTGAGTGCATTGCTTCGCACCAGGTCATATCGAAGCCCGCCGGCTAAAGCGGCAATTAAGATAAAACCCACACCTGCCTGTACAAACCCTCCATAGACACCTGCGAGAAACAAACCCGCCCAGGCACCAAGGGAATCGTTAACCCGAATGACTGCAGTGCCTTCTTCCGGTGCGATGGTAGACGGTCGAACCAGAATCACCAGAGCCATCAAGACCATTGCCCCGAGAAGCAAAGGTTTCAAGGCTGACACGGGCAAAAAAGAAGCCAGTGCAGCACCTGCCAAACCTCCGGATAAGGTGGGTACAAGTACAGGACCGATATCGGCGGTATCTAAACGCCCCGCCCGATTAAAACCCCTGATACCCACCAGACACTGTAAAAAGACACCCACTCGGTTGGTGGCATTGGCAACGTCTGCGGGCAAACCCAATATCAACAGTGCTGGAATCGTTAAGCTCGAACCACCTCCGGCCAGCGTATTGACGATGCCGGCCACAAACCCCGTACCCACCAGCAATAACAACAGCAGTGGGCTATATTCCAACATCAAGCATTCAAGCTCTTGGTAACCACTTCAAAAACATCCTTTGACAAATTCGGGGCCGCTTTAATTCGTTCGAGCTCCCTCTGCATAAATTGTTGGCGATTGACATCGTATTTACGCCACTTTGTCAGTGGCCCCAACAAGCGAGCTGCGATCTGTGGATTCAAGTCATTAAGCACCAGAATTTGGTCAGCGAGAAAAACATACCCCTCACCATCTGCTCGGTGAAAATTGACCGGATTGCCAGCGCAGAACCCGCCAATCAGAGATCTGGCTTTGTTTGGATTTTTAATATCAAAGGCAGAGTGCTCCATCAGCGCCTTAACTCGCTCCAGACCACCTGACATGCTACTGCTAGCCTGAACGCTCAACCACTGGTTCAACACCAGGGACTCTTCCTGCCACTTGTTATGGAAATCCTCTAATGCCTTGCGACGAGACAGTTCGGCTCCCTCCTGCTCACTGTTAACCAGTGAGGCGAGTGCAGCCATGACATCGGTCATATTGTTGGACGACAGGTATTGCTGATAACACTTGTCCAACATATGCAAATCACCACTGGCCATCAGGTACGCAAGCGCCACATTACACAAGCTGCGCGCGGCGATCGATTTTGCATCGGCAACATAGGGAATGCTGTGATCGTAGGATTCGTAGATGCCAATAAATTCATTTTTAAGTGCCCGGGCCAATTCCTGCTTAACGCCTTGACGGGCATAGTGAATAGCATCCACATCAATTTCTGTTGCCAGCTCACTCAAATACCCCTCCGTTGGCAGGGTTAACATTAAGGCAACCATCGCCTTGTCCAGCCCTCCTTCGTTTAAGATTGAGCGATACGCTTCTACCAATAAGGGATCCACCACAATCGCACCCCCGGCCTTCCAGGCCTCCATTGCTTGATGGATCACTTCAACACCCAGTTGTTGGCAGGCATTCCAACGACTAAAACCGTCACTGTCGGCACGCATCAGCAAAGTCAGGTCTTCACGACTGTAACCGTAATGTAGCTTCACAGGTGCTGAGAGCCCTCTCAACAACGAGGGCACAGGTCGTTCATGTACGTTTTCAAAAACAAAACTCTGGGACGCTGCCGTCACTTCCAGCACTCTGTGGGTATTGTCTTCAGTCTCTCCCGGTGCATCGTCTCCGCGAAGGTGCAGTGCTAATTCCCCGGCTTCGCCCAGCAAGCCCATTGCCAGAGGAATATGGAAAGGTTCCTTGGTTTCGCTTTCCGGTGTTGGTGGACAGGATTGGGTGACATTCAATGTAAACGTCTGGGCATCGGCATCATAATCGCCCGACACGTTCAGCACCGGCGTTCCCGCTTGAGAATACCAGCGTCTAAATTGACCCAGATCCCGACCCGAGGCATCTTCCATGGCTTTAACAAAGTCATCGGTGGTCACCGCCTGACCGTCGTGGCGATCAAAATAAAGGTCGGACCCTTTGCGGAAGTCTTCTTTCCCGAGCAGGTTGGCTATCATTCGTACCAACTCTGCACCTTTCTCATAAATGGTTAAGGTGTAGAAGTTAGAAATTTCCATATAAGATGCGGGGCGTACAGGGTGGGCCATCGGCCCGCCGTCTTCCGCAAACTGAAGCGTGCGCAGCAGACTGACATCTTCCACGCGTTTCACGGTGGCCGAGCCCATGTCTGCTGAGAACTCTGCGTCGCGATAGACCGTAAAGCCTTCTTTTAAACTCAGCTGAAACCAGTCCCGACAAGTGACACGGTTGCCACTCCAGTTGTGAAAATATTCGTGAGCAACAATCGCCTCCACTCTCTGATACGTGGCATCGGTGCTTATTTCAGGTCGAGCCAGAACGCAGGAGGTGTTAAAGATGTTGAGCCCTTTATTTTCCATCGCGCCCATATTGAAATCGTCGACCGCAACAATCATAAAGATATCCAGGTCGTATTCCCGACCGTAGACTTCCTCATCCCAACGCATTGAGCGCTTGAGTGACGCCATTGCGTGATCCACTTTATTGACATCTTTGCTTTCGACAAAGATTCTCAGGCTCACCGAGCGCCCCGACGCGGTCACAAATTCATCGTCAACACGATCCAGGTCACCCGCCACCAGAGCAAACAGATAAGCAGGTTTCTTAAAGGGGTCATGCCACGTTGCCCAGTGGCGGCCCTCACCGTCTTCTCCCTGATCAATGGGGTTGCCGTTAGACAGCAATACCGGGTATTGGGCCTTGTCGGCCTTGATGGTGGTGACAAACTCACTCATCACATCGGGGCGATCCAGGTAATAGGTAATTTTACGGAAACCCTCGGCTTCACACTGGGTGCAATACATTGTGCGCGAACGGTAAAGGCCCTCTAAAGACGTATTGTCCTGGGGTAAAATCCGGGTTTTACATTCGAGTAGAAATTCATCGGGCAAGGCTGATATTGTCAGGGTTTCGCTGTCTATCTCATAGCTCTCTTCCGCTTTCAGCTCACCGTCAATCCGAAGCTCCAACAGCTCCATCTCCAAACCATTCAGAACCAAGGCCGGATTACTTTGCTGACAATCCGGATTTCGACGCATTTGCAGTCGCGACTGCACTTCGGAGTGCGCCTCGCCCAAATCAAAGACCAGTTCCGTTTTATCAATTAAGAACGGCGGCACCTGATAATCTTTTAAATAAATGGTCTTAGCCGGTAGGTGTTTAGCAGCCATTTTTTCTACCTCTATCTTGTTATAATTGGTTTACGCTACAGAAAATTCGAATTCGTAGGCCGTGTATTTGCGGATATTGACCACACAGCTATCCAGAATCCAGTACTGCCCTTTGATACCGAGCAAGGTGCCCTCTAGCAGGGCTTCTTTATCAAAATTGTGAGTGACAATCTTCGAGGGGTACTCCAGAACCGGATAGTTTATTTCCTGAACATCCACATCATCGATGGCCTGCAACGCTTGTAAGCCATAGTTCTCGGTAAAGAATTCCAAGTCGTCGTGGGCCTGGTATTTGAGATCATTCGCCAGTGCCTGCAAGTCTACTTTCTCGGCGTCGCCCTTGAGCAACGCTCGCCAATTGGTTTTATCAGCGATGTACTCTCGTAAAGTATCTTCGACAAAACCCGAATGTTGTCGTGTTCCCACTCTAAAAAGTGGCAAGGCTTGAATAGCTCCCTGATCAACCCAGCGTGTCGGAACCTGAGACACTCGGGTGATGCCCACTTTGGGCGCTGAGGAATTAGATAAATAGACAATGTGGTCCGTCATACAAAACGATTCACCCCATTCGGGCTCGCGACAAGTGCCATTGTCGTAATGGCACTTCTCTGGGCTCATAATGCAAACATCGCACTGGGCCAGTTTTCTGAAACAGGGGTAACAAAAGCCCTGACTAAAACTCTTATTGGTTTTGCGTCCGCAATGTTTACAGTTGATTTGGCCTAAAAAGCGCAGCTTCACCTGCTGGCCAATCAAAGGATTCATATCGATCCGGTGTTCACCCAAAGGCAAGTGATAAGACACAGGCTCGCCCTGCACATCGGATAATCGGGACTCCATTTTGGCAGCGGGTCCCGACATTAATGTTTCAACCATGTTTATTTCCACTTCAGCGCTTGCTCGACCGGCTCGGAGACTTCTCCCTCACCACCACAGTGAGTGTGTTTTTTCGGTGGGATATAACCACTGCGCTCTTCTTCCGGCAGGTTATTCGTCTCCCACGCAATCACCGCTTGCAGGCAAAGCGCACGTTGTTCCTTGTTGAGCTTTTGGCCGTCAGACCATTTCCCAAGCTCCACAGAACGCTTCAGCGACTGATAAGTATCCGCATTAACAGATTCTATTAACTGATTGAAATCCAAGGAATTTCCTCTTTATATTGCACCCAAACACCCCTGCAAATATTGCGCAGGACCGGCGATTATAACAACGAGAGAGGCCAGCGCCTATACCGGGCGCTTCTTATCTTGCAGTTGGGGTCCGTGGCCGGGAAGCCAGGCCAATAAGATGCCGGCCAACAAACCACCGACGTGGGCAGCATTGGCAACCTGCCCTTCAATGAAGATGTTCACTGCGCCGCTCGCGGCCAGGATCAACCACAGCAACATAAAAACAATTATGCCTGAGACGCTTGGGTCGAAAGCATGATTAAAGAAAGCAATAATAAGCTAGATTTTGTTACTTCATTATTTTTTAACATAAAAAG
>ENA-OSET01002370-OSET01002370.1-sediment-metagenome-genome-assembly--contig:-NODE-2370-length-18304-cov-40.530093_pt1 | contig 18304 bp, 13 predicted proteins | sample MGYA00237882_ERZ534229 | MGnify/ENA primary metagenome ERZ534229 (study PRJEB26408, sample SAMN06266212) | sediment metagenome | isolation source: Hudson Canyon methane seep mesocosm | place... | reverse complement strand
TATATTCTTCAAAGACTACATCGTAAAATTATTCGCAGCCTAATCAATCCAGTAGATTTATACTCCCCGTCATTCCTATTCAACCAAATAAAATAGAGCCACTAAGGTAGGTCATTATTATGTGTTGGGATGTTGTAGATGTGTATCCGCTTAAAGATCGTGAACTTGCAGTGACATTTGATGAGGGTGTTAATGGAACAATTAAGATTTGCAAGTCGTTTTGCACAGGTGTTTTTAAACCCCTATTAGATGACAGTGTTATCACTAAAGCAAAGATCAAACAGGGGGCTATTGTTTGGGAAAATGGACTTGATTTAGCGCCAGATACTTTATATAAAGAAATAAAATTGAACCCTGATAAATATTATAAAATAACTTAAGGGGTAAAAAGGGCGCGCTGTAATTAGCTTCAATCGAGTCTGACCTTTTTGGTCTTCTTTTGGTCTCTTGATTCTCTTGGTTCCTAAGTGAAGGGGTGGGACTAACTTGGGTGGGATGTTGTTTTTATCCAGGTGAATATCAATCCCATCAAAAAAAATGGGGAGTGTAAGTGTCTCCAGAAAATATAGCCGTGTAGTGGATTTTACTGTAAATAATGAATTACTTAGGAACACAAATAAAATGAGCAAAGGAAATGCACTCGCCTATATAGTGCTTATAAGCTGGCCACTGTTCTCAATATGGCTATACCGTAAAAAAAGCCTACAATTCGCCACGCTCATTACAATCATCGGCGGCTTTATGGTATTAGCTGTAGGTACATCAGTTGATTTGCCATTAATTCCACCACTAGGTAAAAGTTCCATGCCCGTACTTTCCGCCGTACTAGGGTGTTGGATGATAAAAAAACAAAAAATTAAAATTTTCGATAACAAAGGATTGGTTCAATTATTTGTCCTAATTTTATTTGTGGGTGCTTTTGTTACAGCAGAATTAAATAGCGACCGTATCATAATAGGCGATAAAATATTACCGGGCCTGACACTGCACGATGCCATTTCAGCCGTGATTGGCGTATTCATACAAATAACCCCTTTTTTTATAGGCAAACAATTTTTCAAAACATACCAAGACCAACTGCTAATGTTCCGGTTTATCGTAGCAGCAGGACTTATCTATTCCATCCCCATGCTATATGAAATACGTATGAGCCCACAGTTACATAGCATGTTCTACGGCTATTTCCCACACAGCTTTGCCCAACAAGTACGAGGAGGGGGATTTCGCTCGGTGATGTTTATGGGGCACGGTTTATTGGTTGCTTTTTTTGTTGTATGCGTCTTAACCGCTGCGACAGTATTAGAGAAAATAGGCGAAAATATTCGTAATTTCCCCCCTAAAATGGTCAGTTATTATTTTTTGATTGTTCTAGTCTTATGCAAAAGTAAAGCCGCACTTCTGTACGGAATCTTTGCCTTTGTGATGATAAAAAAAATTTCTTACAAAATACAATTCCGTGCGGCAGTTATTCTAGCGATAATCACACTGCTATACCCAAGCATGTCAATAATGAAAATATTCCCACACGATGCAATCGTGCAAACCGCAACAGAATATCTAGGCGAAGACCGCTCAGAATCATTAGAATTTCGTTTTGATAATGAAAAAATATTATTAGCACATGCTCAAAAGCGATTTCTATTTGGCTGGGGTGGTTGGGGGCGTAACCGTGCAAGAGATGAAGAAACTGGAGAAAATATATCAGTGACTGATGGACGCTGGATAATTACTTTGGGTTCTTTTGGACTGGTAGGTTTTATTGCCGAATTTGGTCTTATGGCGTTAGCTATTTTTAGTGCGTACTCTGCATCAAAGAAAATTAGACATTCAAAAGAGCTAACTTTATTATCAGGGCATGCTTTGCTAGTAGGGGTTGTTATGGTCAATCAGCTACCAAATTCAGGGCTGGAAGCTTGGTTATGGCTTGTAATCGGTGGATTATTGGGACGTAGTGAAGATGTTCTTATGCTAAATAGGATTAGAGATAATAAGGGAAATATAGGATAAAAATGACTGAAAGGAAAAAAATAATTACCGCGAGTATATGGGTATTAGGCGGTTTTTTACTTAGCCAAGCTTTACGCTTAGGAGGAAATATAGTAATTACGCGGCTCCTAGAGCCGAAGATGTTTGGCATTATGGCAATTGTTTATGTGGTAATACAGGGTTTAGCAATGTTTTCAGATTTGGGTTTAAGGGCATTTATTATTAGGTCGCCTGTAATGTTGGGCGCTAAAGATCTCAATACCATTTGGACAATTCAGGTAATCCGAGGTTGGCTGATATTTGCGGGGGTTTGTTTGCTTGCATTAGTTTTTTATGGTGTTAAGACTGCATATGACTTTGGTGAATTCAGTGTATATGGGGGTATTGAGTTACCTTATTTGTTAGTTATTGCGGGGGGAGGGGCTATCATCGGTGGCTATAGTACGTTGGCACCGGCAATAATGGATCGTGATTTGAGGCCGGCTAAGTTAGAGATTATTGAACTGGTATCGCAAATTATTTCTTTAGCCTGTATGCTTTTTCTGGCATGGAAATATCAATCTATCTGGGCCTTAGTGTCGGTAGCTATTATCGGTCCTTTAGCGAAAGTTTCTTTAATATACCTCTGTTTTCCTATTAGGCATCGGCATGCTTGGGATAAAGTCGTGGTTAAAAAAGTTTTTAAATTTGGGAAGTGGATATTTATTTCTACTATATTAACGTACCTTGCAATGCAGGGTGATAAATTGATTTTTTCTATGCATATTTCAGCTACAGAAATTGGTGTTTACAGTATTGCATTTATGATGTCTGGTGTGATTGCAAATGTATTGGAAAAAATAACGGTCAAAATATGGTTACCTGTATTAAGTAAGATTGTAAGGGAAAATAAGGCAGAGTTAAGAAATAAATATTATGAGGTAAGGTTAAAACAAGATATAGTTATATTTTTTTGCATCGGTATATTAGTCGCAGTTTCACCGAATATCATAGAATTTTTATATGATGAAAGGTTCCATAATGCTGGATGGATGATGCAGATTCTATTGGTCGGTGTAGTGGGGCAAGTAATTTCAAGGTTGGGTATTGCATGTTTAACGGTGCTGGGTAAGACTAAAATAAGAATGAAGATAATGATTATTCGTAGTTTGGGTGTTTTTATTGGATTACCAATATTATTTTATTATTTTGGATTTTATGGGGCTGTGTGTGGGGTTGCTTTAAATAGTTTCATCACATTACCAGTACAATATATGGAAATGTATCGACAAGGAATTTTATCATTACTTTTAGAGCTTAGAATGATACCGCTTATTTTTATAGCTTATTGGTCAACTACGTTTGCTATGAGCCATGTCACTTTTAATTTTTAGGGGGTGTTAAGTGCCTGTTGTTAGTTTTATAGTTGCTGGGTTTATGAAGTCTGGGACAACTACGATAAATGATTATTTACTACTTAATGATGATGTTGCAATGTGCAACCCTAAAGAACCGCAGTTTTTTAGTAGAAACTACGGTAAAGGAATTACTTATTATGAATCATTATGGACAAGTACTAATGATAAAATATGCGGTGAAGCATCAACGTGTTATTCGCGCTGGCCTTTTTATACGGATGTACCTAAGAGGATTGCCTTATACAATCCGAATATGAAATTAATTTTTATTATGCGCCATCCAGTTGAGCGTGCATACTCTCATTACAAACATAATATTTTAGTTGATCGGTGTTCATACCTCACTTTTAGTGAGGCGCTCGAATTTTCTAATGAGATATTGATGAGTAGTATGTATATGCAGCAGTTGAATCGGTTTTTAGAATACTTCCCTAAGGAGCAAATTTTATTATTAGATTTTGATGAGTTAATAAAAGGGGGAATAGCGGCTAAGACATGGGAGGATTTTATTGGTGCTAAGGCCGCACAAAAAGACACTTTAACTAAAAAAATTGTTTCTAATCCTGCAGGTTTTGTGGCATCAAAAGCAGATGTAATACATACTCTCAGTAGAGTTAGAAATAATATTTTAATAAAAACTGTTACAAATAGAATGTTTACTCCTATAGTCAGAAGAAAAATAAGAAAAAAAATTGAGCAATACCTGGATAAATCATTTTTAATAAGAAAACTATCTTTGATGAAAGTTAAAAAAATTAAATGTTTATCACAAGGTGAAAGAGAAAAATTACTAAATCAATTGCGACTAGATACTGAAGAATTAGAGAAGTTTTGGGGTAAAGATTTATCTAAGTGGAAGATATAATTATATAATGGGGTGCAGGATGGAATTAATTAACGCTATAAATAAAAAAGAATTTAAAGAAAAATTACTTAAAACTGAGCCTTTTCCTCATTTTTGTATCGATAATTTTTTAACTGAGGATTTTGCCAATGAGGTGCATGATTCATTCCCAGCTTATCAAGAAGCACAGAATTTAGGAAAAGAGTTTAGTGCGGTTAATGAAAAACGAAAAATACAAATTACCGATTCGTCTAAATTCCCTCCTGCAATTAAAAGGCTAAGTGATTTACTGGCATCGGATGAATATGTGCAAATGTGGTCTGAGCTAACAGGTGTGCCTGATCTGATGGCGGATGCGAACTTAGCGGGAGGAGGTATTCATGAAACCAATTCTGGAGGGCATCTTGATGTACATGTTGATTTTAACTACAACGAAGCAACCCAGTCTTTTCGTCGCTTAAATATCCTGATTTATTTTAATAAAAATTGGAAGAAAGAGTACGGTGGATATTTGGATATATGGGATAAAGATGTTAAAAAATGCTATGGTTCATTTGAGCCTAAGTTTAATCGGGCATGTGGATTTTTGACTAGTGAAATAAGTTTTCATGGTGTTACACCAATTATTTGTCCAACGAATATTATGCGTAAATCATTTGCCACTTACTATTATACAAAGGAGTTGCCTGAGTGGTGGGAGGGTGAAAAGCATTCGACTGTTTTTAGAGCTAGACCAGATGAGTGGGCAAAGGGGCGTATGTTAATGCCGATTGAGAATGCGACTAGGTTGGGTGGTAGGCTGTATAAGAGGTTTAAGGAGGAGGTTAAGGGGGTGCTAGGTAAGTGAATGATGAGTTAGTTTTTATTTGTGGAGCATTACGTTCAGCTTCAGTTTTGATAGTCCTCTTTTAAGTGGAATGATAATATATGAATTGTAAAAATATATTAATAATAACTGCAACTATAGAACCGCTCATAGATGCTCCAAACCTTAGCCGTGTGGATGTTAGTGAAAGGATGGGTGACTATAAAAAAGCGCTTTTATTTTATGTTCACTGTTTAGAAGTTGGTGTTATTAATAAAATTGTATTTGTAGATAACTCAAATTATGACCTTAATTTTTTAAAAAAAATAATCTCGGAGTCAAACTCAAACAAGGATGTTGAGTTTATATCTTATTTTGGACTGGACTACCCATCAGGTTATGGGCGTGGGTATGGTGAGTTTAAACTTATAGAGTATGCAATGATGAATTCAAGTTTTATAAATGCAGCCAGTAATTTTGATAATATATGGAAAGTTACAGGGAGATATATTGTAAAAAATTTAAATTCGTTGGTTGATAGGCGACCTATGGTAGATATATATTGTAATTGTAGAAACTACCCCATTCAATGGTTGGATCTTTATATTTTGTCATGGAGTAAAGGTGTTTATTTCAAAGTCTTAAGTGATGTGTATCTTAATTTACGGGAAGATAATGTGAATCATTCATCTGAGGTTATTTTTCGGAATTTTATTGATAGCTTAGGGGGTGAAATTAAGATATATAAGCGCTTTTTAGTTGAACCCAAGATAGAGGGTGTTAGAGGCTTGGATAATAAAAAGTACGAGAACATGAAAGTTAAATATTTAATTAGATCTTGTATGCGATTTTTCTTTCCTAATTTTTGGGCTTGATAAGCCTGAATTTTTTATTAGTTGAATAGTTAGGGTTTTATGAGTTTATTAAAAATATTAATTGTGTGTGAGCATACCTCAGATACATTTGGTGGTGAAGCGGTTCTTCCTTTGCATTACTTTAAAAGATTGAATGCACGTGGTGAGGATGCTTGGCTTATTACACATGCTAGGACTAAAAAAAATTTGGAGAAATCGATTCCGGATCTAATGAATCGGATTTATTTTATTCCTGATACTTGGCTGCATGTTGCATTACATAAATTAGGAAAGTTCTTACCTCATAGGATGGCTCTTGTTAGTACGGGAGCTATAGGGCATATTGTTACTCAGGGCTATCAGTTTTTTTTAGCGCGAAAAGCTATTAAAGAACATAATATCAATATAGTACATGAGCCGGCCCCCGTTTCCCCTAAACAACCTTCTATGATGGTTGGTTTGGGCGTACCTGTTATTGTTGGTCCTATGAATGGTGGGATTAATTTTCCAAGTAGCTTTTTATTTATGCAAGGTAAAGCCGAAAAATATCTTTATGTTGTTGTTAGAGCTATTTCAAATTTATTAAATTTAGTTATTCCGGGTAAGTTTTTTGCTAAAGTTTTATTAGTTGCGAATGAGCGAACTCGACTTGCTCTCCCTTATTTTTTTAAAGGAAAAGTCATTGAGTTTGTAGAAAATGGTGTTGACCTTTCTTTGTGGAACCCTGTAGCGATAAATGAAGTCTCGGTAAAAAAACAGGTCACATTTATATTTTTAGGACGATTAGTTGATTGGAAATGTGTGGATTTATTAATTAAAGCATTTGCTCATTTATGTGAAAAATATGATGCTAAATTATTAATTGTTGGTGAGGGTAAGGAGCGGTATTCATTAGAAACGCTTAGCCGTGAGCTAGGTATTGAGAAAAGGGTCGATTTTTTAGGATGGGTGCCTCAACAGGAGTGTCCTAATTTATTGTATAAATCCGATGTTTTAGTATTGCCTAGTGTCAGAGAGTGCGGTGGAGCAGTCGTGTTAGAAGCTATGGCGGCAGAGCTACCCGTTATCGCTGTAAATTGGGGGGGGCCTGCAGATTACATTACTCCTAAAACCGGTATATTAATAGAACCTGAACAAAGTCATGCTTTTGTTGGTAAATTATCAGAGGCAATGGAGTTATTGTTTGAAGATAAGGAGAAGAGGCTATTAATGGGTAAGGTGGGGCGAAGTAGAGTCGAAACAGATTTTGACTGGGATAAGAAAATAGATAATATTATTAAAATATATAGAGATATCTTATGAAGTTATTGAATAAGTACACGATTATAAATTTATATATTTTACCTTTATTTATATTAGTGGTTTTGATATTTGGCTACTGGGATGCATTATTTGAGCTATATGGTCGACTGAATGCTGAAGAACGGTATAGTCATGGATTTATGATTCCTTTTGTTGTAATTTTTTTGGTGCAACAGCGGGTAGAGTTAATTAAAGCCGCGGGGATAAAATTTAGCTGGTCTGGAATTGTATTTATTATTATTGCTTCATTAATATATTTTATCGGTTATTTAAGTGCATTATGGACAGTTGTTCAGTATTCATTTTTTCTTATGATAGTCGGGATTATTTTATCTTTAACTGGATGGCGAGCTACAAGGATTATTATTATCCCTTTATCTTTGCTTCTTTTATCCATTCCACTGCCTTATTTTATTGATGTTGTTTTATCTGGAAAAATGCAGTTGTTATCTTCTAAGTTAGGTGTGGATTTTATTCGGTTTTGTAATATTCCAGTTTTCCTAGAAGGGAATGTTATAGATTTAGGGGTATATAAATTGCAGGTTGTAGAGGCATGTAGCGGTTTACGCTATATGTACCCTTTAATGAGTATTGGGCTAATTTGCGCGTATATGTACAATGAGCGTGCTTGGAAAAAAGTTATTCTCTTTTTGTCGACTATTCCTATTACTATTTTGATGAATAGTTTTCGCATTGGTGTAACTGGAGTATTAGTTAATCAGTATGGTACGGAAATGGCTGAAGGTTTTTTGCATGATTTTGAAGGTTGGATTATCTTTATGGCGTGTTTTGTTTTGTTGTTTATTGAAATGCAACTGTTAACAAAAGAACCGCTAGGGAAAATTTTCTCGTTGGATGGCGAAGTGATTGAGTCTAATGATGATAAGTCTCATGTCCTTGTTATTGATAGCTTTTATTCTTATCCATTGATAGTGACTGCATTTTTAGTTTGTGCTCTAGTTAGTTTTTCGTCAATTTTAAGTAATAATGAAGAGGCTATTCCTGATCGAAAAACATTTATATCTTTTCCACAGAATGTTGCCTTTTTTGAAGGGGGAAAGCGAAGGTATTTTAAGAATAATGAGCAAGATATTCTTAAAGTAACTGATTATATTCTGATAGATTATAAAACTGCAGATAATAAATATGTGAATTTGTATGTGGGGTATCATGAATCTCAGCGCACAGGATCAGCGCCGCACTCTCCTAGAGCATGTATTCCTGGGGGAGGGTGGGAAATTTCTAGTTTAGATAGAATTAAGTTATTAGATGATTTCCAGGGAGGGCAGTTATTTGATTCAAACCGCCTGATTATTAAAAAAGGCATTCATAAGACCTTGGTTTATTATTGGTTTCAGCAAAGAGGTGAGATTTTTGCTAACGAATATGTTATGAAATGGGATTTATTTAAGGATGGTTTGTTTCAAAATCGTTCTGATGGTGCTATGGTTCGGTTAACAACGCAAGTTGACTCTCATGAAGATATTGAGCAGGCGGATAAGAGGTTAAAATTATTAGCTCAATCTTTGATGCCTGTATTGAGTGAATATATCCCTAGATAATTTTTGGGAGCAGCCACAAGGAGGTGATCATATGGTTTGATGGGTATTTGTGCAGGCGGTTCATGGAGGGAGGGGGCTGTCTTTTTTAGAGGTTGAAATTCCAACTGTTTAGTTTGGAAATGGAATTAAGTACCCACGTAAAATTAATTTAATAATTATTTACACACAGGTAGCATAATAAACTGAACTCAATGAGTTAAATGATAGTATGTTTTTTATATAATTATCTGTACCCTCTTATTTCACTGATCTCTCTATTTTTAGATGGGAATTGTAGTTTTTTTATTACAAAGATGTGTGTAAAGAGATGACTTAAAATGAAGAAATAAGGTTAATTAGGGTGTTTTTTGAACAGTAAATTGATGATTATTGGGGGGGGGATGAGTAAATATGCAGTTATAGTAGGACATGGTAGGTCGGGGACAAATTGGCTTCTTGAGTTATTTAATTATAGTGAGGATACGTACTGTCGTAATGAGCCTCATGAGTTATTATCTTCACCTATAAGTCAATTAAATAGTTATCGTGTTGTCGTTAGAGAAGATCAAACTCAATTAGTGGGTAATTGGGATAATATGATAGATATTATTTCTAACAGAATGGGGATTTATGACGCATGGATAAAAGAAAAAAAGACGTACTTTAAGCTAAGGAAAAGTCTATATATACTTATTCGTAGTAATAAAATAAGGAAAATATTAGGTTGTTTTTCTCAGAAATTTAAAGGTGATGAATGGGACTTTCCGCAACAATCAGTACAAAAAGATGAATGGAATAAAGCCTATCGAATATTCAAGATTGTACAATCACCAGGGTGGGCAGTTTTCTTATTAAATAATAAAAAAAAGGTAAATGTTTTTCATATTGTTAGGCATCCAGGTGGTTTTTTAAATTCGTGGAAGAACAGGTATTTATCAACCGAAGAAGTGGCGAAAGTACATTCAGTGAATATAGAAAGGCTTAAGACGGTTGTTCGTGAAAATGCTCGATGGGGAAATATCTTTGGTGACATAAGTAATTTAGGTCTGAATGAGTCTGAATTGTGGTATTGGTATTATGCTAACCAAGTGATTTATGAAGAAGGCAAGGGTAAGTCTGCTTATACACTTATCCAATATGAGGAATTAACTAAACAGCCAGTTAATGTTTTAGATAAATTATATAAGGCAATTGGCTTAGTAATCACTGAGGATATAAAAAATAATGTGATAGCTAGTTCGCAGGCATCAGAAACAATATCAGACTCATGGCGCAATAAGTTATCTGTTAGTGATATTGCTTTGTGTGAACAGTTCGTAAGTTTAGCGGCTGAAAGCTTTTTAGAGGCACCTTGATAAGTTTTTATGAGGCGTATAAATTGTTTTTAGCTATGGTATTTTGGATGAAATTATTATGGATTTAACGACATTAATTGTTAATTATAATACGGCCGGTTTATTGTCCGAATGTATTGGCGCTTTACGGAAGTCTTCTAAGAATATTACACATGAGATTGTTCTGGTTGATAATGCATCGGTAGATGATTCGGTTGCTTTATTAAAGGCTAAGTATTCAGATTGTAAGCTGATTTTGAATGATAAAAACGTGGGTTTTGGTCGAGCAAACAATCAATGTATTCCTTTTGCGCAGGGGCGTTATGTTCTACTGTTAAATACCGATGCATTTGTGTCTGAAGATACTATTGATAAAACTATTGCGTATATGGATAAGCATTCGGAATGCGGTGTTTTAGGGGTTAAATTGTTGGGGCGTGAAGGTGATTTACAGCCGTCTTGTCGATATTTTCCTAAGCCTTGGAATTTGTTTTTACGGGCCTCTGGTTTGCGGCGATTCTGTAATGGTGTGCAGGATATTGATGATATGGATTGGGGGCATGATAAGCCGCGAAAATGTGACTGGGTGCCTGGGTGTTATTATTTGATACGGAAAGAAGTCATTAATGAGGTGGGGTTATTTGATCCACGATATTTTCTTTACTATGAAGAGGTTGACCATTGTTTCTCTATTAAAAAAGCAGGCTGGCAGGTACATTTTTATGCAGATACGACAGTAGTACATATAGGTGGGGAGAGTGCAAAGACGGAAGGTGTTTTATCATCAAGTGGCAAGCAGTTAGATGTTTTGAAATATGAGAGTGAATTGCTTTATTTTCGTAAAAACTTGGGGCATGGGGCAGTATTGAATCATCTTGTGTTATCTACTTTAGTTGATATTATTAATTTGGTGAAAAAAGTAATTAAATTGAAATTTGGAACAGGGCTAGTGGATTCTTTTAAACTCAGTTATTTGCTGTGGTCTTTATATTTTAAAACTCGAATGGCTACTAGAGCGACTAGGTAGGTGCTATCTGTAAGTTGAGTTTTTTGTAGGAATGTCTCTCATGTAGGTACCACTCAAATAGTCTCGTTGGTAGAGGTGTGTGTTGTTTGTTGTGTTGTGTTGTGTTGTGTGTATTGAGGGCAACCACAAGGGGGTATTCGTACGGTGGAAAATAGATTGTTTTTGTAGGAGAGGGGGATGTTTCGTCGTGCTTTAAAAGTATTAAATCAGCGGGTAGCTGGAGGCAGTGAAAAATACTATACGATAGATTTGTTACGTGGGCTCGCATCCATGCTGATTCTTGTTGTTCATTATAAGCATTTTTTTCAAGGGGTTCCTGCGTATGATATAAATGCAATTAAGCAAGTAGTAAATTACGATTATTGGGAACCTATTTATCATTGGGGGGCAAATGCAGTTCAATTATTTTGGTTGATTTCTGGTTTTGTATTTTTGCATGTATATGGTAGCCGAGCACATAATACATGGAGGAGTTTTTTATTACACCGAGTTGCTCGATTATATCCATTACACCTTATTACACTTTTATTAATTGCAGTCATTCAAATGATTAGTTTTAGTTATTTTAGTGGTTATCAAATATATGGTAATAATGATCTATTTCATTTTTTATTGAATTTATTTTTTACTTCGGAGTGGGGTTTTCAGGATGGTCGGTCATTTAATGGGCCAATTTGGTCGGTTTCAGTTGAAATATTTTCTTATTTGATTTTTTTTGTGGGATTGAAATATTTACGGCTTAGTATCTTATCGATAATTTTGGTTTTATTAGGGTGCTTGACCGTATATTTTTACTGGAGAAGTATGATCATACTCTGTTTAATCTATTTTTTTTCAGGCTGTCTTTGTTATGCACTTATGACTTTCTTTTGCCAAAAGTCACCTACGCTGACACTAGCAGGAGCTATAGCTATCTTTATTGTTAGTTTCTGGGCGGCGATCCACCCCGTTAATCTTCCTAAAATGTTTGTTTATATCCCTTTGTTTTCTAGTTTAGTTTGTACTTTGGCACTTTTAGAGCAACGAAAAATAATGGAATGGCTTAATTTGGTGTCTTGGGTTGGTAATACTTCGTATGGTAATTATCTTTGGCACAGTCCGCTTCAAATGATTTTTTTATGTGGTGTAAGTGCTGGAATATTTAATATTGAAATTATTTTTAGTGGCTATTTTATGCTTGGTTATGTTGCATTAGTTACTTGTGTTTCTATTATTTCATTTCATTTTTTTGAAAAACCTAGTCAACGATTTATTAATAGAATGTGTAAATAATTTAGCCCAGCTAAAAGAATGTAAGGGTGATAAATTTGTGTGTACGGGGGAGTGAAAGTGGAAGAAAAGTCGGTTGTTGGAATCGTTGCAAAAAATTCTTTGTCTTATGTTAATGCTGTTTTTGATGCGTATAAAGATGAGGTAACGGTTGTATTATTACGATCTGTTGAGGATCAGGCTAGGATTGACTGGACTTCGGTTGTTAGTGTTATTGAGCCAAAAGCTGATTTTGGTTGGTTTGATATGGCGTATAACTTTGATGATAGCGATGACTTAGCACAAATCTCATTTACATCGGGTACAGAAGGAGAGCCTAAAGGTGTTTTATTAACGCATAAGATGTTATCTGATGTAACAGTTCGATTGAATGATGTGATGGAACTGGATGATTCAGTGCGTGAATATGTTGGTGTGCCAACAAATTTTTCATTTGGCTTGGGTCGCTTCCGCGCTATTTCAGCGGTAGGCGGCAGAGCTTTTTTACCTGAATTTGGCTTTAATCCAGTTGAAATTAGAGATATGTTGAAAGCGGGTGAGATTAATGCCATTTCTGCCGTACCTACGTTATGGCGGATTTTATTAAAAAACCAGTCAATTTTTGGACTAGAAGCTGTAAATTTAAAATGGATTGAGATTGGTAGCCAATTTATGAGCGGGCTGGAAAAATCTCAAGTAAAAGCGCTTTTCCCTAATGCAGTGATTGTACAACATTATGGCTTAACCGAGGCTTCGCGTTCTAGTTTTTTACGGATTGATAAGGCGACTGATGCACAGTTAGAGTCAGTAGGGCAAGCGACTGGATCAACACAAATTGAAATTTCTGAGTCAGGTCATATTTGCATTAAGGGCCCTCATGTTGCCAAGCAATTATTAGTTGAGGGAGTGAATAAAGATAATGTTGATCGTGCAGGATGGTTACAAACTAATGATTTAGGGTGTATAGAAGATGGTTTTCTTTTTTTTCAGGGACGCGCAGATGATTTGATCAATTGCGCGGGTGTTAAGTTGTCACCTGATGCATTAGAGCATGATTTACGCGAGTGTTTGATGCTTAAGGAAGGCATTGCCATTGCTAGTTACGATAATGAGTTAACGGGGAATGGGGTATTACTCGCTTGTCAGCGGTCATTTGGTTTAGATAAGCAGGCACTATTTTCGGCATTGGCGGAGATACTGGTTACTTATGGAATCCATAATAAGCAAGTTATCAAGGTAATATCGGTAGATGACTTTCCGCTTACAGGGACAGGTAAGGTGAAAAGAAAGGCGCTTACTGAGCTATATAGGCTGCATAGTGCAGGGGATGATATTGAAGGTTTAATAGAAGGGACTGGTGGAGTCATTGATGATGACAATTACGCTAGTGTTAAATTGACGCCTAATGAGGAGTTGGTTCAATCTATATGGCAGCAAATTTTGTCTATTAAACATGTCGATTTAGATGCTAATTTTTATCAGTTAGGTGGTGATTCTTTAACAGCGATTAGTGCGGTTGTTGCTATTGAACAAATGGATGATGTGCCAGTTGCAGTTTCTAAAGGGTTGTTGCAAGGATTGACTGTTAGAGAAATTGCTAAGCAATTAAATGAGCCGAATAGTAAGGCAAGTTATAATCATAAAATCAATACGCCTGAAATTAAAGCGGGCATGACAATTAATATTGTGCGTGGATTTTTAGTTTTATTTGTTATTGGCGGGCATTATTCAGGAGGGTTTTTTGCGCGTTTACCTGCTAGTTTAGAAATTCTAGCGGTGTATTTAGCGCCTGCTTTTGCTATGGGGACACCAGGGTTTTCAATTATTTATGGCGTAGGTGCAGGTTTTTCATTGTTCCCAATTTTTAAGTCTGACCCTGATCGCTTAAAGTTAATTTTGCATAAGACAGTTTTGTTATTGTTGATGGGCGTTATTATTTGGGCAACGGTAAAGATTCTGAAGATGAGTTTTTCTGATGAGAGTATGACTTTTACTGGTGTCATGAATTCTTTTTACTCTGTTTTAACGTATTATTTATTAATCAGTTTAAGTTTGTTTTTTTGGTTTAGGGTTATCTCTTATTCATCGATGCCTGCAATTTTTAGTATTTGTTTAGCTATTGTATTTTATACCGTTCATACGTTTATGATTCGTGATATTGGGTCATATTATGCTGAAGGAATTGTTGAATTTATTAAGTTATTATTTACGGCGAAATATTCATATTTTTTGATGCTAAACGGGACAATGCTAGGTATTTCGATTGGTATTTTTACGCGACAGTTACTGGTTGAAGATAGGAAGAGCTTAGGTATTTATTCCATGGTTGGATTGTCACTTATTGTTTTAGGAGGGGTACTCTCAGTACATGCTGGGCATGAAACCCAGTGGTTGGTATGGCCAGGTGAGTATAATTATATTTGGCGTTGGGTGCTTTATGCGGGTGTTGTGTTGGTAATGCTATCAATGGTTGATTATTTGTTGGGTGGCTATGGAGCTTATAGCCGAGTGGTTAAATTTTTCTTTCAGTTTTTTTCAATCATAGGTATGTTAGCATTTCCTTTGTATATTACGCATGCACTAGTGGGTCCATTAAGGGATGTATTGAATTTTTATGGGGTGCCAGGTGCAATTGCTTTGGGGCTTTCTATGATGACCTTTTTAATGGGTACATTTTTTCTATTTCGTAAAGTATATCGATTGAGTTTTTTGTGAGTGTTTACGGATGTTGTGTTAGTGAGGGTAGCCGTAAATCGTAGTTCTGGATAATATACGATTATTGATAATGTAGTGCTTATGGGGGGGCAAGCATAAAGGATTGCTCGTACGGTGTGTGATTTTGTAGGGGTATCCCCTTGTGGGTACCCGCAAGTCGTAGTGTTGGATAATATACGATTATTGATAATATAGTGCTTATGGGGACAGGCATAAAGGGTTGCCCGTACGGTGTGTGATTTTGTAGGGATATCCCCTTGTGGGTACCCGTAAATCGTAGTGATGGATGATATGCGGTTATTGTGAATGTGTGGGGGCAGCTGCTCTTACGCCTGAATTAGTCGTATTTTTCAGGAATAAAAAAAGCCCTGCATGAAAATTATCCATGTAGGGCTTTTTTATGAAATCTAATTTATTGAAATAAATTTATTTCTTCATAGATACCATAACTGCTGCACTGGATACTTTATTGCTAGTAGCCAGTTGTTTAGCATCATTCCATTGATCTTCTTCGCTTTCAAATAAACTAGCAACTGAAGAAGGAATAGAGGTAAACCAATTGCCTATTCTATCAAATGTGCCAACGTCAGATGAATAATTAACACCTGGCATTGAATAGGTTGGGTTTGATGCTAGAACTTGATTAAGAATCATTGTTTCTAAATCAGCAGGGCTAATATTATTTTCTTCTGCGTAGGCAATAATGTCATTCCAAGTTAGAGCGGGCACTGGCTCACTAATTGCCCCTGCCCCATTAGAAGATAATAAAGCCTCAATAGATAGTGAGTCTGTTGATGCCAATGAAAGGCCGCCTGTGGTTTGTTGAGTAAACTGGCTAAGGCTATTGTAGAGTCGATATTTACTGTCGCTACTCTGGAAATATTGTGACCAATCAATCGTATCACTGCTAACCTTGTTATCTCCATCTGAAGACCTGGTGCCGCCTATTTGTAATGTTGGAATATCATTATTTACGGACGTTAGCTGGTTGTTACTTAAAGTGAGTTCTTTATTTAAGAACGCTTCTGCTTGGTCTAGAGTCAGATCTGGGAGATCCACCCCAGATAGGTCTTTACCTTGTTTTATATCAGCAAAAGTTAGAATTCTTCTTCGGTTATTAAGCGTGTAAAATGAATTATTGTTTATATTAAGTTTCTTATGAGTAAATTGGTCTGTACATTTTGTATTACTATAATTTTTCCAGTTAATAAAACTAGTTACACCATGCCATGCTTCTTGAATGCTAGCGCTATCAATGAATTTATTGTGATTGATGCTTACATTTCTAAAAGGCCTGTGGGCTAAGGGGCCTAATTTTATAAAAGGCTCTGCGGTAGAGTTTGGTGATTGGAATGTATTATAAGTTATTCTTATGTTTTCTCCGGCACCTACGGTCATGAAAGTCTCTGCATCAGAAAGTTTGTTTCGAGTGAAGACAATATCATGAAAAGCAATTGGTTTGAAGCTTCCATTATTGGGTGCTATATTGACTAATTCGAAATTGTAGCGCCCCGCCTCTTTTGCAAATGCCTGGCCAAACTCAACTCTAGTTCGTGGGTCTATCCAGCCAGACATAGTATTATCTGAAATCCAGACGTAGTTATTTGGGTTTTCGAAATCTCCTCCGTTGATTCTATAAGCTGTGCGGCCAAAAGCAGGGCGGCTGAGGGTATTGTTGTGAACTAAGCCATGTGAAATATTGCTGTAGATCAGATGGTTGTATGAATAGTCGTAGATATTATTAATAATGGCAACATCTGTATAACTATTACTGATAAAAAGTTGCGTGAGAGTTGAGTCATAAAAGCTAGAGTTGGAAATGAATAGTCCTTGTGGCTCCTTTTTCCTTACTGATGCTGTAATGCCTTGATTCATCTCTTTGACGTTGATGTGTTTCAATACTGTATTTATTGGATTTCCATTCAATATCATGAATGTGGCGCGATTGTCAAGTGATTTTGGTGTGCTTGAATTTAAATTAAATTCTAAATTAGTCATACTAAAGCCAAACATACCCTGACCTTGAAGATGCATAGCAGACGCTGATCTTTTCCCTGTGTTTTTTATAAGAGGTGAATCACCTGTACCATAGGTACCAAAATGAATGCCTTGTGCTTTACTCCAGTGCCCCGTTCTAGCAATAGCATTTGTTTGTAAAAGTTCATAATTATAGGTAATACCGTCGCTATGAGTCGCGGTGTATTTTCTGATCTCATTAATCGCCGTTTCTAACTTAAACTGCTGACCACGATTAAACAAAACTTGATCCCCCGGCCTTAATATAGTGTTTCGCTTAGCAACTTTTGTACTACATAGTTGAGTTGAGATTGCAGGAAGGAAATTACCATCATTATCTTTTAAGGCTTCAGATTCTACAAAAGTGCTACTTCTGAAAATCTTAAAATTACCTTGTTTATAACGAACAATATCGGCAGTTTCAGTGCCTGTACAAATATTGTCTGCTGTGTATTCACCATTAGGGTAATTAGTGACCTTATACGGTGCCATTTCACCTAGCGCTCTAGTCGCTGTTTTCCAAGGGCCTGTACATGAGTTTAATACGGCTGTATTAACATCACATGTATTATCAGGTGCTTGTGCTAGGCCATTATATCTATCATCTCCAATAACACTATCTACGAAGTAGTCTTTGCCATCGCGAGCCCAGACGGTAATGTTTTTTGTATCGGTGCTTGTAGAGCCATTTTTAGCTGTAATGGTTAAGGTTGCACTGTATTCACCTGGCTCATCAAATACATAAGATGCATTGAAGGCGTTGTAGGTTGTTAAAATTTCATTGGTGGCAATGTTTTTAATTTCCCAGTCATAAGATGCGATATTATCTTTGCCTGTTGAATCGGTACCACGAAAGAATGCACCAAAGGGAGCGTAGCCTTTATCTAGGGAAAGTTGTTCTTTGTTAGCTTCACATTCTGCGCTTGTAAAGTTTACATGCTTTTCATAGTAGGAAAAATAGCGCTTACATTTATTGGTTGTAAACCAATCATTTTCTGCAATTGTAATTTTAGCAACTAAATCTGTACTGGTTTCTACAGGTACTTGCCCGAAGCACATACGCTCGGCAGCAGCTAGGTTGCCGGTAATGCTTAGCCCTAATACTAAACTGATGGTTTTGATATTCATTAGGTTTCCCCTTGGATGGTGGTATAAGTGATTCAAATTATAACAATAGATTTAAGGCAATGTTACTGTACCTTGGTACAGATGAATTTTTATCTGTATATGTGGTG
>ENA-OSET01002368-OSET01002368.1-sediment-metagenome-genome-assembly--contig:-NODE-2368-length-18314-cov-7.577836_pt1 | contig 18314 bp, 16 predicted proteins | sample MGYA00237882_ERZ534229 | MGnify/ENA primary metagenome ERZ534229 (study PRJEB26408, sample SAMN06266212) | sediment metagenome | isolation source: Hudson Canyon methane seep mesocosm | place... | reverse complement strand
AAAGAAAACTTAAAGACAAGTCATGACATGATGAACTTTGACGCGCCAGTATCAATATCTTTTATCAAACAAAAACTTATTGAAAAACACGGGAGTGAACACTTTCCAAATAACATTTTGTGCGCAGTTAATCAAGAAATGGCGGCGTCAGATACCATTGTCAAAGAAGATGATGAGGTGGCTTTTTTCCCGCCCGTTACTGGAGGCTAGAAGATTATATGACCGATTCTAAAATTAAAATTGGATTCCTTACTATTTCTGATAGAGCTGCACGTGGAATCTATGAAGATATTAGTGGACCTGCCATGCAGGAATGGATATCAAAAGCAGTAACTAGCCCATATGAGGTAGTTTCAAAAATAATTGAAGATGAGCAGCCTTTAATAGAGAAAACTCTCAAAGAGATGAGTGACAGTCTTGGTTGTAATTTAATTCTTACAACAGGTGGAACTGGTCCAACTACTCGAGACGTAACGCCCGAGGCTACTAAAGAAGTTTGTGAAAGAATCTTTGATGGATTTGCAGAGCAAATGAGGATTGTTTCACTTAGGACCGTTCCTACAGCAATTCTTTCACGGCAAATCGCAGGCACTCGAGGTAATAGCTTAATTATCAATCTTCCAGGCAAGCCAGTCGCAATTTCTGTATGTCTTGGAGCAGTTTTTTTAGCTGTACCGAAATGTCTTGAGCTCCTTGATGAGTCCGTCATAACAATCGATAAAAATTATGTCTCTCAAGTGTTTGAGTAAATTTATTTGATGATCAATACAAGAGATTCAGCACTTGATTTAATGCGCGGCATTGCAATCATTATGATGATTGCCTTTCACTTTATTTATGATCTTAATTCTTTTGGCTTTACTGATATCCCATTATTTACTCATTGGGCTGGTATAGCTTGGCGCTGTTTAATTGTTTTTCTTTTCTTAAGTTCTGTTGGGATTAGTTTAGTTTTTGCACATAGCAAGAGTCTTAAACTTAGAAAGTTTCTTAAACGCTTAATCTATTTAGGTATAGCAGCATTAATGGTTTCAGCTGGAACTTATATAATGTTTTCAGATGCTTGGGTTTATTTTGGCATTCTTCATTTAATCTGGATTTCTTCTTTAATTGCAATCGCTTTTGTAAAGCTACCAAAAACTTCACTATTAATTGCTGTATTAATTCTAATTAGCTCGATTTTTAATCAACCAAATTTAAGTATTATTTCAAATATTTTTGAGCCATATGTACCCTCAGGCAGTATTGATTACTATCCTCTTTTCCCATGGATTTCCTTTGTATTTATTGGAATTTTCCTAGGTCATTACCCACTTTATCAAAAAATATTAACTTTTCGAATTAGTTGGCTTGAGTTGATGGGAAGACATGCATTAATTATTTATTTGACGCACCAAATAATCTTGTTTGGATTAGTAAGTTTGGCTTATCACTTACTTAATGGATAAAGCTTAAAAGCCTATTCAATAGAGCTAAATCGAAAAACATTAACTGCAATATAGTCATTATAAGCAGTACCTGATTGAATCCAGTGTTTTGCCTTAAGGGCCGATATTTTTGGATTCAATTTATCTTCAAGATTCAAATATAGCCCATATTTAAAGATATAATCCTCTTCAGTTAAGACCAGTAAATCACCGTTTGATGTAATTAAACTTTTCTCTGGCATACCTCCTGGCTGAGATACAAATGCCGCCTCACCATGTTCATCCATCAAGCTAGATAATTTTGATTCAAAATATTCTTTGCTAATAGGGCTATGTTCATAGTAATTTAGAAGTAAATCTTCCGCGTCAGTTGACAAGTAATCTCTTAAGTCCTCAACTGAAGAAAACTTCTCGTCCTCAATCCAGAAAATAACAAATGCGCCATTTGAACTGCCGAGACCAAGTGATTGATCTTCAACCATCACTAGAGCAGAGCCATCAAGTATCGACTGCAAAAAGGCTTTATCTAGGTTTTTTATCTCTTCTTTGAAATGACTTAGATTCATAATTATTACGTCCTAGCGTGATTGGAAAAGAAGTAACTTTATAGTTTGATAATTCGTAGCAATATTTCTTAAGGCCTCTTCCCCTAATTCATTAGGAATAGCGCCCTCTTCAATCTCTTTCACTTTCTCTGCATACATTCTTTTAAGTGTGTTTGTTGTTGCCAATATCTCATAGACACTGGGTGAATTCTTATCTTTCCAGTCTTCTGGCAAGATATAAGGGTATTTTGGATCAAAATCTATTAATTTATCGTCCTTTTCTAATAACATCACTTAGTTAATGAAATAAATAATTGAGGTAATCTTTCAGGTAATTTTTGAATATTGTCAATTACCATAAAACGATTTTTTCCAAAAATTCTAGATACGTATTCATCAGCATATGGATCTAGACTAATACAGAATGTCACAATCCCATGACCACGTAACTCTTCGACTGCCTTTTTAGCATCCATTCGAAGGTGTTGCGGGTCATCAACATCTATATCTGCAGGCTCTCCATCTGTTAGCACCAAGAGAATCTTTTTTACTGAGGTTTGCGTTAGTAAATCAATTCCAGCATGACGTATTGCAGTGCCCATCCTAGTTGATAAACCACCTTTTATACCAGCTAAGCGACCCTTAACTTCATCATTAAAACTATAATGAAAAGGCTTAAATCGATAATACTGAACATCATGCCTAGAGTCAGAGGCAAAACCAGAGATAGTTAAGTTATCTCCAATCTTATCAATAGCCCATGAAAGCAATGATGTCGACTCTTGCATTAACTCCAAAATAGTTTTTTCACTTCCAACTACCATGTCATTTGTAGACTCTGATAGATCCATCAAAAGATTAACTGAAACATCTCTAGTATGCTGTATTTTTTTTATATATATCCTATCTGATGGAGTCACTCCAGTTCTAATATCGGTTAGTGCTGTGACGCATGCGTCAATATCAAGCTCACTACCCTCTTGTTGTTTTTTTAACTTAACTAGACCTTGAGGTTGCATTTGATCAATTGCATTTTTAAGTTGATTAGCAATTGGTTTATGAGTTTTTAAAATTTTATTAATTATCTCTGGGTCACCTTTGCGTAGACGCCTTTCATATAAGGTTGCCCAATTTGGTCGATAGAGTTGAAGCTGATAGTCCCATTCATTGTAATGAAAAGGCTCACTAACTGGCTCCTTACCTTCAATCTCATTCAGACTCACCCCATCTAATTCATCAGGAAAATACTCAGACTCTAAGGTCCAAATCTCTTGAGCATCGTCACCAGCAGTTTCAACATCAAGCTCGTTATACATCTCCATAATATTTACATTACGGCGAACCTGTCTTTGACTAGCTGGTACATAATCATTGCCTTCAGATATCCAGTCTAGTTCCTCATAGTTCCATATATAACGGTTATCATCTCTGTATAGAATTGGAGCCGAGACTAAAGCTGATGCGCTAATTTTTACATCTGTCTCAGATTTAACAAGCTCATAATAACTTAACCCTAAATCATAGCTCATCTCTGAAATCTCTCCAGATTCAATCATTTTTTTTCTAAATAAATCATGAAAATCTAAATTAAAGGATTGCTTTGTTTCGTAATTTGAGTCAAGCGCCGTTCTTGAAAAATCTATAAGGTCAACTATAAATGGATTTAATCCCTTTAAATCTTCATCTTCAGGATGAAGAGAGATCCATATTTTCTTCATTCCAGGAAATTTTTTTAATGTATTTAACTCAACCCTCAAATCTTCAATTAATGAAATACAAGCAACTTGTAAGGGATTTAAATCGTCACCTTTAAAGGCAGAAGAAGTCTCAGTGATATGAGCTGCAGCATGAGTACAAACTGCCCTATAACAATCAATACCTGAAACAACCCTACCTGATGAATGTTGGTAATCATCATAGGCATCTGGAATATGCATAACTCCATATTCAATGTAAGGTTTTAGTCCTTTTTTAGTTTCATAATCTCCAGAAGTAGGACGCAGAAAAAAATCACGGTTATAAAATGCTCTAAGGTAGAACTGCAACTTTCTTTGATTGTCTATAAATAACGTTCCTCGCCTTTCCTGTTCAAGAATTTGAATGGCTTCTGGACTACTTAATTCAAAATAGGCAATTTGAGCTTTAAAATCTCGATTAAATGTTTCAGCACCATAAAGGACCCACCTCCTTAAGCCTCCAAGAGTTAATTTACTAGTTAGTTGATCAATATTATTAAGCATGGGTCTCATGCCTCTTGGAGCAAGCGCTATCATCCTCTCCATTAGCCTTAGATAACCCTTCATTAAATCAAAATCACTCATACGTCTTGCAACGTTAGGTAGGCTTGCAATCATAAGCACTAAAACAGATGCAGAGGTTTGTGATGACATTTTCATAATTGAGAAAACAATTTCTCCTATTATTGATTCACCTACCTCCCTTACTACCATGGGTGTCTCTTCTAAGAAAGAGATAACCATATCTTCGCCTTTACCCATTGCATGGAGCGCACCAGCACCATCAAGATAAACCTTGAGTCCATTAGGTGTCATTACTTTTGATGCTTCTAGAAAACTGCCTGATAAAGCATCATGAAGAATGTCAGAAGGATTTCCAAACTTATGTTCAAAATCCGAAAGTTTTACTGCGCTCATAATAAAGCTTTAATCAAAAAAAGTTTCAATCGCCGCGTTTAGAGTGTCAATAATATCCAAATCATCGGTAATAGGGTTTACCATTGCAATTTTACAAGCCGACTTCTCGGCAACCTTGTTGGCAATTAATTGACCAGCATAAACGCACAGTCGAGTTGAAATACCCTCATCAAGCCCATGCCCAACAAGATTTCTTGCTCTTTGCGCAATTTGTACTAACTTGAGTGCAATCTCTTTATCAACTCCAGACTCCTTGGCAATAATATGTGCTTCAGTTTTTTCATCAGGATATTGAAAATTAAAGCCACAGAATCTCTGTTTAGTTGATTGCTTTAGATCTTTCATTAAGTTTTGATAGCCAGGGTTATATGAGATTACTAATTGAAAATCAGGATGTGCTTCAATCAGCTCACCTTTTTTATCTAGTGGAAGAGTTCGACGATAATCCGTTAATGGATGAATAACTACGGTCGTATCTTGCCTTGCCTCTACTACCTCATCTAGGTAACAAATTCCACCATATCGAGCAGCCATAGCCAAAGGACCGTCTTTCCATATAGTGCCTTCTTTATCTAGCAAAAAACGTCCAACCAAGTCACTTGCTGACATATCTTCATTGCACGCAACCGTAATCAAAGGTTTATCTAATTTGTAGGCCATATACTCTACAAACCGAGACTTTCCACAACCAGTTGGTCCTTTTAGCATCACTGGCATGCGATTCATATAAGCAGCGGTATACATTTCAATTTCATCAGTTTGTGGCTGATAGAAAGGCTCTTTAGCAATTTTATATTGGTCTAATTCATTCATTTTTTTATCCCCTTCGAAAAAAAACCCCTGCACTTAGACAGAGGTTTATCCAATCAAGCTAGGTTAATTTTACTTGATTATTTAAAACCTTTGCCTCTGTAAATTACCATTGATGCGCCCTGTGATTGAGCATAGTTATCATAGCCAATTAAACGAACATGATTGTCTGGATTTGCATCGTGACAAGCTTTACATTCTGCAAGAATAGTATCTACATCAGTCTCCCCAAATAAAGGAAGTTTCCACATGTACCAATAGTTTTCCATGGCATTTTCAACTTCAGTATGCTCTACACCAGGGTTGTAACCTTGATCAACGATATACTGGACTTGTTGACGAATCTGCTTATCATTCATTGCAGGTAGGTATGAAAATGTTTCAAATTTTCTACTTGAATTATCACCAAGGCGTGAAGGGTAATCTTGGACTTTGCTCATAATATTTTCCTTATGTTAGTTTTTCTAGTAATAAAAATTGATAGTTAGGCTACTTATGCTGAATATCCAGCTTATCAACTGTATCAAACTCAAATTTAATCTCTTTCCATGTCTCCATTGCAATTTTAAGTTCAGGCGAGTGTTTTGCTGCACTGGTAAGAATGTCCTTAGATTCTTTTTCTAACTCTCTTCCCGCATTACGTGCTTCAACACAAGCTTCAACAGCGACTCTATTTGCAGCTGCGCCAGCCGCATTACCCCATGGGTGACCAAGTGTTCCACCACCAAACTGAAGTACCGAATCGTCACCAAATATATTTACAAGTGCTGGCATATGCCATACATGAATTCCACCAGATGCAACAGGCAACATACCTGGCATCGAGCCAAAGTCTTGATCAAAGAATATACCCCTTGAGCGATCTTCTTTTATAAAGCTATCACGCATACAGTCAATCCAGCCAAGAGTTGATTCACGATCACCCTCAAGCTTTCCTACAACTGTTCCAGAATGCATATGGTCACCGCCAGATAGGCGTAAACACTTAGCTAGTACTCTAAAATGAATACCATGGTTTGGATTTCTGTCAACAACTGCGTGCATTGCGCGGTGAATATGGAGCAATAAACCGTTATCACGACACCAATTAGCAAGACCAGTATTAGCTGTAAATCCGGCAGTAAAGAAGTCATGCATAATAATTGGTGTTCCAAGTTCCTTAGCGTATTCTGCTCTCTTATACATTTCCTCAGGAGTAGGCGCTGTAACATTTAAATAGTGTCCTTTGCGCTCACCAGTTTCTCTTTCAGCTCTTTCAATTGCATCCTGAACAAATCCAAATCGATCTCTCCAGCGCATGAAAGGTTGTGAATTCACATTTTCATCATCTTTTGTAAAGTCAAGACCGCCACGAAGGCCTTCATAGCATGCTCGACCATAATTTTTAGCTGATAATCCTAGTTTAGGTTTAATAGTACATCCCAACATTGGTCGGCCATATTTATTCATTTTATCTCTTTCAACCTGAATTCCATTTGGAGGTCCACCGCAAGTCATAACATAAGCAATTGGAAAGCGAATATCTTCAAGTCTAAGCGCTCTCAATGCTTTAAAGCCAAATACATTACCAACAAGTGAAGTAAGAACGTTAACAATTGAACCTTCTTCAAATAAATCAATCGGGTATGCAATAAAAGCATAAATGGCATCGTCAGAGCCTGGGACGTCTTCAATTCTGTAGGCGCGACCTTTGTAGTGGTCAAGATCTGTTAATAGGTCTGTCCATACTGTAGTCCAGGTTCCTGTTGAAGATTCAGCTGCTACAGCGGCTGCGACTTCTTCCCTAGGGACGCCTGGTTGAGGCGTAATTTTAAAGCATGCAAGAATATCAGTATCTTTTGGCTCATATTCTGGCATCCAGTAAGTATCTCGATATTCCTTTACACCTGCGTCGTAACCTTTCTTTGCCATAATCCAACTCCGTTAATAAATATATACTAAAAATGAAATCATTATATAGCCTAATATAAATAATGTAAAATAATATTTATTTATAAAATCATCAATTTAAATTATGATTAATTACACTTTAAAACAGCTCTATAGCTTCGAATCTGTAATTAGATTAGGCGGATTTACAAGTGCAAGTAAAGAGCTACATATAACTCAACCAGCAGTCTATATGCAAATTCAACAGTTACAAGAAAGCATTGGTGGAAAATTATTTAATATCAACGGAAAAAAAATTAGTCCGACATTTATTGGGCAAAAACTTTATAAGACTGCAGTAAAAACAATCAATATCGTAGAGATCTCAAAACTTGATATTGATGAAAGCCTCAAGCCAGATTCTGGGCACCTGCAGATTGCCGTTGCAACTACTGCTAACTCATTTATAAGCAGCTTACTATCGAAATTCAAAAAAGAATTTCCAAAAATGACTTTTTATATCGATGTAACCAATAGAAAAGCATTACTCGATAACCTAAAAAATAATAATGCAGATTTAGTAATAATGGGAGAGCCGCCAAAAAATATCCCATTAATTTCTCATGCATTTATGAAAAATCCGTTGATTGCAATTGCACACCCTGAAAACGACCTACTAACTAAGAAGAAAGTTACAGTTAAAGACTTGGAAAAGGAGACTTTACTTACAAGAGAAGTTGGATCAGGTACGCGTATCACAATTGAGCGCTTTACAGGATTAAATTTTAATTCAGATATTCAAATTAATTCAAATGAAGCTATTGTAGAAGCAGTTCAAGCAGGCCTAGGAATTGGATTTGTTTCTATGCATTCTGTAAACCTTCAGCTAAAAAATCAAATCATTAAGCAACTCAATGTTGAGCCATTTCCTATCGTAAGGCAGTGGCATATAGTTCATCATGCAGAAGCAGAGTTAACACCAATTGCAAGGCGATTTAAGAAGTTTGTTATTGATAATACGCAGGCTGAAAAATATCTATAAATTAGGTGCGATATTCCGCATTAATTTTAACGTAGTCATATGAAAGGTCAGTTGTCCAAACACTTTCAGAAGTATCTGTATCACCTAAGTCAATTCGAATTATTATTTCAGATTTTTGCATTTCCGCACTACCTCGACTCTCCGTGTAATCTAAGCTTGGCTCACCAGAGGTAATAATCTGCAAGTCATTCAAATAGATGTCAATATTTTCAATAGAGATCCCAGAAACCTTTGAACGCCCTACTGCGGCTAAAATCCTACCCCAATTCGCATCACTTGCAAATAATGCTGTTTTGACTAATGGAGAATGTGCAACTGTATATGCAACTTCCAAGCAGTCTTCAGTTGAAGTAAGGCCAACAACTTTTATTTCTACAAATTTAGTTGCGCCTTCACCATCCTTAACAATCATCTGTGCAAGCGCTTTTGTTATTTCATTAAGGGCATTTTGAAATTCATCTTTACATTCATCCAATTTAACGCCAGATTGATTCGTAGCACTTAAAGTACATGCATCATTTGTTGAAGTATCACCATCAACTGTAATACGATTGAACGACTGGTCAACTGCAATATTTAAACAATCTTGTAACTCTTTTTTAGATGCACCAATATCGCTAACTATAAAACTCAGCATTGTGGCCATATCAGGTCGAATCATCCCTGAACCTTTAGCAACAGCTGTAAGTGTTACACTATTTCCATTTATATCAAATAAAATTGAGCAAGACTTTTCAACTAAATCAGTTGTTAATATACCTTTAGACAAAATACCCATACTTTTTACTGAAAGGTTTTCAATAAGCTTATTTGTACTTTTTTCAAACGGCTCTAGAGGTAATAATTGACCAATTACTCCTGTTGAAAATGGCAAAATTTGTTCAGGCTCAATTCCAAGTTTAAGAGCAAGTATTTCACAAGTTTTATATGCATCTTCTAACCCCTTCTTACCGGTTCCAGCATTGGCATTTCCACTATTAATTAAAAGGGCTTGTATATTTGAATTTAAATGATTTTTAGCAACTATAACTGGAGCTGCACAAAAGATATTTTGAGTGAAAACAGCAGCAGTGTTAGTGCCCTCAATAAGCGAAATTAAGGACAGATCTAAAGCATTATTTTTCTTTATGCCAGAAGCGATTGAGGAGCATTTAACACCTTTTACTTCAAGTAAATCAATACTCATACAAATAATCTAGAGGGGTAAATAATAAAAAGCATTTTACCTAATTCACTTAACAGCTATTCTGTTTTAAGGTTTGGCCTTTAAAACCTTAATATTGCTCACTATCGAGCTTATTAAATAATAGCATTATAACTGCACCAAAAAATACCATCATTAAAGCTGGTATTGCTGCCCTCTCATACAATCCTTCAGAGCTTAATTCAAAAACCCGAATTGCTAAAGTATCCCACCCAAAGGGTCTCAATAAATACGTAGCAGGAAGCTCTTTCATTACATCAACTGCAACCAATAATCCTCCTGCTAAGATTCCTGGCGTCATCATTGGAAGATAAACTTCTTTAATCAAGCGAAACCTTGAAGCACCCAGTAGTCTAGCACTTTGTTCATATACAGGCTTTATCTGCTCACCAGAAGCGCTGGTAGAATTATATGCGATTGCCATAAACCTAGAAACGTAAGCAAAAAGCAATAAAGCCACTGAACCAAAAAGAATATGATTAATCGATGAGCCACCAAAATATATACTGATTAATGAGATATTTTGAACACCATAGAGCAAACCAACCGCCATAACTGATCCAGGGAGTGCATAACCAAGAGTTGAAAACCGTATTAATAATTGTAAACTTTTGCTGTCTGATTTTCGACGACTAGGTAGAGCCAATATTATTGCAATAACAACTGTTAACGCTGTAGCACTAACAGTCAAAATGCCACTAGAAGTAAAATAGTCAAAATACCGATCACTCCACTCTACAGAAAACAACTCAGCACTCCAAATTAGTATTTGCAGCAATGGCATAGCAAAGGAAAGCATAAAAACACCAAATACAAATAAAAAGATTAGCCAGCCACTAAGGCCCTTTGCATAGTAAGCCTTAATATGGGAGACATCAGAGGAATAATATTTAGCTTTGCCTCTAGCTTTTCTTTCAAAATAGATAAGAAAAAAAGATACAACTACTAGCAAAGAAGCTAATTGTGCAGCAACTTCAATTGAACGAAAATCTCCCCATGCAGAATATATAGCAGTTGTAAAAGTTGAGTAATTAAATAATGAAACAACGCCAAAATCTGCCAAAGTTTCCATAAGAGTAACTAAAACACCGGCTGCTATTGCAGGCCTTGCAAGTGGAACTGAAATTTTCCAAAAAACACGCAGAGGTTTAGCACCTAGCATCTTTCCAGCTTCTATCATTTGAATTTTTTGACGCTTAAATGAAGCCCTTGCCATCATATAAACATAAGGATAAAAAACCAGTACAAATGTTAATATTATTGCCCAATGCCCTGAACGTATATCAAAACCAGGAATTCCCAGATACTCCCTAAGCCATACCTGTGCATAACCAGAATAGTCAAACACACCAAGATAAACAAATGCTAACACATAAGCTGGGATTGCAAATGGAAGAAACAGTGCCCACTCAAGCCAAGCTCGACCAGGAAAATCTACCATAACAACAAGGTAAGCCAAGACAGTACCTAAAACGCTCACCCCAATACCAACTCCAATAAGTAGAATCAAGGTTGAAGAAACTAACTCTGGTAATAATGTTTGAGCAAAATGAGACCATAGATCACTGCCTGGGACTAACCAAGCTGAACCAACAACAAATATTGGAAGAGCAACTGTTAAAGCTAACATGCCTATCCAAATATTTGATTTGAAGAATATCTTTTTCATTGATAGAAGGACGCAAAAATGTCTTCTATTTTAATACAAATTATCCAGGGCTTATAAAAAGCCCTGGATAAAGTTAATTGAATTATTAAACTTCTATTTATAACCCAACCTTTGCATTAATTTAACTGCATCAGCTTGCAACTCACCAGCAATAGAAAGATTCATTTTGTCCTGATTAAAACTTCCCCATGAAGAAACAATTTCATCTGAATCAATATTTTGATTTGCAGGATACTCCTTATTAAGGGAGCCGTAAATAGACTGAGCTTCTGCTGATGATAGCCATTCAAGTAGTTGAGTAGCTTCAGTTGGATTCGAAGCATGCTTAGTTATACCAGCGCCTGAGACATTAACATGGACACCAGTAGTTTCTTGATTAGCCCAGAAAAGTTTAATCGGAGCATCAGGCGTTTTCTCAATTAATCGGCCATAATAATAAGTATTAACTAAGCCAACATCACACTGACCCGCGATTATAGCGTCCATTACATGAGAGTCTTTAGCGTTAGGAACTGCTGCCAAATTGTTCACCCAACCACTAATAACCTCTGAAGCTTTTTCTTCTCCTTGATTATGAATAATTGATGCAACAAGAGACTTTGTGTAAATTTTCTTACTAGTTCTTAAACACAGTTTTTTATTCCAGTTGTTTGAGGCTAAGTCACCATAAGTTGATAATTCAGAAGGATTAACACGGTCTGAACTATAGACGATAGTTCTCGCTCTAACTGACAAACCAGTCCATAATCCATTTGGATCTCTTAAGTAAGAAGGAATATTACTTTTAATTGTTTCAGTACTAGCACTTTGAAAAATATCTTGTGTCCCTGCATACCATAAATCACCTGCATCTACTGTCATAAACATATCTGCTGGAGTATTTGAACCTTCTAATTTGAGACGCTCAATTAAATCACTGCCACTTCCAGTTAAATAATTAACTTCAATGCCAGTTTGTTTGGTGAATTGCTCAAATAGAGGTTGAATTAAATGCTCTTTTCTCGAACTATATACCGTCACTTCACCTTCAGTAGCCGCTTGAATTTGAGATACCGAACCCATTAAAAGGGTAGATATTGTTATAGAGAGAATGGTTAAACGTTTTGTATTCATTGCGTATTTCCTTAATTAAATTATTGTAAATGATAATCATTCTTATTATCATTTGCGCATGATACATAATATTAAATAAGAAGCAACTGTTTTTTTTCAATTTTTCCAATTTTATCTGCAAAGGTATCGGCTTCAATTTCATCATGAGTTACGAGTATCGAAGTAACAGACTGTTTCTTTAATATAGACCTAACATCTTTAATAAGTTCATTCCGATGCGATTTATCTAAACTGGAAAAAGGTTCGTCAAGCAATAATAGCTTGGGTGACTTGGCTAAAGCTCTAGCCAATGCAACTCTTTGCTGTTCTCCACCTGAGAGTTGATGAGGGTATTTTTTTTCAATGCCCTTAAGATTTATTAATTCAAGAAGTGAAGTAACTCTTTCAACTTTTTGTTTTTTTGTGAGCTGATCAATTCCAAAACTAATATTTTGAAAAACAGTCATATGGGGGAATAGAGCATAGTCCTGAAAAACCATTCCAATTTCTCTAAATTCTGGCTTTACAAAATGAAGGCCATCATTGCTTAAGTCATTTCCATACAAAGCAACTGCTCCATCTTTTGCATCTTCTAATCCTGCAATAAATCTAAGTGCTGAGCTTTTGCCACTTCCACTATCACCTAATAAGGCAAAAATATCCCCACTTTGTAGATCTAAATTGAATCCATCTAATACTTGATTTTCATCAAAAGAGATTGATAAGTTACTTACATTTAGCACTTTGTAAACCTAAATAAGAATGATTATCATTATTATATAAGAGTAACCGCCAAAATGTAGAATAATAAAGTGGAAATTAAAGTCTACTGAATTATAGGTAATTCATCTGCAGCTCTAATACTAAGCCATTCAGGACCATCATCAGTAATAACAATATTTTCTTCATGAACCATTTCTTTGCCTGGAAGGAATGCCATTCCTGGTTCCAGTGTTAAAACGACACCTGGCTCGAGAACAGTGTTATCAGTTGCAGTGTTTGAAGGCCATTCGGTTAGTTGCATTCCTAAGCCATGGCCCAGCCTACCAACGGTATTACCCAAAGCACCACCTTTTTGTAAAACATCGTTCATGGCATTAAATACATCAGTAGTTGTATTGCCAGCTTGGCATGCCTTAAAGCCTGCCTCAGTAGCCTCATAGGCAACTCTATATGCCTTTTTAGCTTCATCACATATATAACCAAAGGCATAGTTTCTATCAAAGTCACAGTAATAACTATCAAATACCGAGCCAGTATCAATAATAAACAGATCGCCCTCTTCGATGATTTTCTCTGTTGGCCCCATAATGATTGAGCCATAGCCATCTTTACCTGAACCCGATACTATATAAGGTGAATCGTCTGCACCTAGCGCAAGAAGATGCTGTTTAAAGCGTTTACAATTTTCACGCTCACTTTCACCTGCCTTAAGAAAACCTTCTAAATCTATAAAGCCTTGAGAGGTTATCTGACAAATATGCCTTATCTTTGCAATTTCAGCTGTTGACTTAACAAAACGAACCTTTCTGAGTATTTTGTTTGCATCTTTAATCTCTACACCTGACAAAGAACTGATTAGGTATTCGTAATCACCTAATGGCATTCTTAGTGTACTTTCAAGAGTTTTAGGAACTCCGAGGCATTTGTTCTTTCCAATTAAAGAGTTAATTTTAGATAGCAGCATGCTAATACCATCATCTTCTGGGTTAGGCGAAGTCCAGGTTTGAATATCATCAATCCATGTCTCTCTCATTCCCGATTCACCAATTGTTGGAATAATGGCTTTTGGCTTTCCATCACTTGGAATTAAAACATACCAAGGGCGAGTTGGACTCTGGAAGAATTGTGTTTTAAATCCAGTGTAGTATTCAATGTCAACTTGAGTCGTTAATAAAATAGCATCCATCTTTGAGTCAAACATAAGCTTCTGAATTTTATTAAGCCTGTTTTCGTATTCAGATACCTCAAAACCCCTACTTGGATTAACCATAGCTTGCTCCTATTAGATCAAACACCATTCATGACCTTTTCTGAAGACCTTCCAACTAATTGTTCATACATTGTCTCATCAGTATCGCCTTCAGTTCCAAAAAAAAGAATTCTGGAATTCTCATTAAGCATTAGCTTACTTTTAAGATTGTCATCATTACATGCTATAAGAAAGCCTGCCAATCCAGCAACCGCAGATTCTCCAGCAACAATTGGCTTGTCTCTATTGGCGAGAAGCTGCATAGTTATAGAAATTGAATCATCTTGTATGCTTAAAAAATGTGGAACATAACTCTCAAGTATAGACCACGCTAACAGTGAAACTTCGCCACAAGCAAGTCCTGCCATCACTGTATCCAAATCTCCATGGACTACTGTCGGCTCACCATTAACTGCACTTTGAAATAGGCAGTCTGCGTTTGTTGGTTCAACAACGACAAAGATTGGTGGACAATCCAGACTCTCTACTAAATAAGATACTACCGCAGCTGGAAATCCTCCGACGCCTCCTTGTAAAAAAACATGAGTTGGCACTTCTTCCATTTGCTTCATGGCCTCATCAACCATCACTGTGTAACCCTGCATAACGTCTTTTGGAATATCTGTATAACCCTCATAAGAGGTGTCAGATACAATATAGTAACCGTTAGCCTCAGCGACATCAGCTGCAATACGAACTGATTCATCATAGTTACCTTTGATTCGATTCACTATAGCGCCGTATTTAGCGATCGCTTCTTCTCTAACAACACTCACAGTACGATGAATATAAATCTCACAATTGCATCCAAATTTTTCAGCACCCCAAGCTACCGATCTTCCGTGATTGCCATCGGTTGCACAACAAACAGTTATTTTTGAGGTTATCTCTGAATACGTGCCTGCAATTAAATCAAAAGAGTTTGCCTCAATGCCTTGCTCATTTAATTTTTTTATTAAAAGATTGGCTACCGCATAGGCTCCTCCCAGTGCCTTAAAGCTTTTAAGAGAGAATCGGTGACTTTCATCCTTATAGGCTATTAAAGAAACGCCACTATCACTTGCTAAATCAGATAGCGAGTGTAATGGAGTGGACTCATACCTATCCCACGAACTAATCTCTTTATTGGCTAGCTCAAATGACTCAAGGCTCAAAATATCTTGATACCTATAGTCAGATCCAGCTTGAATATTTAAATTCTCGAAGTGTCGTGTTGAATGAATTAGGTGTTTATATTGATGAATCATAATTATAAAAATATTTAGTAGGTGTAGTATTAATTGATATAGTTAATAAATTTTTTAAGAAATTCTTTAGTTCGTTTCTCTACTGGATTTGAAAAAATATTTTCAGGTTTTCCAGACTCCACAATCTGACCACCTTCAAAAAATAGAACTCTGTCAGCAAATTCACGCGCAAAATTCATTTCGTGAGTAACTGTTAACATCGTTGTATCAGTATCAGATGCTAATTTATGAAGAACAGTTAGAACTTCATCAACAAGTTCTGGGTCCAAAGCAGATGTGACTTCATCAAACAACATAATCTTTGGCTCCATAGCTAGTGCTCTAGCTATTGCCACACGTTGCTGTTGGCCACCCGATAATTCATGAGGATAATGATCTTTTTTGTCACTTAGCCCAACTAAATTAAATAATTCTTCAGCCTTTTCTTTAGCTTCAGGTTCAGTTTTTTTCTTTACTAAAATCTGAGGTTGCTTAACATTTTCAATAGCAGTCAAATGAGGAAATAAATTGAATTGTTGAAAGACCATCCCAATATAATCACGCATTTTGTGTAAATGATTTACAGAAGCGGGAATAATTTTTCCATTATTTTTTTCATGCCATAAATATTCACCATTAACTGAAACAAAACCATCATCGATAGTTTCCAATGTCATCAAAATTCGTAAAATTGTTGTCTTTCCAGAACCACTAGGCCCTATTAAAGCTAATTTTTCACCGTCTTTCACTTCCAAATTTAAATTATTTAAAACCTTTAAATCACCGAAAGCTTTTGAAACATTTTCAAACTGTATAATATTATTCATAGTATTAGATTTTTAGTTAATTATTAATTTGGTTTAAGTATCTTTATTAAGAGTTTCTGGATTTTTAAAAATGTTAACGTCCACAATTTCCTCTTTATTTGCTTTTTTCAATTCTACTAAAGTTGTATGGCAACTTGGGCCTTGACCTAAAGAAGAAGTTCCAACATCTTTAGTGAGTACATTAGGGTTTCCATGTCTCTCTAAATTTAAAGCATAATCTGGATCAAACCACGCTCCAGTAGATAGAACAACAACTCCAGGCATCACATTATCAGAAATATTTGCCCCTGCTAATACCCTCCCTCTTTTATTAAATAGCATAACAATATCACCATTTTTAATATCTCTTTTTGAAGCATCTGATGAATTAATCATCACAGGCTCTTTTCCATTTATTTTACTATTTTGGCTATTGACAGCATTATCAAGCTGACTGTGGAGTCTATGCTTTGGTTGATTTGAAATTAAATGTAATGGATACTTATCAATATTTCCTAACCACTCATAAGGTTCAAACCAATATGGGTGAGAGAGACAATCACTTAATTGAAAATTAGAAATAGTTTCAGAGGATATTTCTATTTTTCCTGAAGGGGTATTTAAAGGAAAATTAATTGGATCTTGTCTAAAATCATTAAACATAATTTTTTCAACTTTTGGAGATGGAAGTTCAAAATATCCTTTTTCCCAAAATTCTTCAAAACTTGGAAAACTTATATTTTTTTGATGAGCTTTTGAACTATTATTCCATATAAATTTTATCCAATCCAATTCACTTCTACCTTCGGTAAATGATTCTAGAAAGCCCAGTTTTTTTGCTAAACCTGAAAATATTTCATAATCAGTTTTTGAATTTTTAAAGCTTTTCATAGCTTTTTTATTCGCTACAATTGTTGGATCTCTTGGATTCAACATTAAATCATTTCTCTCTAAAGCAGTGTTAGCTGGAAAAATAATATCAGCATGACGAGCTTGAGAATTCCACCAAATTTCATTAACAATTATTGTATTAGGTTTTTGCCAAGCCTTGACCAGTCGATTTAAGTCTTGATGATGATGGAAAGGATTTCCTCCTGCCCAATAAATTAATTTTATATCAGGATATGTTAATTTCTTACCATCGTAATCAAATTCTCTTCCTGGATTTTCCAACATATCAGTTACTCTTGCAACAGGAATAAAATCTTTTATTTTATTTTTACCTTGAGGTAAACTTTGCCAAGGTAATTTATGAAATGAGTCACCTGTGCTATTCACACTAGAATATCCAAATCCAAAGCCTCCACTTGCTGTTCCTATATGACCTAACATAGCTGCAAGAGTTATTCCCATCCACAAAGGCTGCTCTCCTCTCGATGCTCTTTGCAGACTCCAAGATAAAGAAATCATGGTTTTTTTTGTTATTATTTTATCTGCTAATTCATTGATTGTATTAACTGGAATATTAGTAATTTGTGATGCCCATTCAGGACTGCATTCTTGATTATTTTTTTTCCCTAATACATAGTCAGCAAAACTATCGAATCCTACAGTATATTTATTTATAAAATCCTTATCATAAGAATTATTTTTAATCAGAATATAAGCAAGAGCCAACATTAAAGCAGTATCAGTATTTGGTCTAATAGGAACTTGCTTTGCTTTTAAAAATTTAGGAGCATCATCTATAAGAGGACTAATATTAATAAACTCAACTCCCTTATCAAAACACTTCTTCATGCCTAACTTGGTAATATGCTTCCCTACACCTCCAGCTGAAACTTTAGAATTTTTTAATGGCATTCCTCCAAACATTAATATTAATTCACACTCCTCAGATAAAGCTTCCCATGAAGTATGTTCATCTAATGTTGAATATAAATCTAAACCAATTATGTGTGGTAAGAGAGTTTGTGCTGCAGCGAATGAATAACTTTGAAATGATGAGCTAAAGCCTCCAAATAAATTAAAGAAACGATTAACTTGGCTTTTAGCATG
>ENA-OSET01002366-OSET01002366.1-sediment-metagenome-genome-assembly--contig:-NODE-2366-length-18325-cov-24.426293_pt1 | contig 18325 bp, 14 predicted proteins | sample MGYA00237882_ERZ534229 | MGnify/ENA primary metagenome ERZ534229 (study PRJEB26408, sample SAMN06266212) | sediment metagenome | isolation source: Hudson Canyon methane seep mesocosm | place... | reverse complement strand
CATATTATTGAGCGAAGTCCACAGGCAGATATGAACCGCACAGTGCTTCTCATTCCAGCGCTCTGTGGGAAATTGACAGATACCACTGTAACACAGGCGTTGAAACAAGCATCCCAGGCTGATATTAAGGTGTGGGAGAAAGAATATATTGCTTACACAGTGCGAAAAAAACGATATGCATTTTTCAATGGCGATGGAAGCCAAAATACGGGAAAATCTAAGGCATCCTAAAAGTCATATTTCGACAGCCTAGTAGCGTCCCCTTTAGTCCCGATAGTTACGTTGTTTTATTCCCAGAGTCTGTACTCGCTGGCTTTTGGGGCAAGAGTCGAGAATATTTGTGTTGCTTTGGCGATTTAAATTCATCAACTTCTTTTTCCTGAGAAACCAGAAACTTAAGAAATGATTTATTTTGGAGTTTACAAGATTGCGCGATACTCAAAAGCAGCAAATAAGTTTCGGTACCACTCTTCCAAAGAGACATAGATATTTTTCTTTGAATTATTACCGGTTTTATTGCTCTTTCTGCCATATTATTGTGCCAGTCAATCCCGTCCTCTTCAATAAATGTAAACAAGCTATTCCTATAGCGAATAAAGCGTTTTTGATATTTGGTAGTAACTTCAAATTTGTATGTTTTATCATCAATGTTTTTTTTGTAAAATACTTCAATGATTTTTCGAAATTTATTGAGATGCCTTTTTTTTAAACCATATTTTCGAGTTGCTTTAAAAATTGGTAAAATTAAATCTTTAACTCTAAGTACAAACACTTCCAACTCTTCATTAAACGGTTCCTTCCACAAATCATCATTAAGATCCCGCATCAGATGAGCCCAACATTTCTGTTGTCGACAATTAACGGCGTCATATCCAGCATAAAAATCAGAAATCAATACACCTGAGTAGTTGGAAAAATACTCGTGAACGATTGTCGACTGTCTTGTCTCTGTCAACCTGAACACAACATGTTTACCATCCGTAAATACCCATATATATTGAACGGCTCCATTTATATTAATTGTTGTTTCATCCACATGAACAAAAGAACTTTTCAATATTTTTTGGAGCAATATTGCCTCTGTATCTGAATAATGCTCTGAAAAATAAGTGATAGACCTCACGATAGTATCGGTGGATGCACTTTCATTAAAGGTGTCAGCCAGAGCTTGGCAAATCATTTCATAAGGTAGACGAAGGATAATCCGCTGATAAACAATCCAAGCAATGAAGCTGTGTCCGAACATTTTACCCTTAAAAGAACTCACCCTTTTGGGCGCTAATATTTTTCGGCACGACAAGCAGTAACACTTTTTGCCAAAATATTTAATTATCGTTTTTCTACATCCATTTTTCGTAAAAATCAAGTCTGTAATAACCGTTGAAGCCTGTTGTTCTAAAACTTTAAGCAAGCGGTGGCATGTAGGACAATTTCTCATTCTGGACACGCAAATTTCTTTCATTGGTTTGGGAATAATTCGCACATATTTTGAGAGTTGAGATTGTTGGAGATTCTCTTTGGGAGACTTAGTATTTTTCTTCGAATTTAGATGGATTTTGTTCTCGTTGTAGCGGATATGAGCAAACTTAAGTAATAAATCCAGTTCTTCGTGAATTTCATTACCAATATCTGTTGCATGTTTTTTGGGTCGGTCAACAAAATCCACATCCGATTTTGAATCAGCAGTTTCTATTATCAACAATATTTCCGAGGTTAGTTGATATAAAGCTTTACAATCTTCTTGGTTATAAGTGATTAATATTTTTTTATATTGCTGGTTTTTACTTTCATTCCAGCTATATCTCCAAACTAGGCTTTGTAATCCTGATGATTTGGGATGCGACCAAGACATGCCCAAAAAACCACCTATGTCTTTTAGAGAATTTGCTCTGACCGGAAAATATATTTTCCCATAAATAAGCGTGATCACGTTGACCAGACGCTCATCCACAGCCTCTGTATGTTTTCCATATCGATTCTTAAGTTGATGTATGGCCTTAGCGTCGTAGCTCCCATAATGATAGATTGGGGCATTAGGGTATTCATTTGTTTTTTCAATAAAGCTATCCCAAATTTGTTGTTCTTCATTTATGGAGTCTGCCCAGAAAGAATAGCTTAATTGTTGTTCTCCACTTACAACCAACAATCCAATGAGGTAATAGGAATCTTGGTCTGGGGTTCCTTCAATATCTAAAAACAATTCAACCGCATGTTTGCATAGTTCAGGAAGATCTTTAATGTAGATCTTCTTTGTTCTGATGGCCAACGCTTGAAGTTCAGCTCGATAATGTACCGGCGCTTTTAGCGATTTTTTTCTTTTTCGTTGTTTTCTCGGTCTAAATAAATAGGAAAGTTGATTGACGGTGAAAATGCCTTTTTTGTGGTATTTTTGAATTTCCTTTGGACTCAACCTACTCAACAGACTTAAATCATCTTTTTCTACGGCCTTAATTTCGCATTTTTTTTGAAATGGGCAAAGTGAACATTGTTTGTTAAGAATGATTGGTGGCGATTCAGGTTTTATGCTTTGAGTCCACATTTTAATTTTTTTCAGGGCCATATCAACATCCTTGTAGACTGTCGCCAGTTTAATCGTATGGGCTTTGCCTCCACTCACCACAATAGTTCCTGATGCTGGTTTATTCCGTTGTAGATTAGACAAAACATACCCTATAAAAGCCAGCTGAAATTTTTGCTTCTTGGATATTTTATGCGTGCCGACGACTAAAGTTGGTACATAATGATGTTTTCTTTGAGATGAAAGCGCCTCGACTTTCGTTAGCGAATCAGCATAAGCGCTCAAGTCACGGAATATCAAGTTAGCTTCAAGCAGAACTGACGTTCCCTTTTCAATTTTGGCAGTAGAATATGGCTCCGCTTCAGGAATATTTCTTTTAATCCCGATTAAATATCTCTCTCTGTTCTTTTCAGTCTCTTCTGCCTCGACAGAAATGTATTCATGGGGTGGGCCTTGTTCATCGGAGTATAATAAAAGGTAAGATTTCAGTTTACACTCGGTATAAGCGACAGCAATCTCTGGTGTGACCATTTTTTCCGACAATTTTCTGCTCCCCCAATAAATCAAAATAGGAAATATTACAATAAATTTCGTGACACACCATGGTTAAGTATAGTTACTCGCGAAGGACAGGCGGTCTTTCTGTGCGACATTATTCATTAGACTTGACTACTCCACTTATTGTCGACTAATGTTTACCAAAGTGCTTTTTTCTAATTGCTATATTTATTTTCGTAATATTCAAGCATTATACGTTACAGAAAGACCTGCCCCCTGACCCCGCCACCTTTAGAAGAGACCGATATTTTTAGCCTTTTTTATTCTAAAAACAGGTCTATCAATCACTCCGCTCAAACAAATAATAAGCAACTTCCCCCGCCAGTTTATTTTTTAAGCATGTCCAGTTTTCAGGCATATCATCTAAGATCAACTGACTCTCGACTTCAACATATATTTTGGCTTGTGCCGCCAACCAGCCTTTATCTTCTAACCAATGACAGGCCTGCGGAGCCAATCCTTTGGAAAAAGGGGGGTCTAAAAAAATAATATCAAAGGGAGTTGCATCCCCTGCTAAAAAATTAAACACATCCGCCTGCTTAATTTTAATTTGGTCTGCCGATAGTTTAACGGTATTTTCCTTAATCAATCGACAAGCCATTGCATTGTTTTCAACCATAACCACTGACTTTGCGCCACGAGAGGCCGCTTCAAAACCTAGAGCGCCACTGCCGGCAAACAAATCAAGGCATCTACTTCCTCTTACATCCTGCTGTAACCAGTTAAAAACAGTTTCTCGTACCCGCGATGGTGTTGGCCTTAGTCCTGGCGTATCAGCAAAAACCAATTGTCTGCTACGCCAGTCTCCAGCGATAATTCTTAGCTTACTTTTCATTATTTATTTTATGGCTATAAACCTACCACAGGTTAACTTGAAAACTGCATTTTGTAGCCCGCATGAAGCTTGCGTAATACGGGGATCATAGTAACTCCCGTATTCCACTTCGTTTCATACGGGCTACATTGCTCTAACGAACCTACGAAGCGCCTCCACCTACAGTAATAGTGTGAATAAATTCTGGCTTCACTCGCCTTTTAAAAGCATCTTTAATTGATTCCACCGTCACACTTTCAATTTTCTCCTGAAATTTATCCAGATAGTCCAGTGGAAGTTTATAAAAACCGATCATTGAGACGTAGCTGGTTAATTTTCTATTGGTATCAAATCGCATAACAAAACCACCCGTAATATTTTTCTTGGCGGCTATTAATGCTTTTTCAGTGGGACCCTTATCAACAAATTGTTTCAAGGTATTTTTCATTACCTTTACCGCTTCAGCCGTCTGATCATTCCGTGTTTGTAAGCCCATAGTGAAAGGTCCTTTTCTTAGCATGGGAGAGAAATAGCTATAGGCACTGTATGCTAAGCCACGCTTTTCTCTCACCTCTGCAAATAGTTGAGAGACTAGCCCGCTACCGCCTAAAATATGGTTTCCTACATATAAATCAAAATAATCTTTATCTTTACGGTGTTTTCCAATGACCCCTGCTAAAACATGCGTTTGTGCTGAAGGAAATTCAATGTGCTGATCAACACCCGTTCTAGAAAAGCTTACTTCAGGTAATGCAACAGGTACATCACCAGCAGCTAAATTAGCCACTAATAATTCTGCTATTTCCTTGGCTTGTTTTTGTCCTACATCACCTACGATAACAACCATCGCATTACTTGCCACATAAAACTGCTTATAGAAATCCTTCAGGTTTTCAGCAGTAAAACCAGAAACTGTTTCTACAATGCCGGAAGACGGATGTGCATAAGGGTGGTCTTTATATAACGTATTAAAAAATGCCATATTTGCAATAGCAGCTGGCGACTCTTCTCTGTGCTTTAAACTAGCAAGCCTCCTGCTCTTTTCTCGCTGAAAATCATTTTCGTTAAATTTAGGCTCCGCTATTATTGTTTGCATGGTCTGCAAAGCACTGTTTAATAGTTTTTTATCGGTTAATGATCGTAAAGACAACCATGCCATATCACGAGAAACACCGGCACCAAATTGAGCGCCTACATTTTCAAACTGCTGAGCAATTTGGTCTGCATTTAAATCACCCGCCCCGGTATTTAGCAGCGCTGAAGTGAGTGATGCCAGGCCTTGCTGGTAACCATCTCTAGCGCTTCCTGCATCAAACACCACTCGAATATCAACCATCGGTAGCCCTTGAGTCTCAACATAAAACACTGCGCTATTTTGTTTGGTTTTCCAGTGTTCAATCTTTGCGGCTGAAAAAGCTGAGAAACTAAATATAAAAAGTATCAATCCAACAAAACTAATTCGCATGACGACCTCCTGTAACCTTACGTCTTTGTTTGGACTCTGCAATCGGCTGGGGATCAAGATAAGCAATACTTAACTGATCCTCGGTCAAGTATTTTCTTGCCACATTTTGCACTTGTAGAGCGGTAATTTGATTGACCTTTTCCACATATTCATCCACTTTTTGCCAGCCAATCCCTACTGTCTCTAACATGCCTAATTGCATGGCCTGATAAAAATTAGAATCCTTTTCATACACTGAGTTGGCTAGCACTTGCGCTTTAACACGTTGCAATTCTTGCTCTGAAATTAATTCACTTTTTAAGTTATAAATTTCTTCTTTCAAAGCATACTCCATATCAAAAACAGTCTGCCCTTCTGCAGGCGTTGCATCCAACATAAACAATTCAGGTAATCGAGACATCAAGCTATAACCGGCACCTGCAGAAACCGCTATTTGTTTCCCTCTCACCAATTTTGTAGCCAACCTAGCACTGTTACCCCCATCTAAAATACCGGCTAAAACTTCTAAGGCATATGCCTCAGATTCATTTTCAATGGTATTTAAAACAGGTACTTTATAGCCCATTAATACATAGGGAAGTTTAGCGGGCAGCTTAATCGTTGTTTTACGGATACCATGCTGTTCAATTTCTGCTTGGGGCTTTATGGCTTTCACTTTGCTAGGTTTGAATCCGGCAAAATACTTTTCAGCTAAGCTAAAAACAGCCTCAGGCTTTACATCACCAACTACCACTAGTGTTGCATTGTTTGGTGTATACCAGCGTTCATACCATGCTTGTAGGTCATCTACCTGATAATTAGCAATATCCGAAGGCCAGCCAATAACAGGGTTTTTATACGGACTATTCGCAAATGCCATGGCCATAAAATACTCTTGCGTCTTAGACCGTGGCTTATCATCAGTACGCATTCTCCGCTCTTCAGTAACCACCTCTAGTTCTTTTTTTAATTCAGCAGGGTCTAGATGTAAATTTCTCATCCGATCAGCTTCCAGTTTAAAACTGATCTCTAAGCGGGATTTCTCCATGGTTTGAAAATAAGCAGTGTAATCACGCCCTGTAAATGCATTTTCACGTCCACCATTTTCAGCAATGATTCGAGAGAACTCACCGGCAGGATACGCATCCGTTCCTTTAAACATCATGTGTTCAAGCATGTGCGAAATACCCGTAATACCACCAGGCTCATAACTTGATCCGACTTTATACCAAATTTGGGACACAACCACTGGGGATCGCGTATCTTCTTTAACTAAAACTTTTAAACCATTGTTTAAAATTCGTTCATGGACCTTTACGCTTGAACTATAGGCACTTATTGGCACCATAATTAAAGCGATTAGTATTACCCTGAAAATCATAAATTCTCCGTTTTATAAAATGATAGCGATCGGACTGTTTCATTAATAATTAGTTCACTCTCAAGCACAGGCAGCCACCTCATCTCTACTTTTACATTAGCAAAGCTCCCGTATTACACTTCGTTTCATACGGGCTACCTCTTATATTGATAGCAACCTAGCTTGTAATAATAAACCGCACTGCATCTAACCTTAATTGTGCGTGATTAATATTCTCATGAGCCAATAGAGTCATATCTTTTAACTGCTCAATTTCTTGTTCTTTAATACTGGGGTTAATTTTCTTCAGTCGAACCAATCGCTTTATTTCAGCGGTTAAAGTAGCCAGCATTTGCGTATTGCTTTCAGTTGTTAACTGCTGCATTTGCTGATTAGCACTTGATTCAGCCGTTTTAATCATATCGCCAATATGTGCTTTCTGGCTGTTTAAAAAACTGACGATTTGATCTTTATCAAACTTATCGCCAGTTTCAAAAAGGCTTTGATGGCTAATTTCCTCACTGACATTCTGTTTATTTTGATCAATCAAAATACGAATCGGTGTAGAAGGTAGAAAGCGACCTATTTTTAACTCTGCTGGCGCACTGCATTCAACAACAAACAGCAGCTCCAGTAAGAATTGTCCGCCACTCAATTCAGGGTGCTTAACCACACTCAAAGCAGCATTGCCCGTTTCACTGGAGATCACCAAGTCCATTGCCGCCATCACCATGGGATGTTCCTGGGTGATAAACTGCATATCTTCTCTGGCTAAAGCAATATCTCTATTAATTGTTACGGTAACACCATCATCCGGCACCATAGGAAAATAGGAAAGACGCAAGTTTTCACTGGGCCTAAGAATATGACAATTGTTAGAGTGATATTCAACATCAACGCCATAACAGTCAAACAATGATTCCATATAGGGCCACAATGAACCATCCCGTTCAGTTGCTTGTAATTGCTGAATCAAATCATTGGCCTGATCTATCCGGCAAGAATTCAATTCCAACAACTGATCTCGACCATTATGCATAGCCAGTTCACCGGCTTTATTTAATTGCTGCGTTTGCTCAATTAATTGATCAACGGCTTGCAGTTCTTTACTGTCTAACACAGAGCTTAATTCACCTGCCAATTGTGCTGCCACTTGAGACGCTGCTGAACAGTTATGCTGAAAGGCATTAAAACCTTCTTCATACCATCGATAAAGCACATGCTGTTCTGAGTTAAGCACATAAGGGATATGGATCTGTATGACATGCTTTTGACCTATTCGATCTAGCCGACCAATACGTTGTTGTAGCAAATCGGGGTTGTCAGGTAAATCAAATAAGATTAGGTGATGCACAAATTGAAAATTACGCCCTTCACTACCAATTTCCGAACAAATCAACAGGGAAGCTAAGCTATCTTCATCAGCAAAGTAAGCCGCTGCTCTATCTCTTTCAACGATACTCATTCCTTCATGAAAAACAGCGGAAGCAATCCCTTTTTTATTCTTTAATGTTTTTTCTAACTGTATAACCGTTTCAGCACGCTGACATATGAGTAACGCCTTTTCTCCCAGCTCTTGTAACTCAGTCAATTTATTAACTAACCAGTCAAAATAAGGACTTTGCTCCAGCTTGCTGGACGTATCGCCTATTGCATCTGAGTTGATTAAATCAGAACCACGCAACGCATATCCATAGCTTTCTCTTTCTGGAAAGCCTTTAACTGTCTGCCGTGAGTTTCTAAATAAAATCCGTCCAGTACCATGATGGTCTAACAATAATTTAATTAACTCATCTCTTGCCTTAGCCGCTTTTTCCGGTACGCCAAGATCAGTCAATAATGCATTAGCATTGTCTTTATTAAATAATGCTTTTAAGTTCTGCTGTTCATTATCAGTCAAGTCCTCACCAGAAATAAGCAGTCTTGCGGCATCTGCTACCGGCTCAAACTGCGCTTCTTCTGCTATAAATTGTTTAAACTGATAAAAACGGTCCGGATCTAGCAATCTTAAGCGGGCAAAATGACTTTCTTTTCCTAATTGTTCAGGTGTAGCGGTTAAAAGAATTAATCCAGGAGAAATTGCCGCCAACTGCTCAACAAACAAATAATCACTGCTTGGATTCTCTTCGCTCCATTTCAAATGATGCGCTTCATCAACCACCACAATATCCCAGCCTGCATCTAAAGCTTGCTGCTGCCGGCGAGGGTTTTCTGAAAAAAAGCCTTGTGAACACAATACTAATTGCTCAGTAACAAAAGGGTTAGACTCATCAATCGCTTCACAGCGTTGCTCATCAAATATACTAAAGCGTAGATTAAAACGCCTTAGCATTTCAACTAACCATTGATGCAATAAACTTTCTGGCACAATAATTAATTGTCGCTGACTTAAGCCATTAATCAAACGGTGCTGAAGTATCAGCCCTGCCTCAATGGTTTTTCCCAGGCCTACCTCATCTGCCAGCATGATGCGTGGTTCAATCCGGCTTGCTGACTCATGTGCAATGTATAATTGGTGTGCAATTAAAGAAGCTCGCGCGCCCTGCAAACCTTTGACTTCAGATTGCTGATGCTGTTGTTGTCTACGCCAGGTTTCATAGCGTAACAAGAACCAGGCTGAAGGATCTATCTGTCCAGTAAACAAACGGTCTTGTGGTTTATTAAATTGAATATGATGATTTAAATCCATCTCCTCAATTGAATACTGCTCGCCAGACTCATCAGCACCCACATAAATGATCAAACCACCCTGCTCAACCACCTCTGTCACTTTTAATGTAACATCATCAACCGTCTCTATTTCATCACCCACCGAAAATAGAGCACGTGTTAACGGTGCATTATCTTTTGCATAAACCCGTTTATCGCCAGTGGCTAAATAAAGCACAGAGACTCGATTAAACTCCACATCCAGAATTAGGCCTAAGCCCAATTCTGATTCGGTATTACTTATCCAGCGTTGACCTGGAATAAAATCATTCATAAATTACTGATTAAAATAGTTAATGAAATAGCTATACTTCGCGCGGGCACGAATGCGGAATTTATAAGCTGCTGATTTTTGTTGACAGCAAGGCGCTGAAATAGGCGCATAGCAAGCTACGCAACTATTTCAGCAACGCAGCTGTCGGCAAAAATCAGTGCTTAGAAATCCGCAGTTGTGACCGCGCGAAGTATAGAACAACTTTTGAGGGAAATAATGCCATCCCTTATCTGTACACTATTTTGAGATACGCGATATACCCACAGATTCACGAATCTTTTGCATAAAGGGTTGGCTGATTTCTCTTGCTTTAACCGCCCCCTCTTGCAGTTGTTCTTCAATATGCTCAGGCGCTTCCATTAATGCATGATAGCGATCCCTTGCTGGAGCAATCTCATCATTAATTTTTTCAAACAAAACCTTTTTCATTTCACCCCATGCAATACCATCAGCATATCGCTGACGCACATCTTCTACTTCAGTCTCTGAAGCAAAGGCTTTATAGATACCAAAAAGCGTACAGCCATCGGTCTCTTTTGGCTCACCCGGTTCCAATGAATTTGTTTTAATTTTATTGATTAATTTTTTAAACTTTTTCTCAGTTTCAAACAACGGAATAGTGTTGTTGTAACTTTTACTCATTTTACGCCCATCTAATCCTAAAATAGTCGCGGCATTATCATCGACAACCGCTTCAGGAATCGAAAAATGTTCGCCATAAATATGGTTAAAGCGTGAGGCTATATCTCTCGCCATTTCAATATGCTGAATTTGGTCTTTACCTACAGGCACTTTATTGGCATTAAACATCAACATATCGGCTGCCATTAATATAGGGTATCCAAATAACCCCATAGTAATACCTTTATCTGCATCACTTCCTTCTGTCTCTTCGTTTTCTGCGACAGAGGCTTTATAGGCATGCGCTCTATTCATTAACCCTTTTGCAGTTACGCACGATAACATCCAGCAAAGTTCAGGAATCTCTGGCACATCAGATTGTCGATAAAAAACAGCATTTGATGTATCCAACCCCAACGCCAGCCATGTGGCTGCAATTTCTAGACTAGACTGCCTAACCCGTTCAGGTTCCTGACATTTAATCAAAGCATGATAATCAGCAAGAAAATAAAAAGGTCTTACATTGTCATTTTTACTTGCTTCAATTGCTGGACGAATTGCCCCAGCATAATTACCTAAATGAGGCGTGCCTGTGGTGGTAATTCCGGTAAGAACAATTTGTTTACTCATATCAGCTATTGACTATCTATCAAAAGCGGTAGATTTTACACAATTAGCCCACAATAGTCAGTTATCACGTTACAAATCACAAAAGCGAGAAAATGATGAGCATTTTTTAACGCATTTATAGTAAACTTCTGTTTTAAAGTTATTGCTACCTTTAAACTGGAGAATTACATGCTGGAATATGATGAAAAACGTGACTATATTCGTATGGACGTTGATTGTGAAGTTACTTATAAATTAGCAGATTCAGACATAATTAAATCTGGACGTTGCACATCTTTAAGTGGTGCGGGCGTATCATTTATCGCAGATACAGCTTATGACGCTGGATTAGCAATGGAAGTCAATGTTATTCCACAAAAGTCTGTCACCCCATCAATGACTGCTTTTATAGAAGTCGTAAGAAGTATTCCCCAAGAAGATGGTTCGTTTGAAGTGGCTGCAACTATCCGAAGTCTAAAATAGCTCACCCACAACAGAGGATAATACTTACTCCATGTACACCATTACCAAAGAAGTCTATTTTTGCTATGGCCATCGCTTGATGAACCACAAAGGCAAATGTAAAAACCTGCACGGCCATAGTGTAAAGGCCTCTATTTCCGTTGCTCAAGAGCATTTAGACGAGCAAGGCATGGTTTGTGACTTTTCTGACATTAAAGACAGTGTTGAAAACTACATAAATAAAAACCTGGATCATAATTTTTTACTGCATAAAGATGATCCTATTATTCCTTTGCTAGAGCAGCAAAATGAACGATTTATGGCCATTGACGAACACCCGACAGCTGAAGTGTTAAGCAAAATGATCTACCAGCATTTAAAAAGCCAAGGGTTAAACGTTGATCAAGTTGTACTGTGGGAAACAGCCAGTGCCAATGCTTGTTATCGAGAAGACTAGCTTATGAGCCTGGTTCACCCAGTAAATACCTCTCTTTGTTTAGAAAAGCTCTGTGAATCCAACTTTCAAAAATTGTTCTGTCTCATTCCAGACTTATGCTTTTTCCAAAATGAGGCAGCAGCTGAAACGGCAGACAACCCCACGCTACACTTAAAAATAATTGATCGCAGCAAACATACACTAACCGTTGAACTTAGCCATCAATTTAATAAACAGCTAGAAACCTTTATGGAACCCGCTGTAAGAATTCGTATCTACTTAGATGCCTGCCTTGCTGAAGTCATAAAAGACCACGCGAGACCCATGGTTTCAACCGTGTACAAAGACCCTGCCCAAAGTGTAGAGATTATGGACTACAAATGGCGCCTAAACTATTTCCTACAAAAATGGCTGGATCACTGTTTACAGAATGACTACAAGTTTCGAGCCCCAAGGATGGGGTGAGTGTCGATTTTGCAGGAGCTTTAATCGACCGAGTTCCAGGGACGGAACGTGTATCGGTTTTGCAGGAACGTTAACTGACCAAGTCCCCAACAAGCTCTTTTAGCGACCGCCAATACAAAGAGGCAATTTTGAAACAACAAAGCTTATCCTTTTTCTTATTATTTTGTCTCACCTTAACAGGCTGCTCATCCACCATTGACTATCAAGGTGAAAATAAATTTCAGCCTAGAATCGAGGCCTTTGCTCATGCGATACGCTGGAGCGAGTTTGAAAGAGCGCAAGTCTTTATTCGCATGCGAAATAATCAAGAATCTTATCAAAACCAGGACACTCTTAAGCAAATAAAAGTCACCAAATATGAATTCTTAAGCGAAATGCCCCAGGAAAATTTTGAACAACAAACTATGGATATTATCTCGACTTATTCTATTGATTATTACCATACAGACAATTTCAAAATAAAACATCAGCAATATGTACAGCACTGGTGGTATGACGACACAGCTGGCACATGGTTTCTTGATTCAAACTTACCTGATTTCAAGCACTAATATTATTAAAGCTCTGTTTTATGCTAAAAACCGGCCTTCACACACCTTAAAGTGCTATAGCAAAAAATTTCATCAAACCATTCAAAACCCCGCAACACCATACAATCAATTGACTCCTGTCACTTAGGCGTAAGGTTTTACAACTATAATAAGCTCTTTTACTATCCCCTATAATCAGAAGAAACTATGGCACAAAGCATTTACATTACTGGCGTAGAACAAGGAAGTGGTAAACCTGCAATTGTCCTTGCTCTCATGGAATTACTATCAGGGGATACCGCAAAACTTGGTTTTTTCCGCCCACTGATTCAAGGACATGAAGCAGAGGATATGCTGATAAACCTAATCGTTGAGCGTTATCATCTTAAATCACCTTATGAATCCATGTATGGCTGTACCAACGAGGTAGCTAGAGAGTTACTGGCACTCAATCGCTATGATGAATTACAAAAAATAATCATGGCTAAATACAAAGCATTAGAAAGCCAATGTGATCATGTTTTATGTGTAGGAACGGATTTCAGTGAAGGTGAATTAACTAATGAGTTTGATTTTAATGCTGACGTTGCTAATAACTTAAGCTGTTTATTAATGCCGGTATTGCGAGGCAATGGTCGTAATATAAATAGCATTCTTGATACAACCACCAGTTTTAAACACTCATTACGCGATCACGACTGCGACGTTCTAGCACTCGTCATTAATGGCGTAGACCCTAAATATACGGATGAATTACACGCGCATTTCAAACAACAAAATGAGCCACATCCTATTTATCTTGTTCCCACCGTCCCCGCATTAGAAAAGCCCAGTATCAGTGATATCATCCGCCAGTTAAATGCCCGTGTTTTAAATGGTAACGATGAAACACTCGACCGGGATGTATTAAACTATAAGGTAGCCGCTATGCGGGTACCGCATTTTTTGGATCATCTTCAAGAAGGCGACCTTATTATTACCCCCGGAGATCGTTCAGATATTATTCTTGCCAGCTTAATGGCGCATAAATCGACTAATTATCCACAAATTGCAGGCTTACTACTCAGTGGCAAGCAAGCACCGGAAGATCAAATCACTCGTTTAATTTCAGGTCTGGGGAATATTCCCTTTGCTGTGCTAGGTGTTGATAGTGATACGTTTAATACAGCAATGAATTTAACCCAGGTCGCTTCAATTTTGGCACCTAAAAATGAACGAAAAATTGCCGCCGTACTAGGGGTAGTAGAAAATAGCATTGATTTTCCAGCCCTAAAGCAAAGATTAGCCTCCACGCAAACTAGTCGAGTTACACCCTTGATGTTTGAGTACGACCTGATGCAAAGAGCTCGACAAAACAAACAGCATATCGTTTTACCCGAAGGTTTAGATGATCGCATTTTACGCGCCGCTGAAATCATACTGTTACGAGGTTCGGCTCAAATCACCTTATTAGGCAGTGTCGAAAAAATACGTCATAAAATTCAAACCTTAGGCCTGCATTTAGAGTCTGTGAATATTATTGATCCATGGGCATCAAACATGCGTGAGCAGTATGCTGAAAGCTATTTTAAGCTTCGGCAATTTAAAGGTATTTCCTATAATATGGCCTACGATACATTGGCGGATGCCAGTTATTTTGGCACTATGATGGTTTATTTAGGTCATGCGGATGGCATGGTTTCAGGTGCAGTTCATACCACTCAGCATACTATTCGCCCGGCTTTTCAGATTATAAAAACAAAACCAGGTACTTCAATTGTATCTAGCGTATTTTTTATGTGCTTAGAAGACCGGGTATTAGTTTATGGTGATTGCGCAGTTAACCCTGACCCTGATTCACAACAATTAGCTGACATTGCCATTAGTTCTGCTGATTCTGCACAGCTATTTAATATTTCACCTCGTATTGCTATGCTATCTTATTCCACAGGCGAGTCGGGCAAAGGTCAAGCAGTTGATAAAGTCCGTGAAGCCGTGCGCATAGCCAAACAGCAACGACCTGATTTAAAACTGGAAGGCCCCATGCAATACGATGCGGCTATTGATTTAGGCGTTGCAAAAACCAAACTGCCTGATAGCGAAGTGGCTGGTCAAGCAAATGTTTTCATCTTCCCCGACTTAAACACTGGAAATAATACTTATAAAGCGGTTCAACGCACATCAGGTGGTGTTGCCATAGGCCCAGTTTTACAAGGCCTAAACAAACCAGTCAATGATTTAAGTCGAGGTTGCACGGTTACCGATATCGTTAATACCGTTGCCATTACAGCCGTACAAGCCCAATTAAACGGAATAGATAATAATGAAGATACTTGTCATTAATTCAGGCAGTTCATCAATTAAATACTCACTCTTTGAGATGAGTGATTTATCGGTACTCGCCTCTGGCATGATTGAACGAATTGGTGAATCTAGTAGCCAGCACGGCTTTCAGCACCTTGATACAAAAGGCAAGCAACACAAAACGAATATAGAGCAAGTTATCCACGATCACCTTCAAGGCATCGTGAATATTATCGACACCCTGCTTAGCTCATCGGTAATCAGCCATCTATCTGACCTTTCAGGGATAGGCCACAGAGTCGTTCATGGTGGAGAGTTATTTCAGCAACCCACCTTAATTGATGATTCTGTGCAGAAAGGTATCCGAAAAATGATTCCTCTTGCCCCCTTACACAACCCAGCCAACCTAACAGGCATAGAAATCACTTTACAGAAAGCGGCTAATATTCCACAAGTCGCCGTCTTTGATACCGCTTTTCATCAGACCATCCCTGCTCATGCATTTCACTATGCTTTACCTAAAGCGCTATACGAACAAGACCAAGTCAGGCGCTATGGCTTTCATGGCACCTCACATTTTTATGTTGCAAAACAAGCGGCTAAATTTTTAAACAAGCCCCTGCGATCATTAAATTTAATTATTTTACACTTAGGTAATGGAGCCAGTGCAACAGCCGTAAAACAAGGACAAAGCGTAGACACGTCAATGGGGATGACACCGCTTGAAGGCTTGATTATGGGAACTCGCAGTGGCGATATTGACCCTGCAATTCCTTTTTATCTAAACCGTAACAAAGCAATGCCTAATGAAGCAATAGAATCGCTGTTAAATAAACAAAGCGGTTTAAAAGGTATTTGCGGTGAAAATGATATGCGTACCGTGCAACAGATGGCTGATTCAGGTGATCAAGATGCCCAGCTTGCATTAGATATGTACTGTTATCGTATCAAAAAATATATTGGTGCTTATTTTGCTGTTTTAGGCAATGTGGATGCTTTGATTTTTACTGGGGGTATCGGTGAAAATTCGGTATATATTAGAGAAAAATCCTGCACTGATCTTAATTGCTTTGGGCTTGAATTAGATATCGAAAAAAACAAACAAGGTCTCAATGAGACCTTAAATATATCAAAGCCTAAAAGCCCTGTCGCCATACTGGCTATAGCGACCAATGAAGAACTGGAAATCGCCTTACAAAGTGAACATTGCATCAAAAATATTGAGCGGACTTAGGGAGATGGAAACAAATAATCCTCCAATCTTGCTGGTCTTTTTGTCCGCCTACAGCCGTGTAGCAAAGTTGCGAAGCAACACGGATGTGCAAGTGTCGCTCGAAGCAGGATGCTGGTTGCGACCGCAGCCTGCTATGCGCCTTTTGCTACACGACTGAAGACAAACAAAATCCTGCCCAATAATGGATGATTATTCATTTCCAGCTCCCTTAAATCCGCTCTACACGCTTATTGAGTCAGCTTTGTATATTTTTGATACAACGAATCATGGTCTTCAACATGCGCGGGATCTTTTTCTATACAATCAACAGGGCATACTTCAATACACTGAGGCAGATCATGATGACCTACACACTCTGTACATAAATCATGGTTAATAACATAAATATCTTCACCCTGAGTAATCGCGCCATTCGGACATTCCGGTTCGCATACATCACAGTTAATACATTCATCATCAATTATTAAAGACATTTTAAGTCCCTCCTTAAGAAAGTTTTTTACGTAATCTCTCTTCCACATAACTAGGAACAAAACTGGACACATCACCATTCAATTTTGCAATTTCTCTAATCATACTGGAAGAAATAAATTCATATTGTTCTGCAGGAGTTAAAAAAACAGTTTCTAACTCCGGCGATAATCGGCGGTTCATGCCCGCCATTTGAAATTCATATTCAAAATCAGATACTGCCCGCAAACCCCTCAAAACAACATCTGCCTTGTATTCTTTTGCACAGTCAACTAACAGATTATCAAAACCGATAATACTGACATTAGCCAAATGGCTAGTCACTTCTTCAGCAATCTCTACCCGTTCCTGTAAAGTAAACAATGGAGTCTTGCCTTGATTAGCAGCAACCGCAACAATGACCTTATCGAATAACTTTGATGCACGAAGAATTATATCTATATGCCCATCGGTTATCGGATCAAAAGTACCTGGATAAATAGCCGTCATATGCATGTGATTAACCCCATCACAAAACTCGCCATTTTATCATAAAAACAACAAGCAATAATTTTTGACCGCTGTTTCTATTTTTCACACTCTTTTATTTCCTAATTAACGGTATAATTCAGCTTTCAATTTTCCCAAAAGAATGTTCAAAAAATGGCAACAGTAAATACCGATAAGCTTTCCAGTGCACGTTTTGCTCAAGCAACCGATGCGTTTGTTGAAATTTTCACCGCATCAGTAGATTTCGACCAGCGCATGGCTATTCAGGACATTGAAGGCTCTCTGGCGCATGCAAAAATGTTATGCAAAATTGGTATTTTGACTGATACAGAATTAAACGATATCAACAATGGCTTAGCCACTATTGCCAAAGAAATTGAGCAAGGTGAGTTTAACTGGTCTATCCAGCAAGAAGATGTTCATATGAATATTGAAGCACGATTAACTGATTTAATCGGTATTGCAGGAAAGAAACTACACACAGGCCGCTCACGAAATGACCAGGTTGCAACAGATATCCGTCTTTATCTACGCAATGAAATTGACAATATCAATACCCAACTCACCCGCTTACAAACTGCCATTTTGGATTTAGCTGAAAAAGAAGCCGATACCATTATGCCCGGCTTTACGCATTTACAAGTTGCACAGCCAGTGACTTTTGGTCATCATTTAATGGCTTGGTATGAGATGTTATGTCGCGATAAAGAACGCCTGCAAGACTGTTGCAAACGCATCAACGTCATGCCTTTAGGATCTGCCGCACTCGCGGGTACCAGTTACCCTATTGATAGACACATGACGGCGGAATTATTAGGCTTTTCACGCCCTTCCAACAATTCATTGGACTCGGTGAGCGATAGAGACTTTGCCATTGAATTTACTGCTGCAGGTAGTTTAATTATGATGCATTTATCCCGTTTTTCTGAAGAATTAGTTTTATGGGCCAGCGCACAATTTGATTTTATCGATATGCCGGATGCCTTTTGTACGGGCTCATCCATTATGCCGCAAAAGAAAAACCCTGATGTTCCTGAATTAGTTCGTG
>ENA-OSET01002365-OSET01002365.1-sediment-metagenome-genome-assembly--contig:-NODE-2365-length-18332-cov-3.463380_pt1 | contig 18332 bp, 13 predicted proteins | sample MGYA00237882_ERZ534229 | MGnify/ENA primary metagenome ERZ534229 (study PRJEB26408, sample SAMN06266212) | sediment metagenome | isolation source: Hudson Canyon methane seep mesocosm | place... | reverse complement strand
CATGATGCCCAGCAGTCGGCCATGTCATACCCCATCGACTCACTCGCGTTGTCAGTCCATTCGGGCCCTGAAGGAAGGTAGTATCCGATTGTATGGGTGGGGGCGAGTTCAACTATCGCCGTGTATCCTCGATCAGGCTCAGGGTAGCCGTTCTCCCAGACCAACTCGTCCCATGAATGACCATGATCAGTTACCCAAGCACCTGCATGGTAGTGGGCCCAGTAGGCGTGACCGTTGGGGCCGACGTCACCATTGTGCGGGCTGTAGATGTAGCCGCCAGGGATGTAGTGCTGAGGATGGCTGCTACCGTTGGCAAGCATGCCTTGGCCCGGAAGCCTCCATTTGGAAACGAGGAACGGCTTGGTCGGATCGGTCGTATCAATAGTCCATAGGTATCCTGTATGATTGTCGTTGGAGCCGTACTCAGGGGCGATGATTGTGTAGTGCCTCCAGTTCTGACCGTAACTCGCGTCTTCGGGTCCGGTTCCGCAACTAGCGGGCCATTCTGACATGGGATCGTATTCGCTGATGCCGTCGCAGACTAGGTTCTTGAACGGAATTGCGTAGTGGATGTTGCCGTTGCCCTGACCAGCGTCGAGCCACTCTTCGGCAGACATGTCGGCATGCCCTCCTCCATCGGGACCGTACCACCCACTGTCATCAGATGAGCACCCCAACCACCGACCTATCTCCTGTGGCCAAGTAATACCCATCGCGTCAGCCACCTGCGGTGGCTCAGTGACGTCCACAATCCTCAGGCCAGCATCCCAGTAAGATGCAATCAGAAGTTTCTGCTTGGTCACAGGGTGGACGAAGAAGACGTGATCGTGATTGAAAACCGAGCCGCCGCAGGTGGTCTGTCCCTCGGGAGTGTAGGCCCCCCAGCGGAGTATCTCACGACTCGAGTTTTGCTGCTCATCATTCTGATTCGGCATCCACGATTCAAAGCCTAGAGGGACATAGAACACCTGTGTGCCCTTGACCGGGCCGCCGCCTGCTACGAGCTCAGGGTAAGGGTCGGCACCGAATAGGAACAGGTGACACTCCTCTCCAGACCACAGTGGGTTGGAAGGCTCCCAGTCACAATAGACGTGTACATCTTGATTGTGGAAGCCTGCCGGAGGGTTGTTCCACTCAGCGACCTTGATTGGACTGGTTTTGTCTCCTACATAGATGACGTCGAGGCGATTCGTCCCACTATTGGCATCGTCGTCGTTAGGTATTGGGTCGAGCTCGCTGTTGGTAAGCTCATGGTTCACCAGCACCCAGTTGTTGTCGGGAGTGACTTTGATGTCTATCATCCGAGCAATCTCTGCGTAGTATGTTGAGAGCAATTGTATGTTGTTAGGGCTGCTGATGTCGAGAATCTCAAACTGATTGTAACTAGAGACATAAGCGTAGCAACCGCCACTACCGTCAGCGTAGATTTCGCAGTCCTCGTGGAAGTTGCCCTCGATGGCTATCTCCGAGTTGTCTCCGGGGGTCGGCGCGACATTCTTCCATTCTGGGGAGCATGGCCGACCAGCCGTGTTGTCCAAGTCTGCAGGGGGTTTGACTTCTCCGTCGCAGTTGAGGTTGTGGTAGTCTATCAGATTCGCATTGGGGGTAGAAAGCCGGTGGGCTGGCATGTCGTTATGAGAGTGATTGGCATCCTCTATCTCGACAACCGGATCGACCCAAGCGTCCGCGCCCTCATCCGAGTCATCCCCGGTGATGAACGAGAGGCACCCAGAGAGAGGCGCTAGCACCATGAGCGCGACCATCATCAGCATCGGGGCGTTTCTCAGTACTGACATAGGCAAGCCTCGCAATCGCCGACGAATACGGCCGGTTGTTCAATGCACCGGTCGCCCGAGCGCTACGCGCTTGGGCGTTATTGGTCCAATGGAATGCCGTATGGCTGATCAATGTCCAGTTGAACGATGTAAAGTCCCGTGGTGATGCATGAAAGGTAAGTGTAGCCTTTGTGGTACTCAGCGGCCCAGATGAATGGAGTCCAGCCGAAGTCGTAGTATGCGCTGTCTAGCGGCTCGCCGTCGGCCCCGTGAGACAGATGATAGCCAACTGTCGCAGCCATGTGGGCATCAGACTTGTTGCCGCCCTCAAGTCCCGCTGCCATCAGCGCCTCGATATCCATCACCCAGAGTCCCGCATGGTAGCTACTGAGGTAGATTCTACCGTCCCAAGCTCCACCATGGCTGTTATCGGGCAATCCAGGCAATCCAGTCTGGAAGATCTGAGTGTCGGCATTATGGGGGCTGAATAGCAACCACTCCTCTCCCCCAGGGATGTGGTGATCGAGTGCGAACGGGTTCTCCCATCCATGGATTAGTCGAGGCATGAAGCGAACGTTGCCGTTGACCTCCTCATACGGAGTCGTGTCAAGCAAATAGGCCATGCCGGTGCCAACAGTGGTCTCAAGGACCTCAGTAGCGAGAATGGTCAGGTGCATCTTGCCCGGGGGATATCCGAGGTGCGAGGCGTCGACCATGTCGTCAACCGGCTCGGCGTAGTGTATGTAGGAGGCCCGACCGCCGTTCTCGTTGCCAGTGCAACCGCAGTCGATCTCGCCGTCGCCGTCGAAGTCCTCGAACTCCATCCACTGCCCTACTTCCGGAGCCCTCCAAGTACAACCGGCCTGAGTGCCCCCTGAGAGTCTGCATAGCGAGCCGTGCCACATGTACTCGACGAGGTCTTTGTTGGGGTGAGGGACGTCAGAGACGTCGAAGATCCTCAAGCCGGCCTCCCAGTATGCTCCATAGATGTAGGTCCTGCCGAAGCGCGGGTCATTGGAATCTTCTCCCGGCCAGGTCTGCACGGTCATGTCATGGATGTAGATCCAACCGCCCAGAGTGGACTCCCAGCTTACTTCAGCCTCACCTACTTTGACAATTCGTGGCAGGTCACCGTAGCCAGCGAAGTTCAGATGGGCAACAGTGATGCCCCCGCAAGCATCGCCTTGGCCGACGTCACAGGATTCGTAGTCAGGGTTGGCGACGAAGATGTACCACTCGTTGTCTATCATGTGGGTGTAGAGGTTGTGCGGCCCACTTGGGTGGTCGACGTCGTACCACGCATCAACGAAACTAGGATCGGTCTTGTCAGTGACATCCACTAGAGTAACAGTGACTTGTGCAGGGTCCTCCCAGTTGCCCACATTTGGATCTGCGGCCCCCGGGTCAACTATCTGGTTCTGCACTATGACGTACTCCCGCCCGTTGTACTCGAGATATTTGACATCAAGGACTTGTGTGTTCGGGTCGTAGTACACGCCAGTGACCGTGGTGTTTGAGGGATCGGTGACATCGACGATATGCATCTCGGTCCATCCGGCGATGTAGGCGTAGGTCTTGCCATCAGGGGAGTCTGCGACCTGAATCTCGGCGTTACCCGGAGCTGTCAGTTCGTTGAATGAGACAGGCTGGATATTATCTGTGTACATCATGTGCTGGCTTGCGTTCCTGTGGTCATGCTCCTCATCCTGCATCAGTGGGTCGAGCATCATACCAGAACCAGCACTGTCGTCATCTGCCACTTCTGACATCATCATCACGGCAGTAGCAGCCGCCACTACGCAGACAGCGAGCCCGATGGCCAGAATGGTGCGTTGCGAATCCACTGGTCGCCGCGAGCCTGCCGGTCATGTTGAAGCCATCGCCCCGCTACGGCGGGGCGTGCACAGAGTCCGTATGTTGACAGTCGCACTATCGCTGCTGCTGCTGGCCCTCCCGGCCTCTGCTCACGACACCAAGGAGTACACCATGCTTCTAAAGGAGGATGGCGTGACTCCAGACGGAGTCTCTTCAGGTATTTTAGTCTCCACGGACTCGTTATTCTTCTACAATGTTGACAGTCGCGAGGAGGTCATCCACAGAGTCCTAATCGATGCCGACGGGGATGGAGAGTTTGAGGGCGTGGACGACATGGCGACGGCCTGGTTGAGTCCCTCTTGTGAACTCGACGAAAATGACGACAAAGTCGACCCTAATTGCGAGGTCACAGAACTTGTCCTGCTAGACCCCTCCAACGGGCTGCTACCTGGTAACATCTCAATGCTCCACCAGATTGACCACAACCAGTCTCTGACCGAGTCGGCCTTCACCGTCAGTTTCTCCGCAGATCAACACACGGTACCGGACAATCTCCCGACCGGGTCCGAAGAGGAGCAGTCAGAGGACAATGACCTCCTCGCACTGGTCTTGATGACTTCGTTGGCAGGGATAGTAATCCTCCTGCCTAGACTGATGGGTTCAACCGAGGACGAGTGAGCCCCTGGCGACGGTCGCACTCAAGAACTCCATCCGATTCGAACTGCCAAGGGCGCTTAGCTCAGCTTGGAAGAGCACCTGGTTTGCAACCAGGTGGCCGGGGGTTCAAATCCCCCAGCGTCCACCATATCCTGATCAGAAAATACCCAATACGAAGCCAATTAGATAAATCGCAATCAGAACGGCAGGACCGTAGAACAGAACGGCCTTGAAGGAATTCCACCAACTTCTCTCTGCAAACTGTTCCTCAAGTCCGTCAGCTACAGCTACACCCAATTCTTCTATCGGTGTTAGAGGCACGCCCCGGCTATGGGGTTCGGACATTCAATATGCCTATTCTGTAGTTAGTTGGGCCAGTATCTTCAGGAGTCCCCTCAGAGTTACCTCACTGATTCCCGAGACCTTGCAGACTTCGCTTTGTGTCCTTGGTGAGGAACTTTCCTGCGACGCCTTGTAGATGATTACGCCGGCGATTCCTGAGGGCTTCTTGCCCTGCCAGTCTAGGTTGTCCTTGACGGAGTCCCAAAGGTCCCTGACATCACCTAGCACGTGAGGCGGCAGGCCGAGGTCCGAGTGAAACTTCTCGAAGTACTCATCCGGCCCGGTGATGTGGTGCGTCCCCAGCATCCTAGCAACAAGTCTGATGGTCCGCTTGAGCTCCTTTTCTTCGACCGCCTTGGTCATGTCGAAGGCCTCTGCGATATCCTCTATCTTGCGAGGTATCTTAGCCTCCCTTGCGGCGATGTAGACGCAAGCTGCGGAAACTCCACGGATGCTGCGTCCGGTGACGAGACCGCGTTCGACTGAGTGCCTATACAGAGAAGCCGCCTCCTGCTCTATCTGGGACGGCAGATCACCGCGGTCGCGGATGAATTGCATTGCCTTCGAGAGATTGCGGCTGCGGCTGTCGCGGGTCTTACTGCGCTGGTCGATACGCTGTCGACGCCTCCACCCGCGCAGTGCCTTGCCAGACATGCCGTGTCGCTTGGCACCGCCTGCAGTGAGGTCCGAGCGACGAATCTCAGTAGAAAGCCCCTTGTCAGACAAGGTGAGTGTTGTAGGTGCACCCACACGGCTTCTATCGTCGCCGTCAGAGTGGTTAATCCACTCTGCCCCTGGATCAATCATGTTCTCGGCTGCGACGTAGCCGCACTCTGAGCAAGAGGTCTCGCCTCTGATATGGTCAGTGTCCCATGAATTGGCCCCGCACACACTGCAAGGGCCTGTCATAGATTCCGTGCCACGCTCCTTAGACGGGCGTCGCGCAGGTCGAATCGGCTTTGAGCGGCTTCGCTTCTGGGAAGCACGTCCAGATTCGCCGGCCTGCCTAGCAGTGTCTCGTTCCATCTTCTCAACTCGCAGTTGTATAGTAGGGTCCTTATTATTTAAGTCTTCGTATTCCTTGCTCATTGTTCTCTATCTCCTGGCAAGTTTCTTCTCAGTGGTCCGCTTTCCCGTAACTTCTTGCACCCCTCGACCCTCTTCGACACGTGTCTGAAGACGGGCTGACCAGGACAGCGCTGTACGAGGCTCACCTCGATGCAGGTGCGAAGATGGTCGACTTCCATGGTTTCGAACTACCAATCTGGTACTCTTCGATTCAGGAGGAGCATCTAGCGACGAGGACCGGTGCCGGCCTGTTCGACGTGTCCCACATGGGCTTCCTCCGGTTCTCCGGCGACGGCGTTCGTTCATGGCTGAGTAGCATTTCGACTCAGGAGTATTTGAACTTCGCAAGTGGCAGGTGCGGATACACCCACTTCCTTGATTATGAGGGGTACATCATCGACGACATGATCTTCGCAGTGAAGTCCGAGAACGAAGTCCTTGGAGTTCCCAATGCTTCAATGGTCGAAGTAATGCTCGATTGGTTCTCCTCACTTCTTCCAGACGACGGCTCGATCACCATCGATGATATTTCGGATGAGACCAGTATACTCGCCCTCCAAGGCCCATCGTCAATCGCCGTGCTCAGAGAGGTGCTCGGGGAGGCCAATGCTATCGGCAGGTTCCGGTGCCAAGAAATAGCCAGCAACGAACTCGGAATCTCCGGATGGATACAGGGTACCGGATACACCGGAGAGCCTGGGGTCGAGATTTTCTTGGGCAACTCTGATGCACCACGTCTGTGGGCTGCCTTACTCGAAGCAGGCGCCGATTCTGGACTGGTTCCAGTCGGACTAGGGGCTAGAGACACCCTGCGCCTCGAGAAGGGCTACTTGCTGTCCGGCCAGGACTTTCTCTGGCCCGGCCTCCTCGTCGAACCGGAGACCAATCTGCCCGATGGCTTCCTAGCTAGGGATACCGGAGAGACTGCGGTGCCGTACGGCCTCGATACTGAGCACGACTTCGTCGGAAAGCATCGTGTGGTTGAATCGCTCAAGTCTGGAGCTAAGTGGCAGGGGCTGGAGTGCTTGGAGAGAGGCCCATCACCAAGGCCAGGTCACGCTGTGCTCTCAGCCGATGAGGACGGTGCAAGCATACTCGGCTATGTCACCAGTGGAGGGCCATCGCCGAGTCTGGGGCGAACAGGGATTGCGATGGCGTACCTGCAGCCATCTAGTCCGGGTCAGGAGGTCTGGATACAGTCGAGCCCGCGAAAGAGGGTCAAGGCGAGCATCAGAAGACCACCATTCTTGTGAATCACACGAAAAGCAGAGTAGCCCGCCGGGCAAATCCTCATTGCTGTCCGCCCTTTTCACAGATCATGATGGAGGGCGCCCGAGCAACTATCGAGGCCGTAGCAATCAAGAATCTGCAGGAAGTCCTCCGTAAGAAGGGCATAAGCGCAGAGGCCTTGTTCTCAAAGTACGACTTAGATGGTAACGGCAGTCTTTCCGACAACGAGTTCGCGGCTGCCCTCGAGTCGATTACCGGTCAGCAGGCACCCACGACTATACTGAGGGCAGTGTTCGGGGCCCTTGATACCAATTCAGACGGCTCGATAGATCTCTCCGAGATTTTGGTCATGATGGAAGGGGGTTCGACTGAATCAGTCCCTGTTGGAGGGGGCGTTTCAATCTCCGACCATCCCAATGAATCATACAATGGAGAGTACGACCTACAGGACATTCAAATCAACGGTAAGGCATGGTACAAGAGCGCCATAGGAAATCGTCTTTACTTCTACAACGCCAACAGTGGCGGCGCACCCTCGTGGAGTCTCGACGACAGAGAGCAGGACGGCAGCAATGACTGGTACAGAGGTGGCTGGTCGCGACCAAGGGGTGACGGCTCACTACCTACGGGGACCAGAAGGTGGGTCGGTGTGGGCAAAATCACCATCTCCGTTGCTGGCGGGCCGAGCGAGCCAACCGCCAACGACGTCGCTGAACCAAAGTCCGCAGGAATCAAAATCACTCTGCCGCGGTCGTCGTTCAAGAGCGGCGAGAATATCGATTTCTCCTTCACCGCCCCCGAACTACCAAGAGACGCCTGGGTAGGAATCGTACCGGCAGTGATTCCGCACGGCGACGAGGCAGTCAATGACCAGCACGAAACTAGCTACAAGTATCTTGAAGGTAGGACCAGTGGTGGTTTCACTCTGCCCAACCCAGGACCAGGGGAATGGACTCTGAGGTTGCACGATACGGACGACAATGGGCGCGAGTTGGCCTACGTGCCGTTCACGGTCGCAGCCGATGAAACACCCCCCTCTTCTCCAGATTTCGATGCGAGCAAATCCGAATTCGACAAGATTACAGATAATTTTCCAGAACTGATATCCAAGTTGGAGCAGTCCATCACAGATGGGGGCTTGCCAGTCGAGCAGGCTAGGGCGATTGCCAATTCGGAGGTCGAGAAGGAGATTGAGAAACTACCTTTCTCCGTACAGTCCGCCGCCCGAAGAATTTGGAGAATTCGTGCTAATTCTATGCAGGAACAAATCATCTCGAGAATGCCAAGCCCTGAGGCCGTCGCTGCAGGAGTAGCCGCAGTGGGTGTTGCCGGCGCAATTACTACATCTGATATGGGGAAAAACGTCGAAGAAGAAGCTGCTGCGAAAGCAGAAGATGAAGCACCCGCTAATCCAGAGAATCTGAAATACGCCAGCCACGATACTTGGCACGAGGAGCGACACGTCGACATCCCAGAACAGGTCGACATCCCAGAACAGGTCGACATCCCAGAACAGGTCGACATCCCAGATCAGGTCGACATCCCAGATCAGGTCGACATTCGTGATCAGCGCGGCTCTGCCTGGCACGACAGTCACCGCGTAACTAGGTCCTCGAGAGTCTCGGTGCCTGACAGGGTCTCAGTCACTTCCCGCAGGAGGTCCAGGAGGTCCCCCTCTCCCTCTCCTAGGCAGATGGAGGTTCCAGAAGTCGCTGCACCAGCCGCAGCACCTCTGGCCGATGCAAATGTTGCAACTTCTCCTGATAGTCTCTCTGACCTCGCCACTGCATTTTCCGAAGCTAGGATGCTTTCAGAGCAGAGAAGGCTCGCTGACTCCGTCGAGGGACAATCTCACAACGTTTCGATAAAGGTCACAACCGCCCCCGAACGCACCTTCGGAATAGGTGTGGACGACGCCTATAGGGGTGGCAGCACTGTTATTGCCGAGATTTTCGGAGTCGGCGAGGTCGAGATCCGACTTCGAAACGATGCCGATTCAGGCATGTTCCGAAATGGCTCTGAGCACTCACTGGATACATCCCTCACTGGGTGGAACGGTATTCGTAAGCGACTGATACTGAGCGCTCAGTGACCTGCAGACTCGAAGGCCTCATCAATCATCTCCTCAAGGCTGATTTGTGGTTTGAAGCCGAACCTCTCCTCGAGCACCCACGCGTCGACGATTCCGAAAACCTCCCCCTCATCTCTCTGTCCGAACTCGGGGTCGCAACCGGTCCTCTGCTTGTAGGACGACGCTAAGTCCTCCATTGTGATCCCCTTGCCCGAGCCGACTGCAATGCTCTCTCTGGTCGGAGGCGGGCTTGAAAGAACCGCATCGACCACTCTGACTAGGTCTTGGACGTGGATGAAGTCCTTGAGATCGGATCCATCCCCTGGGATATTGATCCAGCCAATCTGAGACTCCTCGGCCCATCTATGTAGCAGGCCGTTGCCAGGCGGGCCTGCTAGAGGTACACCTTGGACATTCGACGCCCTGATGATGCTCACGGGCCGTTCAGCCTCGGCCCGTTCTAACGCGTTCTCCTCTACCCACAATTGTCCCTCGGCCGCGATGTCTCGAGGAGCTAGTGTGGACTCGAGTCCGTAGTACGAATCCCCAGGGTTCCACTGCGGGTGTACACGCAGAGTTCCTAGGATTAACAGATGTAGCCCACCATGTCTATCGACTGCATCTAGAATCGGTCTGGAGGCCTCTCTCATCGAGATGTAAGCCTCCCTGTCAGTACGCCCTACTGAGGTATCGATGGGGCGTGAATTGATGTGTATCAGGGCACGGCAGGGAGTTAGCATGGCATCGAGAGAGGTGGCGTCAGAAAGCGCCTCATCAGGCACCACTACAGCGGAGGAACCAAGCATTTCAGCGATGTAAGGCGCGACGAACGCATCGGATGCCGAGATTGCGACCTTCATGCTATCGAGACTGACTCTCTTAGGGCGATTAAGAGTGTGTCGGTGGTACGACTAAGCCACCGACGAACATTGAAGACTCCTGCTATTCTCCTCGATGCGCCGAGAGGCGGGAGAATGCCACAGTGGACCAATTGCCGAATCTCGGAAGAGAGCAAGAGATGCTCAGTGAAATGGGAATGAGTTCGATCGATGAGTTGTTCTCAGACATTCCCGCGGATATCCGAAGAGACACTCCTCTGCCCCTTCGAGGTCCACAGTCTGAGGAGGAGATATGGGCGGACGCCCAGCGACTGCTAGGAGCCAATGTGAGCCTTGACGACAGACCAAGCTTCCTCGCAGCTGGACTTGCTAGAAACTTCGTCCCCACGATGGTCGGAATGCTCGCGACCCGCGGAGAGTTTCTGACTTCCTACACTCCCTACCAGCCCGAGGTCAGTCAGGGGATGCTGCAGGCGATGTGGGAATTCCAGACGATGGTGAGCGAGCTGGTCGGTCTGCCGGTGGCAAACGTCTCGATGTACGACGCATCGACAGCAGTGGCAGAGGCCATCACTTGTGCAGTGCGCGTCCATCGGCGCAAATCGACACAGAAAAACGTCGTCTACGTCTCCATGTTTGTACCTCCTCAAAGGCTTGAGGTAATCAGGAACTACACTCAGGGCAGCGGTCTAGAGATTAGGATTCTGGAGCACCTCGAAGACGGCCACATAGACATGAACTCCGCTGCCGAGGCTGCAGGCTGTTGCGCTGTCTATGTGGAGCAACCGAGTGCCTTTGGTATCCTTGACCCCGGTCTGATGGATCTGAAGGAGGTGATTGGAGAGGAGACGGCACTCATCGTTGGTGTAGACGCCGTGTCTCTTGGCATTGTTGAGCCTCCGGGTAACTGGGGTGCAGACATTGTTGTCGGTGAAGGCCAACCGTTCGGCATCGGCCCGACCGCCGGCGGGCCGATTTACGGTATCTTCGCCTGCGGCGAGGGATACACTAGACAGATGCCAGGAAGAATCGTCGGTCTGACGAGAGATGTAGATAAAAAACGTGCATTCACACTCACGTTGTCGACACGCGAACAGCACATTCGCAGGCACCGCGCCACCTCGAACATATGCTCGAACGAGACCCTGATTGCACTGATGGGGGCCATGCACATGGCGCTCCTAGGCCCACGCGGTATCGAGAGGCTGGCTCTGCGCGTGGCCTCAGCCACCGAGGCCACGAAGAGAGCGGTGGCCTCAATCGACGGCATTGAGCTGGTCGATCCTCGGGCATGCAACTTCAGGGAGTTCGCCGTCAAGCTGCCCGGAGAGGCCTCAGACGCTCTGGCCTACCTAGACGCCAATGGGGTGCTCGGCGGATTCGATCTAGGGGTCTGGTGGGAAGGCATGTCTACATGCCTCCTCATCGGTGCCGACGAGCGCACCAGCGAGTCTGATATCGAAGCACTCACAGCAGGACTTTCCTCATGGCTTGAGGGGGCTGGTTCATGAGTGATCTGTTCGCATTCAACGGCGCCGAGGGCGCAGGATGGTCTCAACCCCCTCCTTCGCTGGGCGTCGATGAATCATGGTCCACAGTCCCAGAATCTCTGCGACGCGCCTCCCCTCCGGGTTGGCCCAGAGCCAGCGAGCCGGAACTGGTTCGCCATTACACTTGGTTGTCGAGAAGGAACTTCGGCATCGACACCGGATTCTACCCTCTGGGTTCGTGCACCATGAAACACAACCCCCGGCTCAACGAGAGAATTGTCCAACTACCAGGAATAGACCGTATCCACCCTCTGCAACCAGAGCACCAGATACAGGGACTTCTAGCGATATTCTTCGAGATGCAGGAGATGCTCGCAATCTGCTCTGGAATGGACGAGGTGACGCTGCAACCGGTTGCGGGGGCGCAGGGAGAGTTCACCGCCATGCGCTGCATTCAGGAGTATCATCGCAGCATTGGCCAAGGTCACCGTGACAAAGTCATCGTCCCAGACTCCGCACACGGCACCAACCCCGCTTCGGCGGCGATGTGCGGCTATGACATCATAGAAATCCCGAGCGCGGTCGACGGCAGACTCGATCTCGCCGCGCTCGAGGAAGCAGTGGGCGATGACACCGCAGCGATGATGATAACCAACCCCTCTACGCTCGGCGTCTTCGAGCCCGACATCTCTCGGGCCGCCGAGATGGTTCACACAGCCGGCGGTCAGATGTACTATGATGGTGCTAACTTCAATGCCATCCTAGGCAAGACCGACCCTGGTCGGATGGGTTTCGATGCAGTCCACTACAACCTACACAAGACCTTCAGCCAACCACATGGTGGTGGCGGCCCGGGCAGCGGCCCGATTGGGGTGAAGTCGCACCTTGCAACCTTCCTACCCAGTCCGATAGCCAATCGCAGGGAGCGAGTCGAAGATGACCCCAAGGGAGTGGGCGACGGCTACTGGTACGTCTGGAAGGAGGTGGGTGAATCCAGTATCGGTAAGGTTCAGCAGTGGCACGGCAACTCAGGTGCCGTGGTCCGCGCCTGGGCGTTCTACCGTAGATATGGCAGAGAGCTAGAGCGGATGAGCGAACACGCTGTCTTGAACGCCAACTACCTACGTCACCGTATCATGAATCCCGACTCGGATACCGCAGCGAGGATGCACGCAATGCCGCTAGATGGGGCCCCTGCCGAGGTGGTGAAGCACGAATTCACTCTGTCCCTGAGTGCTCTGAAGGACGCAGTCGGTATCACTGGCAGGGATGTGGCCAAGAGGTTGCTAGACTATGGGGTCATGGCTCCAACGCTATACTTCCCCATGATTGTCCCCGAATGTCTGATGATTGAACCAACTGAGACCGAATCGAAGGAGGTCATGGATCGTTTCGCCGCTGACTTTCACACGATACTGGGTGAAGACCCAGAGATAGTGACCACCGCACCTCACTCAACTGAGGTCAGGAGAGTGGATGAGGTATGGGCGGCTCGCAATTTGGTTCTCAGACATCCCGGCCCCGAGTGATAGCCGAAGCGGACAAGACCCGACGACCCTTGCGGACCCCATGGAAGTGGGGCTGGACCACGAGTGGCTGGTGGGCCAACCTAGGTGGTGGAGGCTTCCCGACGACTCCTTGCAGCAAGATATTCAGAGGGGCGAGTTGAGTCCACCCGAGTCTTGGCTGAGCACAACTGCTCAAGAAGGAGGTAAGGGATGGGCCAGACAGCGCCTGCAACCCGTCGCCCCGTCAATACTGATGCCCCTCGCATGGTCGCCGCTGTTCCTGTTACTCTCCGCAATCCCTCTCATTCTCCCTGATCGCCTCCCTGCCGATGATCAGAGCGTAGCGGCATTATTCTTCACTCTGTCATGGATACTGATTCTAGTACCGCTCTACCTAGTCCGTTCTGCACAGCCGATGTCCGATGGCACACTCCTGTCCTTGCCTTTCGACTGGGCGACCTTCGCTGGTGCATCGGTAATTTTCGCCCTTCACATACTATTGAGTCCAATTCTTGGTTGGATCTCTTACGCTCTGTTCTGGATCGTATGGGGTCGCTCGTTCCGCCAAATCAAGAAAATATTGCAAATCCCGGCAGCGAGGTGGCTTCTGCCAATCGACCAATCAGCTTGGAAATCGTCATCTCAGTTATCTTCTGAGTGGCAGGTGATTTCCGAGAGATGGACCACTGGTTCAATCGCTAGGGTGGGCTGTGAGTACGGGCACTTGGTGATTTCAGGAGCCAGTCGCGGTAGTGACCGTTTCATCGCCCTCGCTCTGCTCGATGGCGCTGGCTTCGTTCACGACCCCTTCTCCGACGAACCAGTCGGAAAGGCTCTGGCCATCAGCCTACTGTCACAGCCGCCGGTAGCCGACCTTGGGCTGGAGTGGCCCGAGAGACTACTCGTCAGCGACGCGCAGAGCAACGACGCCGATTCGACGGCAGGCATTTGAACCGACTACGTCCCGGCAGTACATGGACGTCTGCATACTGCTTGGGTCCAAGACCGACCTGCCTGTCGCCAACAAATGCACTGCCGTACTCTCTGAGTTCGACATCTCGCACGAAGTCAGGGTCGCTTCAGCCCATCGGGCTCCCAAATACCTAGAGGACGTTGTCGCCTCTGCTATCGAAGACGGATGCCAGATTTTCATTGGGATGGCAGGGATGGCAGCGGCCCTTCCGGGGGTAGTCGCAGCGATGACCACCTTGCCGGTGATTGGCGTTCCCGTTGGGGGTAAGGTGCCACTGGATAGCCTGCTTTCGATAGTCCAAATGCCACCTGGGATGCCTGTGGCAACTGTAGGCGTTGACCGTGGCGATAACGCCGCCGTGCTAGCCATCCAGATGCTCGCTTTGAGCGATATCGATCTCGCCTCCAGATTTGCCGAGTGGAGAAAGTCACGCACTGCGAGAGTCATTGCGGACGACGAGTCGCTGAGGGAGTGAGCGCTTGATGCAGACTCAGATGCTAGTAGACGAAGCAGTCGAGGCCCTGCAATCTCAGATCGACGACACCACAATCATCGCCTGCTCCGGAGGCATAGACAGCACGGTGGCCGCAGTGTTAGCCCACCGTGCTGTGGGGAGTCTCTTGCACTGTGTCTACGTCGACACCGGGCTGATGCGCAAGAACGAGTCAGACGAGGTCGCACATATGTTCTCTGACCTCGGCATTGAGCTCAAGGTGGTGGACGCCTCGGAGCGCTTCTTGAACAATCTTTCAGGAGTCACTGACCCAGAGGAGAAGCGCAAGGTCATTGGTGAGCAATTCATTCGAGTCTTCGAAGGCGAACAGGAAGGATGCGGAGCAAAATTCCTAGTTCAGGGTACCATAGCGCCCGACTGGATAGAGTCCGGTGGCGGTAATCGTGACGTCATCAAGTCGCACCACAATGTCGGTGGACTCCCTGAGGATGTCAACCTAGTCATAGTCGAGCCTCTGCGCGAGTTCTACAAGGACGAGGTTCGCGCCATTGCCCGCGACCTCGGTATCCAGTCGAGCGAACGTCAGCCATTCCCCGGCCCAGGCCTCGCAGTCCGGGTACTCGGTGATATCACACCGGATAGGGTAGCGGCTTGCCGCGAGGCCTGCCACATTGTCGAGACTCGCCTGCAGGCTGCAGCGGCAGAGGGGAGATGCGAGCTACCCTGGCAGTATTTTGCAGCCCTACTCCCAGTCAGGAGTGTAGGCGTGCACGGTGACGCGCGCGTGCACGGAGAGACAGTAGTGGTTAGAGCAGTGACGAGTCTAGACGGTATGAGTGCCAAGTTCTCAGAGATACCACACGATTTACTGGCTGAAATAAGTACAGAGATTACCAATTCCCTCAAGGGACAAGTGAACCGGGTAGTCTACGATATCACTCACAAACCACCCGGAACAATTGAGTGGGAGTAATCCGATTCTTTGATGAAGGATGGGGCCAGCCGCGAGTCAGGCCGACATAGCTTAGTTGGTGGAGCGGTGGACTGTTAATCCACAGGTCGCAGGTTCGAGTCCTGCTGTCGGCGCCATCAATCCCTGCGTGCGATAGCTGCGAGAGCGAGCACCGTTAGTGCAGATAGCAGGCCAAACCCAGGGGTTCCCTCGGGCTCCGGCTCTACAATCGGGTCGTTCGCATCGCACACCCCGTTGCTGTCGTAGTCCACAGGCGTGCTGTCGCTGTCGTACTGGTCAGTGCCGCATTCATCCTCTTCAGCATCGGACCAGCCGTCATTGTCGTCGTCTAGGTCGGCGTTGTCTCCGATTCCGTCGCCGTCGGTATCATCCCACTCCGATCCATCGTTCGGAAACGCATCGTCTCCATCGGCGACCCCGTCCCCGTCGTCGTCAGGGTCGAGGGCGTCGCAATTACCGTCGATATCGTTGTCATTAGGCTGCACGTTGCCGTTCATTGAGTCGCCATCCCCGCCAGCCGCGGCACATTCCTCCTCAACGGAGTCGGCCCATCCGTCGCCGTCGGTATCATCGTCGGCGTTGTCCCCTATTCCGTCACCATCGAGATCATTCCACTCGCTGGAATCATTCGGAAAGTCATCGTCAGGGTTCGCGACTCCATCACCATCTATGTCGTAATCCTCCTCATCGCATTCGCCATCACTGTCTAAGTCTGCAGGAACAGAACCTGAATCCATCGAGTCACTACCACAGGAGTCCTCGTCAGCATCGAAGTAGCCATCACCGTCATCGTCGTAGTCAGCGTTGTCTCCCCAGCCGTCCATGTCTGTGTCGACCCACTCAGTAGCATCATCAGGAAACGCGTCATCCGCATCATCCACTCCGTCGTTGTCAGTATCGCTGTCCAGAAGGTCGCATACGCCATCCCCATCTGAGTCCACTGGGACCGAGTTAGAGTCTAGCTCGTCAGACTGGCAGTTCTGCTCGACATCATCGAAGTAGCCATCACCGTCGTCGTCATAGTCTATGGGATCGCATTCACCATCGCCATCGGTGTCCGTCGGGACCGAGTTGGCATCGAGCGAGTCCGAGAAGCACATTTCCTCCATCAGATCGGAGATACCATCATTGTCATCATCGTCATCGGAGTTGTCCCCCTTGCCATCTCCATCGGTATCCGACCACTCCGAGGGGTCCTCTGGGAACGCATCATCATCGTCCAAAACCCCGTCATTGTCATCATCGTCATCCGCTCCATCGCAGATTCCATCCATGTCGTTGTCAGTGGATTCGTCGGGGTCGAGAGGATCGCAGTCGTTACCATCCTCGACACCATCACCATCATCGTCAGAGTCGAGGTAGTCGCATATTCCATCACCGTCCGTGTCTGTCGGAGTTGAGTCCGAATTCAACGGATTAGTGTTGCATGAGGTCTCATCGGTATCGTCCCAGCCGTCGTTATCGTCGTCAGGATCGCTGTCATTGGGTATCCCGTCACCATCGAAGTCACCACCCTCAAGGGCGTCACAGATTCCGTTAGAATCAGTATCAACCGGAACATCATTGCCGTCTAGCGGGTCGGTGCCGCAGTCGGTCTCATCATCATCTGACCAGCCATCGTTGTCATCATCATCGTCAGCCATCATAGCAACTGAAGATGTGAATACTACATTGTCAACGTAAATTGATTCGGATTGCGAGTTGCTAGTCAACTCAATCTCCAAACTCCCTTGTCCTAGCGAGCCAATGTTCGAACTAAAACTAGTCCAAACTCCCATGTAAGGAGCAAAACCTCCGTGATTGCTAGAACCAGTAGCGCCGGTTACATTCAGAAGCTCAACTGTTGAGGAACTCCCTACAAATCTAATAATTAGGTTGTCTGCATCTTCGTAACTATTGCTCGACCCACCCTGTACAAAAACATCGAAAGTCATTGAATCCGCTGTAACATCGTCAAGAGTCAAGGTTGCAGTTCCGTCAACATCACCCATCTGGTATCCTTGTGTTCCTTCAGTGTAATTTCCTACCGTTCCAGTATAGTTTGCAGTTCCAAAATAATCTCCATCAGTAAGTCCAACCCCTCCATTTGAGGTATAGAATGTAGTGAAACCAATCTCAGAACCATTGGTCTGATTATGGGCTACATGAGGTTCATTCGCATTATTCCAGAGGTAGTAATTTGAAGTCCCATTCCCAGTATCATAGTACTTTGCGCCATTAGTGAATGGGTCTTCGAAGGAGGTGTATGCAACGACCACATTTGAGGTGCAGCCGGAGACGACAGAATCGGGTAATCCGTCTCCGTCGGTGTCTGTATCAGCGCAAGCATTGTTTGGGAAATCATCGATTGAATCGTCGACACCGTCACCGTCGCTATCGTCCGCAAGCACGGTCGGAGGGACCATGAGAAGGAGGAGGGCGATGAGGAGAGTCAGAGGCTTCGCAGTGCGGGTCATGGTTTGCCAAGAGCGCAGCGATTGAAATAACTCTCGTAGGCGAGGTTGAAGAAACACGCGAGGGTGAGTGACCGTCAGACTCTTTGACCGAGAGCAGAAGCATGACGCATGGACCCACGGAAACAGGTCGAAGCAGTTCAGGTTGCGAGTGCGGCCTCGGGCAGACATTACCGAGATTCCATACCAATGATTGCAAGCGAAAACATCCTTTCTCCGTTAGTTGCCAAAGCCATTCAAGGGGACCTTCACGGTCGATACGCGGAAGGTCTTCCAGGGAAGAGATACTATCAGGGATGTGACGATTTTGATACGATTGAAAGTATCGGCATCGAATCGGCCCGACGTGTTTTTGGTTGCCGATTCGCCAACATTCAATCGATTTCAGGAACCGTTTCGAATATGGGTGCGCTGAAGGCGTTGGCTAAGCCCGGTGATACGATTACAGCAGTTTCTACGGCTGATGGCGGACACATTTCACACCATCCGATGGGTGCTGTTGGGATGCGTGGACTCAACCTCGTGACCTATCCTTGGGATGAGGCTCGCATGGAGCCGGATGTCGATGCGGCGTGCGCTTTGATCCGTGAGGAGGAGCCCGAATTGGCTTTGTTCGGCCAATCCGTGATTCTGTTCCCAATTCCTCTGCAGGAGATGGCCGATGCCGCCCACGAGGTTGGTGCG
>ENA-OSET01002364-OSET01002364.1-sediment-metagenome-genome-assembly--contig:-NODE-2364-length-18334-cov-4.263734_pt1 | contig 18334 bp, 16 predicted proteins | sample MGYA00237882_ERZ534229 | MGnify/ENA primary metagenome ERZ534229 (study PRJEB26408, sample SAMN06266212) | sediment metagenome | isolation source: Hudson Canyon methane seep mesocosm | place... | reverse complement strand
TCTTATTAAATAAAAATAGCGTGTTGCAGCGACCATGTGAAATCACACTCCATACCACTCATTCTATGAAAGCTAGAAGTTATAATGATTCAGCTAGGTCAGTGTAGAGTCTCAGAGCCTTTTTAGTGCGAAAATGTGAGCCACATTAATTAATGCTCTTTCAATAATAGGTATGCGTAAGGAGTATATTTATCATAATATATTAGGATTAAAATCCTAGGGTTGAAGTTCGGGGAAAAAAAGTGAGCGTGTTACAAATAGCTAAAATAGTCGCTTTTGGGAAGTGGGAACCACAGCCAAATGATTCAGCGATTGATAGAAAAGCAGGTGAAATTGAATCTTTTTTCGTTACTAGTCTGGTAGACATACATGCACTAAATGATAATTCAAAGCATTACGTTGTTGAAACTGTTTTTGGAGGTGATGAGCTTGCGTTTAATAATGCACTTTTGAAAGTCGCAGAAATCCAAATTAAAGACGAGTTAGATGATGATAAATCTATGCCTGAAAATATAAGAAGGATGGCTTGTGAGATTAGCAAGGTTGACTGGGTAAATGATGACGAATACCTCCAGTGTCAGGATGTATTGAAAGAACTAGATACGTTAATAAAAGAGCTATTTCCTAATGGCTCAAAAGGAGAGTTGTTGGGCGGCTTAGCTGCTTCTTTTTCGGATGAAATGGGAAGTTATTTCAATAAGGTTTGTTTTTCGCCAAGTGTGATACTCGAAGCCTATGTGGAGCGGATAAATAGCCTAGATAAATAATGCCGTTCATCGCTTATTTCATCAGAAAGTGTAAGGAATGGAATGGAATGGAAAGGAAAGGGGAGGGGTAATTGTTTTAGTTGGTACGTAAAGCTGTTTGCTATTCACGCAAGCAGCTTTAGCTACGGCATTGAAAAAGACCTTGGAAGCCGATGTAAACCTTATAGTGGTTTTTCATGTGGTTCTATTAGCGTAAACCACCAACATTTTATAGCGCTCGTATTGCTGAAAGTGAAAAGGAACCTGCTGCCACCGACTTAGTACAAACACGAAATATCAGGTTAACCTCCAGGTTCTTCTTGTTCTGCGCCTATTGCTGCATCGATTAACTGCGATAAAATATTGATACCTACACGCGCTCCACCAATAGCATGGCCAATACCTGGCAGCATCCCAAGCAAGCGCCAGCCCAGGCCTAAATTACAAGGGCAGTTTCCAGAGATTATGGGTATCAACCAACTATAAGTGCCATGCCCGCTAAGGCTGGCACCTGGCGTACCAAATCCAAGATCCAAAGAAAGGGTGCCTGAAATAATATCTGAATCAGGGCTCCAGTCTCCTCCTAAACCGATACCTGCGCCTGGCCCCCAGCGCGCTTCAATGTTTCCATCGGCACCAATGCTGCCGCCAGACATCTCACTGACGCAACCACCACCCAATTGACTGGGGCTAACACTGCGCTTTACCGACATGGGCAATTCGATGCTAACACTTGCGCCTACATCTTCCCCTATACCCGCGCCCAATTCTGCTGAGATCAAAATTCCAGCATCACCACAATGATCCCATATCAAGGTTGCTTGTATTTTACCTTCGCCACCACCTCCAAAGATAACCGTTGCAGTCCCCGAAATACCGATACCGTATATCATGATAAAACCTCCCTCTGTTCAGTGTTTGAAAAAAGTGACCTCCGAAAAGCCTAGGCTTATTGAGCTTTTTCATCCAATGATATTTGTTAGTCTCTCTGTCTAAAATTCAGTTATTTAATCAGCGAATAAGTTCTTAAAATATCTTTCTGGCGATTCAAGAAAGCTCTTAGTAAGTTGATAATGATCAGTTTCTTCATATCCAATATCTTTAATACCACTATCGTCAAAGCTAAGTATTTTTGCACCTGGATAACTCATTAAAATTGGAGAGTGCGTAGCAATAAGAAATTGAGCGTGCCCGGGTGTTTCTAATTGATGAATAATGCTGAGTAGCGTTAGTTGTCGTTGAGGTGATAACGCAGCTTCGGGCTCATCTAAAATATAAAAACCTTGTTCAAATCTATTTTCAAATAATGCTAGAAAGGATTCTCCGTGCGACTGTTGATGCAAAGATTTACCGCCGTATGCTCTGAGATTTGATACAGATTCTATGTATGTCGCAAAATTATAAAAACTCTCTGCTCGGAGAAAGAAGCCTTCGGTAGTTCTTGGTATCCACGTTAACCGTAAAGACTGTGCTAACTCAGACCGATCTTCAAAAACCTCACGATGATGGTCTCGATTGCCTCCTTCGGGGTTGAATCCACAGCACTCTGCTATTGCTTCGAGTAATGTAGACTTGCCAGAACCATTTTCACCAACAATAAATGTAACGCGAGAATCTAGGTTTATGTTGATGCCACTAGAAAAAGCTGGAATGTTGAATGGGAATCGATCTTCCAGATTAGTCGGATGCAAACCTTCAATTTTGCGTAAGAACGGTGCGCCCAGTGCCATGGATTTATACCTTCCATAATCTCGATCGGATTAAATCCAACAGAGTTTCACAATAAATGATAGGGTTGATGACTAACGCATTTTCAAGATCATATATTCTTGAGTTGCTTTACACTATGTCTTTATTTACTGTCTTTCAAACATTTCAGAAGCGTTCTGTTTGGCAACCATTGTCCCTCATCACATTTATGCTTTATACCAGGTTTCACTTTTATAAAATGCTTTATTAAAATGGCACTGGATTTTATTGCATCAGTAATACGCTCTGATGCAAATTCTGTATATATATCTTCTGTAGTTGAGTATTGATCACCATTGCATTTGAACTGTTTTTTTCCGAACACGTCTTTTTTGCTGCACCCATAATGGCCAAACCCGTGGTTTACTATTTTAGTTGGCCATATGAGTTCCCAACTTTGTCCATTTAAAAAGTTAGACTTCAGTTTTTGGATGGTATTTCTTCTAGTTGTAATCAAAAGCTCATCCACATTGGCAATCTCAGATGTTTTTAATTGATTACAAAACAACTGTAGTTTCTTTCCTTGAAATTCCTGCTGATAGTTAAAGGTATCCCAGTCATCAAATTTATCCTTGGTAGCTATTCCAGTCGGGTGAAATATTGGTACAGCATGTGCGGGGACAATGATGTCTTGCAGGTAATGCAGGATAGCACCTATCGCTGGAATTCTTTTTTTAAAGCTTTCCTGCTGGGTTGCTTGGTTTTCTAGATATCGGACCCAGTTGTTAAATGTAGTATCTTCTACAATCTTGCCATATCCGATAGCCCTTTCTTTGCTCGGTGCCGCATTGTCAGAGCCTGGGGCGGGCATAGGGAAGTGCCACAGCATGGCCTTTTTAAGCAATTTGTCTTGACCCTTATTATAATCAATTAGTGTATCTAAGTCGGTACCGGAGAAGATGTTCTCATATCCACATTTGCCAAGCACCTGAGCAGCTTCAGATGTGATTAATTCATGATTAGACTTTGAATAAGCAAAAAGTGAAGGGCTTAAACTCATTAGTCCTATTACCAAAACTATTAAATATTTTAATTGATACATGTTGTTTCTATCTTCTTGTGCTTTTTTAAATTGAAATTTTGCCATCATAACTTCTAACCTTTTTCTTATATTGGCTTAGTGGCAACTTTATAAACTTGAAAGGTTCTTGCTTATCTACATCTATTACAGAAGCAAAAATATTATTATTTCGCTACGAATTAAAAGCGGCTTGATAGAGCGTTGCTTTCGAATAGGTCGAGAATATTTGTGTACTTAATCATGAGATTAATTCTATTGATAATGGAAAGAGCAGTCACGCATTAAAACGATTGCGTGTGAAAAAATGGTAACAAAGATAGCTTATGCTCTTTATGGAGATGATCAAAAAGTCAATTGAAATTAGTGAAATATGTGTGTGTACGAAAATCGAGCGTATGCTTTGAAGTCAGTTGTCACGTCGGCTGAAGGACTATATTAAGAACTTACTCAATAACTTATCCACAGTTATTGTGCGTAAGTATTGATTGGAAATTAAGCAATGGTCAGATCAGCACCCAGAAAAAGTTCAAATTAAATAATACTTATTTACGAATATTGAATAACTGTTCATTCATGAAGATGATCAAAGGTTTTATCAGGAGGTCTTGATGACCCTATTTCGAGAGATTATAGCTTATATTATATTTGTTTCAGCCTGTATAGGTGTAACTAGTATGTTTTCAGAAGGGTTTAGTTTGGAAGTTTTAGTATTAGGCTTTTTATGTTTTGCCTTGGCTTACCTTATATGGCCAAGTAAAAAGAAAAATCAAAGGCGAGATGACAATGCATTTGCAGATATTATGGAGTTCATTATTGAACTACCTGGTGAAATGTTTTTTTGGTTTTTCCGTTTTATTGGTCGTCTGTTTAAACACGGCGATGGTGTGGATCTTGATTTTTAGCGTATTTGTAATCGAAAGTATTATATTGAGAGTTAAAGCATGATTGATCAAATTGAAATAGAGCGTTTTCTTATCAAATCATTTGAGGATGCTAAGTTATCGAATGATGAAAAGTATTCATTGAAGTCTCTATTAGAGTCATTGAAAAGTCAGGAAGAGATGTTCTCTTATACTCGAAATAAGGCCTTTGATATTTTTCGTGAAGCGCAAGATGATGAAGAGAACATTTTCATCAGAAGCACTAATTGGCTAGAGAAAGTAATAAAGACCATAGATAGCGCTCGAAATCAAAATGTAGTGAAGGCTTCCTCAGCGTTTTTTAGTCCAGGGAAATCCTGCGCTAAAGCAATTATCGATTGCATTTATCAAGCGAAGCACAGTATTGATATTTGTGTTTTTACTATTTCAGATAATCAAATCAGCGATGCCATCTTAAAAGCGCATAAATCAGGTATCGCTATTCGTATCATTAGTGACAATGATAAGGCCAATGACATGGGCAGTGATGTTTACCAATTGACTGAGCAAGGTGTTCCAGTCAGGTTGGATCAAAGCCCGCATCATATGCATCATAAATTTGCTCTATTTGATAGTCAGTTTGATCAGCAAGTGTTATTAAATGGAAGCTTCAATTGGACGCGAAGTGCATCGATGAAAAATGAAGAAAATATTACACTGTTACACGATAAGAATTTAATTAGTGCTTTTGCTACGACTTTTGAAAACCTATGGGGCGAATGCAAATAGGCATTAATATGTAGTAGTGTGATTACCAAGGGAAACAGTCGGTCTAATTACCGAGCGACTTTGTCGTAAGGCGCATATCAGCTAGTTGCTAAACTGGCTATGATTTATGCAGATTATTCTAAGGCTTGTGATCTTTCAAGTATCAGCGTCGTGGTATTCTTATTATTTCTTAACCACATACCGCGCACGCCGCCAACTTCCTAGATACGTCCTCAAGTAACTCTGACTGGTGCGGTGCAAAGGTCGCGGATGTTCGGGTGGCTTTGACGTACGCCGACTCTAGATTTCCCTGATTTTATACTTTGCAAAAATCAGTGCTCGCAGTTTCATTAATGCGCAATCGTTTTAATAAGCGATAAAAATTACTTCTATTTATGCCTAGCTCACGTGCAGCCGATGCTTGGTTTCCTTTATTCCGTTTAAGAACGGCCTCAATAAAGCTACGTTGAAATTCATCTAAAGCCGTCTTTAAACTCCCTTGAGCAGAGAAATGGAGCATATTAGCAATAGAGGTAGAGGGGGCAATACTATCAAACATACAACCTTCTTCGTTGTTTTGTGAGGTCGCATTATCATTTATTTTGATATCTAAATGTGTTGTATCAATAACGATAGAACGTTGTTCTCTGCCTTGTTCAGCCATTGCTTTGAGGGCTGACCTGCTTAACATATGCTCTAGCTCACGTACATTTCCTGGCCAGGGATAGTTAGTCAGATTTTGTTTTGCATTAGGGCTTAGCCTTAATCCTTGAACGCCTAAACGTTTTTGATTCATTTCTAGTAAATAGCCGGCTAGTAGCAGAACATCTTTTCTACGATCTCTTAACGGTGGAACTTCAATCGGGTATACGCTTAAACGATGAAATAGGTCCGAACGGAACCTACCTTCAGCTACTTCTTTTTCTAGATTTCGATTTGTTGCAGCAACAATACGAACATCTGCTTGAGCCAACTTGTCTGAACCGACCCTCTGTATTTCACCACTTTGCAAAGCCCGAAGTAGTTTTGGTTGTAGGGAAAGAGGGAGTTCGCCTATTTCGTCTAAAAATAGCGTTCCGCCGTTAGCAATTTCAAATTTACCAGCACGGTCAGAAATAGCACCGGAGAAAGCACCTTTGACGTGTCCGAACAGTTCACTCTCCGCAATACTCTCAGGTAAGGCAGCACAATTTATATAGATTAATGGGCCACGACATCTAGGAGAAAGAAAATGTATTTGTCTGGCGACAAGTTCTTTACCAACACCTGTTTCGCCAGTGACAAGTACCGTTAATTCTGATTGAGCTACGATATCAAGTTCTTTTTTTAATTTGATGATTAAAGGGCTACAGCCAATTATTTCACTGGGCGTTTCGGCTACAACCGTTTGGCTAACGAGTTTATGATGTGCTGCTTTTTCCTGCATTGCTTTCATCATTTCTGACGCTTTGATCGCTGCTTCAGTGAGGTGTGTGAATGTAGATAATTCATCCATAATAATTTTTGAAAATGTATCTGGTTTTAGAGCATCCAGCATTAATAGGCCCCAAGGCCTGCTGTCAATGTAAAGTGGGATTCCCATGCAATCATGTACGTCCAGGTTAAAATCACTATTTTCAATTAGTCCGTCGTAGGGATCCGGTAATTCTGAGTCGAATTCAAAGTGAACAGGCGTATGCGAATGAAGTGTTTGGCTTAGCCGCGGGTGTTCATTGACGTCGAATCGCCTGCCTAAAACATCGTTACTTAAGCCTTTGGTTGCAAGTGGGTGAAGATATTGACCTTCAAGCTTTAACAAAGATGCGGCATCAAATGGAAATATTTTTTGCATACTGGATAAAAGCTGCTGATAACGCTGTGGAGCAGGCAGGTTTCTGGGTAAGTCAGAAATGATCATGGTGATTGAATCAAGAATTGTGCTTTTTGTTGTCATACCTACCTCAACTGTATCTTAATGACTTCTTTTATTTGCAGTCATTATGATGACTAAAATAAAAATATTTATATATATCAATATCTTATGTGCTGGTACAGATTTTGTATTACTTTAAGCACTCGCCACAAAATGTCGAGTTTGATTATGGCAGTGCACGATGTCTTGTTTACTTGACGGACGTCAAGCAAACAAGACATCGAGGCATAAGTACCCACTAAAAGTCATTACTGAAACAAAGGGGGTAAAGTGATCAAATTTTCAATAAATATTGGTGTACAAAATAGGAGTTTGCTATCAATGAAAAAAACTAAAATGGCATTGTCGGCTGTAGTCTTGGCAATGGGGCTTGGTGCTGTGGCGGGTGTAAGTGCTGCGGCTAATGAGGCACCGACTTTAACCCCCGCAGAATTCGACAAAGCTAAATCAATGTACTTTCAACGTTGTGCTGGTTGTCACGGTGTACTCCGTAAAGGCGCGACGGGTAAAAACCTGGAGCCAGAAAGTACCCTGAAGAAGGGAACAAAGCGATTGGCTCGTATTATAGAGCTTGGTACCGAAGGGGGTATGAATAACTTTGATGATATTTTCAGCAAAGATGAGATCGATTTATTAGCAAAATATATTCAGATGGAGCCTCCTGTTCCACCTGAAATGTCCTTAGCAATGATGAGGGAAAATACAAAAGAATATGTCGCCCCTAAAGATTACCCAACCAAGCCCTTACATGGTCGAAATTGGGAAAACTTTTTTGTTGTCATTGAGCGTGATGCGGGTAAAGCTGCGGTTGTTGATGGTGATAAACATGAAATTATCGCCCACATCGATACCGGTTACGCTGTACACGTAATCAAGGGCACAGAACACCATAAAACGGGTCACCCTGAAGATGCGATTGGCCGCTTCTGGTATACCATTGGTCGTGATGGAAAAGTTAACAAAATCGACTTATGGCAAACTCCTGACAAGATGCTCGTCGCTGAAACCAAAATGGCTTACGACGCACGTGATATTGCAGTCTCAGGTGACGGTAAGTATGTCATAGCAGGGGGTTACTGGCCGCCTCACTTCGTGATCATGGATGCAGAAACACTAAACCCACTCAAAGTTGTCTCTTCTCGTGGTGTTAACGTTGATGGTGAATATGTCAATGAAGCACGCGTTGCTGCAATCTACACAACACCTAATGAGCCAACTTGGATGGTGGCTATTAAAGAGTTAGGTCAAATGTGGCAGGTTGATTACAGTGATATCAACAACTTACGTATCGATCATATTGATTCGGCCAAGTTCCTGCACGATGGTTTCTTCGACCCAACAGGTCGTTATTTCCAGATCGCGGCGAACGCATCAAATAAAATGGTCGTGGTTGACTCTAAAACCCGCAAGCTTGAGAAAATGATCGATGTAGCCAAACTCCCACATCCTGGTCCAGGTGCAAACTGGATAGATAAGAAGTGTGGACCTGTTGGAGGAACAACTCATTTAGGTATTGGCGAAGTGTCTGTTTGGGGGAATGACCCAATTGGTCACCCAGACCAAGCGTGGAAGATTTGTTATACCGTTGAAACTGATGGTGCGGGTGCATTTATCCGAACTCATCCAGATTCGCAGTTTGTTTGGGCTGATCAGTTGAAGCATCCAGAGCCTGAAGTTCAGCAAAGTGTTCAGGTCTTCGATAAAGATACACATCAAATCGTTAAAACGATTCGTGTAACGGAAGAAGATGGAAAAGTAGCACTGCATATGGAGTTCAACAAGGCAGGCACAGAGGTTTGGGTGTCTGTATGGAACCGAACTGATGCGAAAAATCCCACAGGTGAAATAGTGATTTATGATGCGAAAACACTTAAAGAGGTTGATCGTATTAAAGGTCTGACGACACCAACGGGTAAGTTCAATGTTTACAATCGAGCAAACCACAAAACCTAATTGTAGAAGCAATTAGCATCAAGAAGAGGGGCTTTATTGTTGTGATGCAATTGGCCTCTTCTTATCTATTTAAATTTAAGACAACGAATTTTACACAATTAAAATTCTAGGGAGCCATCTTCGATGAGTGCTGCACAAAAACTCAAAAACCTGTTATCAAAAAAAGTTATGTGTGGCGCGACAGTAACAGCCGCACTATTTTTTATGTTGATGGGGGTTATTTTTTGGGGCGGCTTTAATACTGCGATGGAAGCCACCAATACACTGGGTTTCTGTATCAGTTGTCACGAAATGGAAGACAATGTATATCAGGAATACAAGCAAACAATTCACTACACCAACCGAAGTGGTGTCCGCGCTTCTTGCTCAGACTGCCACGTACCTGATCCATGGGTGCATAAATTTGTACGTAAAATAAAGGCTTCTAACGAGTTGCTGCATAAGGTTCTCGGAAGTATCGACACCCCTGAAAAATTTGATGAGAAACGTTTAAAACTGGCCAAAAGCGTTTGGGGGGAAATGAAAGCTACTGATTCAAGAGAGTGCCGAAACTGTCATAATTTCAAAACGATGTTACCCGATACTCAGAAACCAAGAGCGCGTAAGCAACATTTGAATGCGATGACTTCCGGTAATACCTGCATTGATTGCCATAAGGGCATAGCGCATAAAAATGTACATGATCAACTAACAGATGAAGAGTTAGATGAACTAACAAAACCGCATCCTGATCATGCTATTGAGATCCCTGCTCATTGGCAGGAATTCTTAGACAAAGAAGCAAAAGCAAAAGAAGATAAGAAAAATGCGGCACTCGAAGCGGCTCAAAAAGCATCAGAAGAGGCTAAGCAAGCTGCCGAAGAGCAAGCTGAAAAAGAAGTCGCCAAGGAAGCCCTAGCAGCAAAAGCAATGATGAAACCTACAGCCAGCCCTGTCGCTAAAACCAATGATGCATCAACACCGCAGAAAAAAACAACAGCCACCATGGCTAAGAAATCTCCGGTTAACTGGGCTGCTTCACCCGCTAGAGAAGTGACCGTTTTCTACCCTGGCCAATCTTCAATGGAATGGGTATTAGGGAGAGATCACGGCGGTAAACGCTCGTTCAAAAAAGGTGACCGTTGCATAGAGTGTCATGAAGAAGAACTTGCTGACATGGGTGCAAAAATCGTCAGCGGTGAAAGACTGGAAGATAAACTAATACCGGGTAAACGGGGCAGTATTGTCGTGAAAATTAAAGCGACACACGATACCAATAATCTCTATATGCAATTTGCCTGGGCCGATACGGGTCACACGCCCGTGCCTTTTTCAGATGGAGGGAAGATGGATGCTAAGAATGAAATCAAGCTGGCCTTTATGTTGGCGACAGATGAAGTTGAATATGCAGATCGAGCTGGGTGCTGGGGTACTTGTCATGCAGACTTAAATGAGATGCCCTTTGCGCCGGAAGGCCAGGATGTCACTAAATACATCAAAGAAAGTCGTACCAAGATCGAAATTAAGGGTCGGAATAACAAACCGCTTGGTGGTTGGGATCAGCGAAAGTCTGATGCAGAAATTAATGAGGAATTAGCTGCAAAACGTTTCATGGATATTGTTCGTTACAAGTCAGGAGAGAGCAAAACTGAAGATGGAAATATCCTTGCTGATAGGCATATGGATGAGTCTCTTGTTAGCGAATTCACTGCTACTAAAGAGGGTGAAAAATGGGTTGTTGAAGTGATTAGACCGCTTAAGTCAAGTGCAAAAAATAATATCGAATTAGCCATTGACCAAACCTACAACTTTGGTTTTGCCATTCATGATGATTACACCAGCGGCCGTTTTCATCATGTTTCACTGGGTTATAAATTAGGCTTTGATAATGCCGATGTTGAAATTAATGCAATGAAGCAGTAGCGGTGAGTGCTTAGATGAACCTTGAAATGAACGGCAAAAAATTGATAGGAAAAAGAAGTATTTTATCCCTATTAGCATTTCTTGTGATGGTTTCGGTTTCTTTTGCAAATGCAGAAATAGTCGAAGTGAGCATACGCAAAATGCGCTTTGTCCCAGAAAATATCACAATAAATTCTGGCGATACCGTTCGGTGGGTAAACAGAGAAAAAAGGCAATATCACAGTGTTTGGTTTGAAGCGCTTGGGGAACCCGAAGCCGATTATTTTTTTCCTGAAGAGACGGTAGAAAGGGTGTTTGAAAAAGCAGGTGAGTATCCATATCGTTGTGGCCCTCACCCAGAAATGCTGGGCTCAGTCATGGTTCAAAAGACACAAGAAAAACACAGCCAAAAAGTGAGCAATGAACGTAAGACAGAGCTAATTTATCTGGTTAAACAAGACTGTGGCTCGTGCCATGGCATGTTATTGAAAGGCGGTTTAGGCCCCGCGCTATTACAAGAAAATCTGGAAAAAAACAGTGTAGAAGATTTGTCGGCTGTTATTTTAAATGGTCGTTCTGGCACGCCCATGCCGCCATGGAGAGGGCTTTTATCTGCACAAGAAGCAACATGGATTTCTGAACAACTAAAAGCAGGCGGATTTGTTAATGGAAAATAAATCACAGTTTATCGTTGTTAAACAGTTTGTGATAGGTATTGCGTGTTTGATTATGAGTGCATGTACTTGCCTGAACACCGCTCAAAATTCGAACATTAAATTACGTTCAACCGGTGATTTGGGTGTCATTATTGAGCGCGCAACTGGCTCAGTGACCATCGTTGATACCGGGGATAAATCACCGATTAGTGAGCTTGATAATTTAGGTGACCTCTCACATGCCTCGATTGTCTTTTCACGTGATGAGCGTTACGCCTATATTTTTGGTCGTGATGGAGGGTTAAGCAAAATTGATTTACTGACCAACTCTATCGATAAGCGGGTCATTCAATCTGGCAATAGTATTGGCGGTGCTATTAGTCAGGATGGCAAACTTATTGCTGTTTCAAACTATACCCCAGGCGGTGTAAAAGTGTTTGATAGTGAAACGCTAGAACTAGTTGCAGATATCCCCGCGAGTGAAATTGTTGACCCAAAAACGGGCCTTAAGCGTCGCTCTAAAGTGGTGGGTTTAGTTGATGCGCCGGGACAACAATTTGTTTTTAGCCTATTTGATAGCAATGAAATCTGGATTGCAGATTTTTCAGCAGGCAACGCTATTTCACCAAAAGTAAGTAAATTTACTGAAATAGGCCGTCAGCCCTACGATGCGCTTATTTCTCCCAATGGTCGCCACTATATTGCGGGTTTATTTGGTGAAGATGGCATGGCGCTAATTGACCTATGGCATCCCGAAAAGGGCGTTAAACGCATTTTATCTAATTATGGCAAAGGTGAACAAAAACTACCCATATACAAAATGCCCCATTTGGAAGGTTGGGCTATTGCGGGTGATTTCGCATTTGTACCGGCAGTGGGTCAACACAAGGTGTTAATCATTGATACAAAGAACTGGCTGAAAGTGGGCGAGATTGATGTACATGGACAACCTATTTTTGTAATGGCACGACCCGATGGCCGTGAGGTGTGGGTTAACTTTGCTTTTCCAAATAATGACACCTTACAAGTTATTGATGCCGAGAATAAAAGCATCCGACAAACTCTGGTACCAGGAAAAGGCGTGTTGCATATGGAGTTCACACCTCGAGGTGAGCATGTCTGGGTATCCGTCAGAGATTTAAATCGAGTTGAAATTTACGATACACGAACCCTTGAAAGGTTAAGTCATTTTCAAGCTGATAGCCCTAGCGGGATTTTCTTTACCGCTCGTGCACACAAAATCGGGCTCTAAAAAAACGATTGCTGTTAAAAGGCGTAAATAATATGGACCAGTTAACTCAAGACCTTCTGAACACATATCAACGTGGCTTGCCTCTTGTGTCTAAACCTTACGCCGTAATGGCTGAGCAGCTTGCTTACAGTGAAGCAGATGTTCTGATTAAATTGATCGCGCTTAAAAGTGATGGCATCGTGACGCGAGTCGGGCCAATATTCGATCACAGACGGGCGGGTTCTAGTTTACTAGCCGCAATGAAAGTGCCACCCGAACAACTCAAAAATGTTGCTGAGCAAATTAACCAGTACTCGGAAGTGAATCATAATTACGGCCGTGAGCATGTCTACAATCTTTGGTTTGTTGTCACAGCCCCTACAAAGCTTCATTTAACTGAGGTTTTAAAGAATATGGAGTCGCGTACTGGTTTTTCTATTCTTCGCTTACCAATGGAAAAAGGTTACCACATCGATTTAGGCTTCCACCTTTGGCCAAAAGAGAAAACACAAAAGAATTTCACCTGCCACTCACACTTTACAAATGCTAAGTCAGTAAATAGTCCGTGTCGCCAGAAAAAAAACTTGGTGGATGCAGATAAGCAAACACAGTTAAGAGCCATGATTCAAGATGGCTTACCTTTGACAGAGAAACCATTTGAGCAACTAGCGATGGTGTTGAAGGCGACAGAAGACCAAGTAATTTCAACACTTGAATATTGGTTAGAGACGGGATTAATTAAACGAATTGGTTTGGTGACAAATCACCACAGGGTAGGGTTTACCTCAAATGCTATGGTGGTTTGGAATGTGCCTGATGATCAGGTAGATAAAATTGGTGGAGCCTTCAAAAATACCGGCCTAGTCAGTTTATGCTATCGCCGCAGTCGTCACCTTCCAGAGTGGCCTTATAATTTATATTGCATGATCCATAGCCGCGACAGGGATACCGTCGCAAAGCATGTTGCAGAGTTAGTACAGCAATGTGGACTTCAGGATATTCCCAAAGAAATACTATTTAGTAATCATCAGTTTAAGCAAAAAGGAGGGCAGTATAAGTTGTTATCAGCGGATTCTTTGAGCTTAAAAGATTTACATACACCAGCCTCAAATCACACTCTAAATGGCGGACCCTCCGCTATGGAATTACCGGTTTTTGAGGGGCAGAATCTTAGGGGTTTGAATGGATAACTTGGATTTAAAACTCATCAATAAGTTACAGCACGGCTTTCCAGTTTGTGAATACCCCTTTGCGGCAGTTGCTTCTGAGTTAGACACAACTGAAGACACCGTTATTAGAAGAATTGAAACCTTACTAGCAAACAAAACCCTGTCTCGTTTTGGCCCTATGTACCATGCTGAACACCTAGGCGGAGCGGTAACCCTGGCTGCCATGGCGATACCAGAGGAGCGATTTGAAGAAGTGGCTAAGATAGTGAATGACATGTCTGAAATTGCTCATAACTATAAGCGAAGCCATGAATTAAACATGTGGTTTGTGGTCGCCACAGAAAAACCAGAACAACTGGATGACGCCATAAATCAAATTGAAAAAAATACGGGTTTTAAAGTCTATAACATGCCAAAACAGGAGGAGTTCTATGTTGGATTCTACCTCGATCTGTAGCATTGAGATGAGTAGCACTGAAAATGACAGTCCTGAAAAGGGTAATGCTGAGAACATAAGCGTTTTAGAAAATTCAGCCTCAAGCCTCTGCACAATAGATAGAGAACTTATTTTACTTACTCAAAAGGGCTTGCCAACTGTTCCGCGTCCTTATCATTTTCTTGGTGTCAAACTCGGTATTACCGGTGAAGAGGTTATGCGTCGCTTGGAGGCAATGTTAGCAAGTGGAAAAATAAGACGAATTGCTGCTGTGCCAAATCACTATGCCTTAGGTTATTGCTCAAACGGTATGACCGTATGGGATGTGCCCGATGATAAAGTTCGTGAGTTAGGCCAAGCGCTGGGGGCCCTTTCTTTTGTAAGTCATTGCTACCATCGCCCACGTCATTTACCTCTTTGGACCTATAACTTATTTGCGATGGTTCACGGCAAAAAGAAGCGGGAAGTCGAGCATCATATAGAAGAAATTACTAAACTTTTGGGTGAACATTGTCGCGCGAGCGACGTGTTATATAGCACCAAAATTTTGAAGAAAACGGGTTTACGTATTAATCGTAAAAACCAAAAAGCTGAAGTTCAACAGCGCTCTCAAGATAAAAATAGCAATAAGAAAGGCGATTAAATTATGTTTCGTATTAGCCAGTATATGAAAATTCTTCATGAGCAAACGCCTCTCGGTTCAGCACGAAAGCCACCCGCTCCTGTGGTGATTTGGAACCTTATTAGACGTTGTAATTTAACCTGCAAGCATTGTTATACCGTTTCAGCCAATACTCATTTTCCTGGTGAATTGAGTACCGAAGAAGTGTATACGGTGATGGATGATCTGAAAGAATATCGTGTACCCGTTTTGATTTTGTCTGGAGGTGAGCCATTACTTCGACCAGATATTTTTGACATAGCCAAACGGGCAAAAGATAAAGGATTTTATGTTGGCTTATCGAGCAATGGAACCTTAATTGATGAAAATAATATCAAAAAAATTGCTGACGTTGGTTTTAACTATGTAGGTGTCAGTATTGATGGCTTGCGTGCAAATAATGATGAATTTCGACAAATGCAAGGTGGGTTTGATGCGGCACTTCATGGCTTGGAATTATGCAAACTGCATAATATTAAAGCCGGTTTACGTTTCACCTTAACTGAGCAGAACTGCCAAGACCTTCCCGCGCTTCTGGACATTATGGACGAGCGAAAAATTGAAAAATTTTATTTATCGCATTTAAATTATTCTGGCCGCGGCAAACGTAACAGGAAAAAAGATGCCTACTTTAAAACAACACGGGACGCAATGGACTTATTGTTCCAACGTGCTTGGGATGATGCCGTCGCAGGTAAAAAAACAGAATATGTAACAGGAAATAATGACGCCGATGGGGTTTATTTATTGCACTGGGCAGAAAAAAATCACCCTGATAAGGCCCCTTTACTTAAGCAGCATTTAGAAAGCTGGGGTGGTAATGCCTCGGGCATGCATATTTCAAATATTGATAACTTAGGCAATGTGCACCCAGATACTTTCTGGTGGGATCATAATCTCGGTAATGTTAAAGAGCGGCCTTTTTCAGATATCTGGGAAAACACCGATGATGAGTTAATGCTGGGGCTAAGACAGTCTCCTCGATCAATTCAAGGGCGTTGTTCTCAATGTAAATACTTCAAAATTTGTGGCGGCAATACACGCACTCGCGCGTATAGCTTTGATGGCGATTATTGGGGAGAGGACCCAGGTTGTTATTTAGGTAATGCCGAAATTGGCATGCCCGATGATTGTCTGGATATTAGTTCAGATGATTTGCCTAGTGAACTTGTTAATATTTCTCAATTAGTAAATACACCGCCGGTTTAAGTTGGGCTTAGGATAATATTATGAAAGTTGAAATCCCTAAACAGCCAGTACACACACCGTTACTTGCTATAGGTGCTCAGAATAAACGTGACTTCTTATCGGGTGAAGTGGTTTTAATCGGTGCTGGTCCGGGTGACCCGGAATTACTGACATTAAAGGCCTATCGTTTATTGAAAGAAGCTGATTGTGTTGTTTATGACCGACTTGTTAGCGATGACATCATTGAGATGGTTTCTGACACAGCAGAGAAAATATATGTCGGGAAAAAGCAAAGTGCCCATACTTTAGATCAGTCTGATATTAATAAATTATTAATTGATAAAGCCCGAAGTGGCAAAAAAGTAGCCCGACTTAAAGGCGGCGACCCATTTATTTTCGGCAGAGGCGGTGAAGAAATTCAGGATTTGCTACAAGCCGGTGTTGCTTGTCGTGTGGTGCCCGGTATAACAGCTGCATCGGCTTGCACTACCTACTCGGGCATTCCACTAACGCATCGTGATTTTGTGCATGGTTGTACCTTTATCACTGGTCACTTGCAAGATGGCCCCAACGGACAAGAGCTCAGTTTACCCTGGGAAGTCTTAGCACGTGAAGATCATACTCTGGTCATTTATATGGGCATAAAAACGGCGCCAATTCTCAGTCGTGAGCTGATAAAACATGGTTTGCCTGGTTCGACACCTGTCGGTTTAATTCGTCACGGAACGACAGAAAATCATCAAACTTATCGTACTAATATTGATGAATTAAGTGACTGTATTAACGCACACAACATTAAACCACCCACCTTAATAGTGATTGGTAAAGTGGTAAATGCCTTACAAGACGGTGCCACTGTGGTTGAGCAACAGAACATGCAGTGGGCGAAACGGCATGCCATTTAGTGTCTGGTTGAGACTATTGGCAGTGATGATAAAGACAATATATTCACCACCGAGAACACAGAGGCGCTACGCGCTACACCGAGAAGTGATTTTTAAGGGCTAAATACTATTTACACAAAAGTCTAAGCTCTTTAATAAAAGGTCTTTCCTCTGTGAAGCGCGAAGCGCCTCAGTGTCCTCGGTGGTAAAAAATGATTTAAAAATGATGTAGGGCAAATATTATGTACTTCAAATTTCTCGCTATCGCATTGCTGTGTGCGATTTTTTTTGGAACCTGGACTCAGGTTGCCAATGCAGTAGACGGTATAGAGTCCATAAACGCGACAATTCTTTATCAGCAGCATTGTTCAGTCTGTCATGGGGATGACCGGTTCGGACTAATGGGTCCTGCTTTGCTGCCGGAAAATCTATCTCGTTTCCGAAAAAACAAAGCCGTGAATGTCATTAAGAAAGGCCGTGTAGCAACACAAATGCCTTCATTTGCAGACAAATTAAATGATCAGGAAATTAAGTCTCTGGTCGACTTTATCTATACGCCACTTGCGGAAATCCCTGAATGGAAATTGTCCGACATTCAGACAACCAGAAAGATTTTTTTTAAACCTTCAGAGTTATCAGAAAAGCCTACTTTTACTGCTGATATGATGAACTTATTTATTGTTGTTGAGTTAGGTGACCACAATGCAACGCTCCTCAATGGTGACACATTCGAACCTATCCATCGTTTTAAAACTCATTTTGCATTACATGGAGGGCCAAAATATTCACCCGATGGTCGTCATGTGTATTTCGCCTCAAGAGATGGCTGGGTAAGTAAGTTTGATATTTATAACCTCAAAACGGTCGCTGAAGTTCGTGTAGGGATTAATACTCGTAATATCGCCATATCAAGTGATGGGCGTTACTTAATGGCGGCTAACTATTTACCTAATAATCTAGTATTACTCGACACTGTCGACTTAGCGCCAATCAAACTTATTGATGTAAGAGATACAGATGGAAAAGCATCCCGTGTTAGTGCTGTTTATAATGCCCCACCACGAAATAGCTTTATCGCAGCATTAAAAGATATTGAAGAAGTTTGGGAAATTAATTATGAAGATAATCCTCCGCCAGGCTTTGTTGGTTGGGAGCATGACTATCATAAAAAGTCGGGTGATGTCGTTAAGCCTGAGCCCTTCCCCATACGTAAAATAAA
>ENA-OSET01002363-OSET01002363.1-sediment-metagenome-genome-assembly--contig:-NODE-2363-length-18337-cov-13.557831_pt1 | contig 18337 bp, 16 predicted proteins | sample MGYA00237882_ERZ534229 | MGnify/ENA primary metagenome ERZ534229 (study PRJEB26408, sample SAMN06266212) | sediment metagenome | isolation source: Hudson Canyon methane seep mesocosm | place... | reverse complement strand
GAACAAAAAGCGCCTGATCTTCAGGAAAAGCTGGTACAGGTTAACCGTGTAGCTAAAGTTGTTAAGGGTGGTAGAATTTTTGGTTTTACCGCATTAACAGTGGTTGGCGATGGTAATGGTCGTGTTGGTTTTGGTCGTGGTAAGGCACGTGAAGTGCCTGTTGCTATACAAAAAGCGATGGATGCAGCACGTAGAAATATGGTTGATGTGGCATTAGACGGTACTACGCTTCAGTATCCAATCAAAGCGCGTCATGGTGCGTCTAAGGTTTATATGCAGCCTGCGTCTGAAGGTACTGGTATTATTGCCGGTGGTGCGATGCGTGCAGTGTTGGAAGTAGCAGGTGTACATAACGTACTTGCAAAGTGCTACGGTTCAACAAACCCAGTTAACGTTGTTCGTGCAACAGTAAATGGTCTGAAGGCTATGCAGTCTCCAGAGTCTATTGCTGCTAAGCGCGGTAAATCAGTTGATGATATTGTAGGATAGGATCATGGCTAAGACAGTTAAAGTTACATTACTTCGTAGCACAATTGGCCGACTACCAAAACATCAGGCATGTGTAGCGGGTCTTGGACTACGTCGCATTGGTCATACTGTTGAAGTTGAAGATTCTCCTTCAGTTCGCGGTATGATTAATAAAGTTAATTATATGCTTAGAGTAGAGGGTGAATAATATGCGTCTTAATACGTTAAGTCCCGCTCCAGGTTCAAAGAAGGCTGGTAAGCGCGTAGGTCGCGGTATCGGTAGTGGTTTAGGTAAAACTTGTGGCCGCGGTCACAAGGGTCTTAAAGCACGTTCTGGTGGAACAGTGCCAGCTGGTTTCGAGGGTGGTCAACAGCCATTACAAAGACGTTTGCCAAAGTTTGGTTTTACGTCTAGAAAGTCAGCTTTTGCAGCTGAAATTAGATTAAGCGAACTTGCAACTTTAGATGTTGATTTGATTGATCTAGATGCACTTAAAAATGCAAATCTAGTTCGTCGCGACACAAAAACTGCAAAAGTATTTCTGTCTGGTGAATTAACTAAGGCAGTGACTATTCAGGGTTTGGGTGTTACTAAAGGTGCACGCGAAGCGATTACTGCAGCAGGCGGAAAAGTCGAGGACTAAATGGCTAAGACAGGATCACTACCAGCAGGAGCGGCCAGCGGCTTTGCAGAGTTAAAGTCACGGCTATGGTTTGTATTCATCGCGATAGTAATTTATCGCGTTGGAGCGCATATACCGGTTCCGGGCATTAACCCAGATAGACTAGCGGCACTTTTTGAACAAAATCAGGGCACTATCCTCAGTTTGTTCAATATGTTTTCAGGTGGCGCACTCGAAAGAATGAGTATTTTTGCTCTGGGAATAATGCCGTACATTTCTGCGTCAATTATTATGCAGCTAATGACAGTAGTGAGTCCTAAGCTTGAGCAGCTTAAGAAAGAAGGTGAATCTGGTCGTCGTAAGATAAGCCAGTACACACGCTATGCAACGGTTGTTTTAGCAACCATTCAGGCGATGGGGATGTCAGTAGGTTTGGCTTCTCAAGGTATTACCTTTACTGATAGCTTCAGCTTTTATTTTGTAGCTGTAGCAACTTTCGTAAGTGGAGCTGTCTTTTTAATGTGGCTTGGTGAGCAGATCACTGAGCGTGGAATTGGTAATGGTATCTCCTTGTTAATTTTTGCAGGTATCGTCGCTGGTCTTCCAGGTGCATTTGGACAGTCGTTCGAGCAAGCTAGGCAAGGCGAGATTAATATTCTTGCTTTGTTGTTCATTGGATTTTTCGCTATCGCCATTGTTGCTTTTGTAGTGTTTATGGAGCGCGGCCAGCGTCGCATTACTGTAAACTACGCTAAAAGACAGCAAGGTCGTAAAGTATATGCGCAGCAGTCAAGTCATTTACCTCTTAAGGTAAATATGGCTGGTGTTATTCCACCAATCTTTGCATCAAGTATCCTGCTGTTCCCAGCTTCGCTAGGGCAGTGGTTTGGTAAAGGTGAGGGGATGGAGTGGTTGTCTGATTTTTCACAGGCACTTGCACCAAGTCAGCCACTTTATATTTTACTGTTTGCGATAGCTGTGATATTTTTCTGCTTCTTTTATACGGCGTTGATGTACAACCCGAAAGAAGTAGCCGAAAATCTTAAGAAATCAGGTGCTTTTGTACCTGGTATTCGCCCAGGTGAGCAAACCGCTCGCTATATAGATAGTGTCCTCACTCGTTTAACGATGTTTGGTGCTTTGTATATAACGGCAGTAGCTCTCCTTCCACAATTTTTGGTTGTGTGGTGGAATGTTCCATTTTACTTTGGTGGAACGTCATTACTGATCGTAGTTGTGGTCGTGATGGACTTTATGGCTCAAGTGCAGTCACATCTGATGTCACATCAGTATGAGTCTCTCATGAAAAAATCTAACCTGAAGAAGGTATAGTTGAGGCTTTAAGTCTCGATGGTACATTTCGATTTGGAGTTTTAGAATGAAAGTGCGCGCATCGGTAAAGAAAATTTGCCGTAATTGTAAAATTATTCGTCGCAATGGCGCCGTAAGGGTCATTTGCAAAGAGCCACGTCATAAGCAGCGTCAAGGTTAATAACCTTTTCAATGCAGGCCTTAAAAATAACGCTTGATTTATTTTTGATCAAGCGTTATTATTTTGCGCCTTTTTTATGATGTTCAATTAATAGCAATGCTTAAAAGCGGAGTAAGATAGATGGCTCGTATAGCCGGTGTCAATATACCCGATAATAAACACGCTGTAATCGCTCTCACCTATGTATATGGTGTGGGACGTACTACAGCTAAGAAGCTTTGTGACGCAACGAGCGTTAAGACAACAGCTAAAGTTAGAGACTTAACTGAAGAGCAGTTGGATGCGCTACGTAACGAGCTCAGCAGTATGACTGTTGAGGGCGATTTGCGTCGTGAAGTACAAATGAATGTTAAACGTTTGAAAGATCTTGGTTGCTACCGTGGTCTGCGTCACCGCCACAGCTTGCCTGTACGCGGTCAGCGTAGTAAGACCAACGCTAGAACCCGTAAAGGTCCTCGCAAACCAATACGTAAATAAATAGGATACCGGAATGGCTAAGCCAGGTACACGTACCCGTAAGAAGGTGAAAAAGACGGTTGTTGATGGGATGGCGCATATACATGCCTCTTTCAACAATACGATCGTAACCATTACAGACCGCCAGGGCAATGCTTTGTCTTGGGCCACCGCAGGTGGTTCTGGTTTCCGTGGTTCACGTAAAAGCACACCTTTTGCTGCGCAGGTAGCAGCTGAAAGAGCCGGAAAAGCGGCTGCAGAATACGGCCTAAAAAACCTAGATGTTATGGTTAAAGGTCCTGGGCCCGGACGTGAGTCCGCTGTTCGTGCACTTAATTCATGTGGGTATAAGATTACTAGCATCATTGATGTTACACCTATTCCACATAATGGGTGTCGTCCACCTAAGAAACGTCGCGTTTAATAAAGGAGACAGACAATGGCACGTTATATTGGCCCAAAATGTAAACTGTCTCGTCGTGAAGGGACAGATTTATTTTTGAAAAGCGGTGCGCGCGCACTAGATTCAAAATGTAATCTCGAAACCCCTCCAGGACAGCATGGCGCACGTAGAGGACGCTTGTCTGAATACGGTTTACAGTTAAGAGAAAAGCAAAAAGTTCGTCGTACATACGGCGTACTAGAAAAGCAGTTCCGTGGTTACTACAAAGAAGCAGCACGTCGTAAGGGCGCTACAGGCGAGAATCTTCTACAGATTCTTGAGCAGCGTCTTGATAACGTTGTTTATCGTATGGGATTTGGATCAACACGTGCTGAGTCACGCCAGTTGGTCTCTCATAAGTCGATTCTTGTAAATGATATAGTTGTAAATATTGCATCTTATCAGGTAGCTGCAGGTGATGTTGTTAGTGTTCGTGAAAAATCTAAAACCCAATTGCGTATCAAAAACGCTCTTGAGTTAGCGGGTAATCGCGGCACGATTGAGTGGATAGATGTTGATTCGAGCAAATTGGTAGGTACGTTTAAGTCCGTACCAGAGCGTTCAGAATTATCCGCTGAAATCAACGAAAACTTAATCGTGGAACTTTACTCTAAGTAAGGTTAAAGCAGAACAATAGAGCGAATAGGGCGGTTTATGCAGCGTTCAGTAAATGAATTCTTGAATCCTCGTAACATTGAAGTACAAGAAATAAACTCTACGCACGCGAAGGTTATTTTAGAGCCTCTCGAGCGTGGGTTTGGACATACTTTAGGTAGTGCTCTTCGTCGTATTTTACTGTCATCAATGCCAGGAAGTGCGGTAGTTGAAGCAGAGATCGACGGCGTACTTCATGAATACAGTGCTATTGAAGGTGTTCAGGAAGACGTTATTGAGATCCTTCTAAACCTTAAAGGTTTGGCTATCATTATGCATAGCCGTGATGAAGCGACATTGACGTTGACCAAAAAGGGCGAAGGCCCGGTATTGGCAAGTGATATTCAGCTTGATCACGATGTTGAAATCGCAAACCCTGATCATGTGATTTGTCACTTGAGTGGGAATGGCGAAATCAACATGAAGTTAAAAGTAATGCTAGGTAGAGGCTACGAGCCTGCAGACCAACGCGTTGCCGGTGATGATGAAACACGAGCTATTGGCAGATTGCAACTGGACTCTTCATTCAGTCCAGTACTTCGTGTAGCGTACTCAGTAGAGCGCGCTCGCGTAGAGCAGAGAACAGATTTGGACAAGTTAGTTATCGATTTGGAAACAAATGGTACAATTGACCCTGAAGAATCTATTCGTCGTGCGGCAACCATTCTGCAACAGCAATTGTCTGTGTTTGTACACTTCGACAACGAAAAAGAGCCTGAGCAAGTTGAGGAAGAGGAAGAGGTTGATCCAATACTTCTTCGTCCAGTTGACGATCTTGAGCTGACTGTTCGTTCTGCTAACTGCTTGAAAGCCGAGAACATATATTACATTGGTGACCTGATCCAGCGTACTGAGGTAGAGCTTCTTAAAACACCTAACTTAGGTAAGAAGTCACTTACAGAGATTAAAGATGTATTGGCATCTCGCGGTCTCTCTCTGGGTATGCGTCTTGAAAATTGGCCTCCGGCTAGTTTGAAAGGTGATGACAGGGTACTAGGTGGATAACCTCAGGTTAATCAGGTAAGGAATTAGACAATGCGTCATCGTAAAAGTGGTCGTAAATTTAATCGCAATAGCTCACATAGAAAAGCCATGTTTAGTAACATGACTATCTCTTTAGTTGAGCATGAGCTGATCAAAACAACTTTGCCAAAGGCAAAAGAGTTGCGAACAGTTGCTGAGCCTTTAATTACATTAGCAAAGAAAGATTCTGTTGCTAATCGTCGTTTGGCTTTCTCAAGATTGCGTAGCAAAGAAGCAGTTGCAAAACTGTTTAACGAGTTAGGTCCTCGCTACGAGAGCCGCCCAGGAGGATACATTCGTATTCTTAAGTGTGGTATCCGTGCTGGTGATAGCGCTCCAATGGCTTATGTTGAGCTAGTGGATCGTCCAGTAGTAGAGAGTGATGACGAAGAGTAAATAAACTCTTTTGACTTGTTCACAAAAAACCGACTTTATAGTCGGTTTTTTGCGTTTAAGGGGGGCTCTATAGTAAGGCGCGCAAGCGCACCCTATTAGTTGCTGTGGAAGTGTTACTACTTCTGTCGTTCAAGCAGTTCTTTAAGAAACCGCCCTGTATGTGAACCTTTTGCTTCCGCAACACCTTCTGGAGTGCCTTCAGCAATTATATTCCCGCCCCCTGTCCCACCTTCAGGGCCAAGGTCAATAACCCAGTCTGCAGTTTTGACAACATCAAGGTTGTGTTCAATTACAACTATAGTATTACCATGTTCTCTAAGTTTATGAAGAACATTGAGCAACTGCTGGATATCGTAAAAGTGAAGTCCTGTTGTAGGTTCATCAAGAATATAGAGAGTCTTGCCTGTATCTCTTTTCGAAAGTTCTTTTGCCAGCTTAACTCGTTGAGCTTCACCACCAGAAAGAGTTACAGCGCTTTGACCAAGTCTTATATAAGATAAGCCTACATCAATGAGTGTCTGTAATTTTTTGGCGAGAAAGGGAACTGAATCGAAAAACTCTCTGGCATCTTCAACGGTTAGATCCAGCACTTCGTGTATGCTTTTACCTTTATACTTAACATCGAGTGTTTCACGGTTATAGCGTTTACCTTTGCAGCTATCACAAGGTACATAGATATCGGGTAAAAAGTGCATTTCGACCTTAATAACACCATCGCCTTGGCATGCCTCACAACGTCCACCTTTCACATTAAAACTAAATCGGCCGGGCTTGTAGCCTCGTGCTCTAGCTTCATGAGTGCCAGAAAACAGCTCACGTACAGGCGTAAAAATACCCGTGTAAGTAGCAGGATTTGATCGGGGGGTACGCCCAATAGGGCTCTGGTCTATGTCGATAACTTTATCTAGCTGATCAATGCCTACTATTTTCTCATGCTCTTGAATGGTGAGAGTTGTTGCTTTATTTAGTTCGGTAGCGGCAATAGGGTAGAGAGTTCCATTGATCAAGGTAGACTTTCCTGAGCCTGAAACACCCGTAACACAGGTTAACAGGCCTAAAGGTATTGTTAGGTCTACTTTATTTAGGTTGTTGCCACTGGCTCCTATTAGCTTAAGTGTTTTACTTTTATCGTAGGTTTGTCGTTTAGAGGGTACCTCGATACATTTTCGACCTGAGAGGTATTGGCCTGTGACTGAATCTTCAGTGGCCATTACCTCTTCTGGTGTGCCAGATGCAATAACTCGCCCACCATGGACTCCTGCGCCAGGCCCAATATCAATGACGTGATCTGCTAGGCGTATAGCATCTTCATCATGCTCAACCACAATTACAGTATTCCCCAAATCACGAAGGTGAGTAAGGGTTTTAAGTAAGCGATCGTTATCTCGCTGGTGAAGGCCAATTGAAGGTTCATCGAGAACATACATTACTCCCACTAGGCCAGCCCCTATTTGGCTGGCCAGTCTTATACGTTGAGCTTCTCCCCCAGAAAGTGTATCTGCACTTCGGTTTAGGGTTAAGTAGTCGAGTCCAACGTTAACAAGAAATTGTAGGCGTAATTGTATTTCAGTTAGAATCTTCTCAGCTATTTCGCCTTTGCGGCCTTCTAGCTTTAGCTCTGAGAAGTATTCAAACGCGGCTCCCACAGGCTTTGCTGTGATATCAGGTAATCGTTTGTCTTTTATAAATACATGTCTGGCAGATTCTTTTAATCTTGCTCCATCGCAATCAGGGCAGGTTGTATTCGTAAGCAGTTTTGACAGATCATCTTTCACCATTTGAGATTCTGTTTCTCGGTAACGACGCTCCATGTTCGGCATGACGCCTTCAAAAGGGTGGTGGCGTTTAACTACGTCTCCACGTGTGTTCACGTAGTTAAATGCAATCTCTTCTTCACCGCTGCCTTTAAGTATTGTTTCCCGGAATGACTCTGGTAGTTGTTCGAAAGGCTGCTCTAAATTTATGTCGAAATGTTCAGCAAGGCTTGTTAGCATTTGGTAGTAGTATACCGTTCTTCTATCCCAGCCCTTGATCGCACCTTCTGCAAGTGTTAGTTCAGGGTGTTTAACTAGTTTTTTAGAGTCAAAGAACTGCTTAACTCCAAGGCCATCACAGCTTGGGCAGGCGCCCGCAGGGTTATTAAACGAAAAGATTCTGGGTTCCAGTTCGCTGATGGCGTAGCCACATTGCGGGCAGGCGAATCTAGCGGAAAAAATTAGCTCCTCCCCATCTCCGTCCATCGGGGCGATTATTGCGATGCCATCGGTTAGCGCGATACATGTTTCAAAAGATTCCGCTAATCGCTGCTGAATCCCATCCCGCACTTTAAAACGATCGATAATGACTTCAATGGTATGTTTTTTATTCTTTTCTAGTTCAGGTGTGTCATCAAGATCGGTAACAATGCCATCTATGCGGGCACGGATAAACCCTTGGCTTTGTAGCTCCTGAAATACGTGTTGATGCTCGCCTTTTCTGTTTTGAATCACTGGCGCAAGCATCATTAGCTTCGCCTCTTCTTCCTGAAGCATTACCTGATCAACCATCTGACTAATCGTTTGAGCTTCTAAAGGCTCATCGTGCACCGGGCAGCGAGGTTCACCTGCTCGAGCAAAAAGTAGTCTTAAGTAGTCGTAAATTTCAGTAATCGTTCCAACGGTAGAGCGAGGGTTGTGAGAGGTGGATTTCTGCTCTATAGATATGGCTGGAGAAAGCCCTTCTATATGGTCAATATCGGGTTTTTCCATCATTGATAGAAACTGGCGAGCGTAGGTTGATAATGATTCAACATAGCGGCGTTGCCCTTCTGCATAAAGCGTGTCGAATGCCAGGGATGATTTCCCTGAACCAGACAGGCCTGTGATAACAGTGAGCTTATCTCTAGGAATCTCTATATCAATATTTTTGAGATTGTGAGTACGTGCACCGCGAACCAGAATCTTATCCATAACTGCCCAATGTTTTGTAAGCGAATTTTTCAGAAGAGAGCAATTATACTGCGTTAGAGGGGTAATGCACGACATAGATCATTTTGTTAATATACGCGATCTTGTAAATTAGCAGCCTGAACATTGTTAGTTTTTAGCCTTTTTCCGGAGTTGAGCCCTTAATGACCGTTAATGAAAAGCGTTCGGTATTTACGCTTGCGCTTTTATACGCCATGCGCATGCTTGGCTTGTTTATGGTTCTGCCTGTTTTTATTTTACTGGGAGACAATCTTGAAGGTGCCAATGGACTGTTGATTGGTTTTGCGATTGGCGCCTATGGTTTAACCCAGGCATTATTTCAAGTGCCGTTCGGAATGTTATCTGACCGAATAGGTCGTAAGAAAATGATTGTGTTTGGTCTACTTATTTTTTGTGTCGGTAGCGTGGTCGCAGCAACATCAGAATCAATTTACGGTGTAATAGCAGGGCGATTGTTACAAGGTGCTGGTGCCATAGCCAGTGTGCTAATGGCACTATTGAGCGATCTGACCACAGAAGAAAGCAGAACAAAGGCGATGGCTGTGGTAGGCATGTCTATAGGGCTTTCATTTTCTGTAGCTTTAGTTTTAGGTCCAATAGTAAGTGCTTACTTCGGTTTGAGTGGGATATTTTGGCTAACTGCTGTGTTTGCGCTCATGGGTGTTGCGATTGTGTTGTTTGTTGTGCCTACCCCCGTGTCGACACACGCTCACCGAGATACTCGAGCCGTTCGCGGTGAGTTCTTTGAATTGCTTCGAAATCCGGACCTATTGAGGTTAGATATAGGGATCTTTATTCTGCACTTAATACTGACGGCATTGTTTATCGCTGTACCATTATCATTGGTGAATGATATTCAGCTAGCAAGGCAAGAGCATTGGTGGGTGTACCTTTCTGTTATGGTGCTGGCGTTTTTTGCTATGGTGCCCTTTATTATTATTGGCGAGAAAAAGCGAAAGATTAAAATAATTTTCGTTGGCGCTATTATGCTGTTATCCGTTGGTTCTTTACTGCTTGTTTGGGGGCAAAGTTCTCTTTTAGCTATATGGGTAGCCTTGTTCGTTTTCTTTATGGCGTTTAATTTACTGGAAGCTAGCTTGCCTTCGTTGGTTAGCAAGCAGGCACCTGCGGGAGCACGAGGAACGGCTATGGGGATTTATTCAACCAGTCAGTTCTTCGGTGCTTTTTTAGGTGGTGTTATTGGTGGTTGGGTTATTTCAACTTGGGGAGCGGAAACAATCTATTACGGGTCAGCCGTTCTTGCTTTAATTTGGGGCTTACTTGCTTTAAGTATGAGAGCGCCAAGTTATTCTACCAGCCGAATGTTGCGCCTGAACTGTGTTTTATCTGAAGCCGAAGCCGAAGTCGTTTCTGATGAGTTGTTCGATATTCAGGGTGTTGAAGATGTAGTTGTCGTGATAGAAGAAAAAACGGCTTATTTGAAAGTAGATAAAGCTCATCTTGATGAAACTACCTTAATGTCATACCGCTGCGCAGAGTAGTTTAGTCATGTCTGGAAATTGCTCTGATCTCTGGACATGCGCTGGCGATCAACTATCCTTAAATCAGTAGTAATTAGCCCTCTGACTTAAGGCATTCTATGACAATTCTCCTGGTTGAAGACAACCCTGATGAAGAAAAACTGGCGATGCTTGCTTTTGAAAAATCAGGCTTGAGCGATAGCGTCGTGGTTGCGCGAGATGGTCAGCAGGCGGTTGATTATATGTTTGCTCAAGGAGAGTACCAAGGGAGGGATGTTAATATACTTCCTTATGTTATATTTCTTGATATCAACCTCCCTAAAATAAATGGTTTGGAAGTTTTAAGATTAATTCGTAAGGACGAACGAACCAAACTTGTTCCTATTGTATTATTAACCTCTTCAGACGAAGAGCGGGACATGATAGAAGGCTACTCGTGTGGTGCCAATAGCTACATCCGTAAACCTTTCGACTTTACTGAATTTATGCAACAAATTAAAACACTAGGGAATTACTGGCTTGAGCTCAACCAAACGCCCCATGCAACGCGAAAAAGATAGTTCGCAGACTAAAACGTTTAATTTGCTGATAGTAGATGACTCAGCAGATGACGTATTTCTGTTGATGCACGCCTTAAAAAAGGGCGGATTAAACCCTGACTATGTCCATGTAGAGCAGCAGAAAGAGCTGGCAACTGCCTTAAAGCAGGATGGCCCTTGGGATATTGTTATAACTGACCACAATATGGTGGGTTTTACCTCAGCAGAGGCTTTACAAATAGTTCGTCAGCATAGTGAAGACTTGCCTGTTATTATTGTCTCTGGTGAAATCTGCGAAGATGTAGCGGTGGGTGCCATGGGGCGTGGAGCTCAAGATTATATAATGAAAGATAATCTTGCCCGTTTGACCCCGGTAGTTAACAGAGAGCTCAAGCAAAACGAAGCGCGAAAAGCCAAGCGTGAAGCAGAAGAGAATTATCACTACCTAGCCTACCACGACACCTTAACAGACCTTGTAAACCGAAAAGAATTTCAGAACCGCCTAGACCTTGCACTTCAAGAAGCCAAGAGTAGCCGTGATACGCATATATTCATGTTTCTCGATCTTGATCAGTTCAAAATTGTTAATGATACCTGCGGCCATATAGCAGGTGATGAACTGTTGGTTAAAATTACACAGATACTCAAAACTCATATACGAGATAGAGACACGCTAGCCCGCCTGGGTGGTGATGAGTTTGGCATATTACTAGAAAGCTGCACTAAAAGTCAGGCGCTACAAACCGCTGATGAAATAAGACATGACGTGAGTAATATGCGCTTTGTCTGGCAGAAAAAACCCTTTGATATATCTATTAGTGTCGGTATTGTTCAAATTAATGAGCATGCAAATGATCATCAAGAGTTATTAACCTGCGCCGATATAGCCTGTTATGCAGCAAAAGACAAAGGCCGAAACGGGGTCACTTGGTACAGCCCTGATGATGCGGATTTACACCAGCGTCGTAGCGAAATGCAGTGGGCTCCCCGAATCAAACAAGCGGCGGAAGAAGACAAGTTCGTCCTTTTTTTACAGCCCATGGCCAATTTGCAAGATGACATAGGCCCACATGCTGAATTCTTAGTACGCATGGACGAGGGAGATGGACTGATCCCTCCAGGTGCTTTTATTCCTGCAGCAGAACGCTATAACCTGATGCCTGTAATCGATAGATGGGTGGTTGACCATGTGTTTAAGTATCTTGATTACAGCGGGTTAGGACGACAGGACGCAGGGATTTATTTTGTTAATCTGTCCGGTTCAACGCTCAGTGATCAATCCTTTTTTGAGCACATAAAAAAGCTACAGGTCGTGCACAATATCAATCCGGAACGTATTTGTTTTGAAATCACCGAAACAGAGGCCATTAATAACCTAGTCGATGCGGTAGAGTTTATTATTGATATCAGGGAGAAAGGTTTTAAATTTGCGTTAGATGATTTTGGCGTAGGCTTAAGTTCATTCTCTTACCTGAAAACTATTCCTGTTGACGTTTTGAAAATTGATGGCGGGTTTGTGAAAAATATGATGACAGACCCTATTGATGAGGGAATTGTTGAAGCATGCAATCAAATTGCCCATGCCGCAGGTCTGAAAACCGTCGCAGAATTTATTGAAGATGAAGAAACACTACAAGCCCTGAAAGAGATGGGTGTAAACTTCGGTCAAGGTTATCATATACAAAAACCAGGCCCTCTGCCGATAGTTAGACTGACGTAGTAACCCACGTAATAGTCACCGTGCTTACCAGTTAATAATCGGAAATAGATAGATGCCCTCCCTCCAAAAAAACTACAAAGAACTCGTAAACACCCTTATAACAAGCGCCCATAAAACCAACATCTGGCTACTAATGCCCAGTTTACTGGTACTGGTTCTATCAGACGTAATCCTGAGAAACGCTTTTGACACAACCATCAGCTGGAGCCACGAAGTCTCTGGCTTGTTTCTGTTAAGCATATTCTTTCTTGATTTACCCTATTGCTTATCAAAAAGCGAATTCCTAAAAGTAGATATTCTTTATCAGCACTTCTCTACCTTCTGGAAAGTAGTGACAAAGAAACTCTCTCTTATCTGCTGTTTTGGGGTCGCCTTATTTCTTATTTGGCAGGCGCTTATTGGTGTAATTGATATGTGGGAATTTGATGAAACTGCCTTAACTTTATCAATCCCCCTGTGGCCATTCTCTTTAATGGTCGCCATAAGCAGCAGCCTAATGGCTATGCAAATACTGGTCATGTTATTTGAGCAAGAGTTTGAAACCGAATGAGTGATCAGAATACAGGTTTGTTCGCACTGCTGGTGATGTTGTTGATGATATTAATCAGAGTTCCCATAGCAATATCAATGCTCATAACGGGCGTGGCGGGTAATATTTACCTTCAAGGCGTTGAAGCCTCCTTGGTGCAATTTCAGCTCCTTAGCTGGGAAATCGCCACCAACTTTATACTCATCGCCCTGCCATTGTTTATCTGGATGGGGCAGTTGGGTTATAGCTCAGGTATAGGGAAAGACCTTTATAACTGCTTTCACAAATGGTTTGGTCATCGTCCCGGAGGCTTAGCGATCTCCTCTGTGGTAAGCACAGCAAGCTTTGGTGCTATTACCGGCTCCAGCGTGGCAACGGTTATGACCATGGGTAAAATGCTGATGCCTGAAATGAAACGCTACCGTTATGCAAGCTCATTATCTTCAGGTTCTCTGGCATCAGCGGGTGTTTTAGCGATACTTATTCCACCTAGTGTACCGCTGGTTTTTTATGGCGTATGGACAGAAAGCTCTATAGGTGATTTATTTATAGCAGGGGTTATCCCCGGTTTGTTGCTCACCTTAATGTTCAGCTTATTTATCTGGATATATTGTCACTTTAAGCCCTCATTAGGGCCACCAGGTGAAAAGTATCCATTTCAAGAAAAACTGGCTTCTTTATTAAACCTACTGCCTGCTTTATGTGTGATGATACTCGTGCTAGGTAGCATTTATGGCGGAATAGCCACAACCTCCGAGGCCGCTGCGGTAGGGGTGGCTGGAATGCTTCTAGTGGCGCTGGCTAAAAAGCGGCTCAATAGACATGCATTAAAAGAAAGTATTAGTGAAAGTTCAAAGTTGAGCAGTAATATCTTCTTATTGTTATTAGGTGGAGGGGTATTTAGTCGCTTTTTAGTACAAACAGATTTAACCGAAATTTGGATTCAGTCGATTTCAGACTTGGGCTTATCTCTCTACGTGGTGATTGCCGCACTGGTGCTAATGTACTTACTATTAGGCGCTATCATAGATACCTTCGGCATGATTATACTTACTTTACCTTTTGTATTTCCGCTTATTACCTCTATGGGAATAGATCGGGTCTGGTTTGGGATATTTATCGTATTAATGATAGAGCTCTCATTAATAACTCCTCCTATTGGCCTAAATGTTATCGTCATGAAACAAGTCGTGCCAGACGTACCTCTGCTTGATATTTACAAGGGTACATTTCCTTTCGTATTGATCTGCCTTTTTATGGTTTTGCTGTTGGTTATTTTTCCCGAATTAGCACTTTGGTTGCCTTCGAAAATACATTAATTCGGATTGGGTAAACGGTGTGCACGGTACATGAAATTCCCTCGCAGGGTGCACCGTGCGCACCGAAAAATACCGTCTATACTTACTCAAAGAATAACCTCTCCTAGAGCGCTTTAATTCTGCGAGGCCGAAATGACAAAAATAATATCCCAAAAGCCCACTCAACTTATATTTGCCTTAACTGCAGGTATTACTACCATCTTTTCTTGTTCTTTATCTGCAGAAGAAGACCCTCTTAAGCTTGCAGATGTCGTCGTCACTGCCACTAAAACTGGAGAAGTATCATTACAAGAAGTTCCTGCATCAATCACTGTAATCAACGAAGAACAGATGCAGGAATCTGGTGTTAATAACATCGAAGACCTAACGCAGCAAACCCCCGGTCTTAGCGTTAGCCGAAATGGCCAGGCAGCCAGGATTTATATACGAGGGGTGGGTACTAATCTTGATTTTATTGGTGCAGATCCGAGTGTGACCGTTCATGTAGATGGGGTCTATCAATCAAGAACTACGACTGCCCTAGATGACTTTCTTGAAGTTGAGCGGGTAGAGGTGCTCAGAGGCCCACAAGGCACACTATATGGGCGAAACTCCACGGGCGGAACCATTAATGTTATAAGCAAACTCCCTGAAGCCGAGCGTAAAAGTAAAGTAAAGGTAGAACTAGGTAGTGATGAGTTACGTCGCTTTTCTGCCTCTGCCAGTGGTGGTCTTGGCAATGAAAATCTCATGGGTGGCATTGCAATAATGAAAACCGACCACGATCCCTATGTAGACAATATTAACCCCGTTGGTATTGATGGGCTAATGGATGAAGACTCACTTACCAGTAAGGGAACTCTGCGATATCTTGCTGGTGCTAAGGGTGAAGTTGTGCTCCGTGCAGACTATACCGATATTGATAGAGCCACTGGTGCATATAAATCGACTGGCTTAGATACAGACGGAAATCCCGCTCTTTTGGCAGCAGGAGTCAATGTACCCTCAGATCCATTTGAAATGGATATTTCCTATGCTAACCCGTTTCTTGAGCAAACTAATTGGGGAACCTCTGCTGAGCTGATTTGGCAATTATCGCAAGCATGGTCTGTTACTTCATTAACCGGTTACCGTGATTTGGATTTGCATACGATTGAAGATACTGATGGTAGTAACCTGGATGTATTAGTAACAGATTTGAGCGAAGAACAAGACCAACTTTCTGAAGAGCTTCGTTTTAATTACGAATCAGGCCAGTTGGAATTAGTGGCGGGTTTATATTATTTAGGAGAAGGGCACACCTCTAAGGGCATTATCAATGTGAATGGTGCAGGTGTAAAAAATAATCTTAATACATCTAACGATACCACTGCCTATGCAGCTTTTGGTCAGGGAACCTATGGCGTAACAGATAAGCTGAATGCGACATTAGGCTTACGTTACAGCTATGAAGAAAAAGAGTTCAGAAATGACCAGGCTATAACAATAAATGCGAATGGCGCAGTAGCAAGTAGTTTCATAGTGGATGAAAAAACGGACTGGGATGCATGGAGCCCAAAAGCAGCATTGGATTACACCTTTGATAATGGCCCTATGGTCTATGGTTCTGTGAGTCGAGGCTTCAAAAGTGGTGGCTTTAATTTCACTTCTGATGATGCAGAGTATGACCCAGAGTTTGTATGGTCTTACGAAACAGGCGTTAAGCAAGACTGGTTTCAGAATACTTTGAGAACCAACCTGGTTCTTTTTTATTATGATTATACTGACTTGCAAGTATCAGATTTCACTCAGCCAGGTGTTCTCTCAATTAGCAATGCCGCCGATGCTGAAATTAAAGGTGTTGAATTAGAGACACGATGGATGCCGCATTATGATTGGATGTTGGAGCTAAACTATGCCTTTCTGGATGCAACTTATAAAGATTACCTGGCGCCCATAGGGGTAGGAATTCCACCGGTTGATGTATCTGGCAACAACTTGAATGCAGCTCCAGAGCATAAGGTTAACGCTGCGGTGCAATACTTTCAGAATATCAGCAAAGGTACAATTAGCTATCGTGTAGAATACTTCTGGCAAGATAAGGTCTACTTTACGGCTTTCAACAAAGACGTATCTTCACAAGACGCATACGGACTCTGGAATGCCCGCATAAATTTTCGCTCATTGGATGAAAGTTGGGAGTTACAGTTCTATGGAGAGAACCTAGCGGATAAAGACTACTCAACATCAAGCCGAGAATTTCCAGCGGCAACAACGGGTGTAACAAGAGATATTAACCCGCCGCTCACTTTTGGAGCCAAGTTAACCTATAACTTTATGTAGACAAACAATCATAAACTGCATCAATCAAAGCACTTCCACGTGGCCCTGTATCGTTAATAGCATGAACGCGATTGCAACAATAACCAAAGCCTATTTGCGCATCAGGGTCGGCAAAACCTAAAGCCCCACCTAAGCCTGGGTGGCCGAAACTTCTTGGGTTATCACCCAGCTTAAAATACGGGTTGTTAAGCATAAACCCTGTACCATAGCGAAAATGGCGATTAGTCATTTTTTCTACGGCGTCCCATTGTTCTTGAATGGAATCTTCCAGCATTTCAGGGCTGATTATTCCGCCGCCCTCTTGAGCCAATAAACCATAAAGTTTTGCTAAAGCACTGGCATTACTATGGCCGTTGCCTGAAACAAACTCATTACTTCGGAACTCATCATCTTGAAAGAAACCATCAGCAATCGAGGCTGGTTTCCAGGCTCTGGCTAATAGTGTGCCGGGGGTTTTCATTCCTACCATACTAGGGATGTTTTCAGATACATCAATGTCTGCACAGCGTGCTATTTCTTCAGGTGTAAGGCCTACAAAAAAATCAATACCAAGAGGGCCGAATAAGTCTTCTCGTAAAAATTGGCCTAAGGTTTTTCCGGCCACAAGCTCCATTATTTTTTGGCAAAATGGACCATGAGTAAAAGAATGATAGCAAGGGGTGGTTCCCGGTTCCCAAAGGGGCTTTTGTACGGCTAATGCCTGGGTCACGACACCTGGTTTATAAAGTGAATTTGCCGGTGCTGCGTCAGCCACAGGAATGCCTGCTAATTGCGCTAGAACACAGCGAACAGTTATGTTCTCTTTGCCTGCCTGTGCAAATTCAGGCCAGTAATTAGCTACCGGAGCATCAAGGTTAATGAGCTTTTTATCGGCCATAACCAGTAAGCAAAGTGAACCTATCCCTTTGGTCACAGACATTACACAAACCAGAGTATCTTTTTCCCAGGGTTTGGTTTTAGCTTTATCTTTATAACCGCCCCATAAATCAACCTTAAGCTTTCCCTTATGCACAATAGAAACGGCTGCCCCCAGCTCATTTCTGTGGATCAAATTATCGACAAAGGCCTGCTTTACCGAAATAAATTCAGGGTCACAATAGCCATCAATGTGAAGAGGATTGTTAGTCAAAATGACAAAATTCCAAAGTATGAAAAATGAGCATAGTATTAAAAACAAATATAGCTATTAATAGCGTAGACCAGTTATAAGTAAGCGGCTCTAACAATTATGTAAAGCAGGTATCAAACCTGAACTAAAAAAGCTTCTTAACAAATCCCGTCTATACTGTTTAAAAGGAAAAGTAATAGTTAAAACAAAATTGCGCATTCTAATAATAACAGGCACCTCCATTGAGCCAATCGATCTATAACTACACCCCACAAGAAATCCTGTTCAGCAATAGCCGTACTTTAATTCAAAGAGCTATTCGCCAGCATGACGGTCAACAGGACAAAGCGTCCTTCATTCTAAAAAAACTAGTAGTTGTGAACCCCTCAGAGGGGCAGGTACGGCGTTTCTCTTTTGCTTATGAGGTGGCGAAAAAGTTTGATCACCCGAACATTCTCAAAGTGGTTGATTACCTTGAACTAGATGGCGCTCCAGTTATCGTACAGGAAGATTCTCACGCCATTGACCTGCGCCAATACTGCAAACAACAGGCTAATGAACGTCTGTCACTGGAAAGCATTCTGAGTATTGCTATTCAACTGGCTGATGCGCTCAGTGTTATTCATCACGCACAAGTTATTCATAAAGACTTGCACCCGGGTAATATCATCATCAACCCCAAAAACCAGCAGGTTCAAATAATTGATTTCGGGCTGGCATCATTGCTTACAAGAGAGCAGCCTATCTTAGCTGCACCAGAAAGGCTCGAAGGTATACTGGCTTATTTGTCTCCTGAACAAACAGGGCGAATGAACCGGTC
>ENA-OSET01002362-OSET01002362.1-sediment-metagenome-genome-assembly--contig:-NODE-2362-length-18338-cov-13.547122_pt1 | contig 18338 bp, 15 predicted proteins | sample MGYA00237882_ERZ534229 | MGnify/ENA primary metagenome ERZ534229 (study PRJEB26408, sample SAMN06266212) | sediment metagenome | isolation source: Hudson Canyon methane seep mesocosm | place... | reverse complement strand
CAGCAGGAGAGGGAGTCATTGAGTGCTATAACTCATTGTATTTTAATTGTAAAAAGTTGTGTAGATAGCTATGCCTTGCTGGAGAGGGCTCTTAAGAACAAAAGTCATTAAAAAATGTAACGGTGACATAGCCTAACGGATAGTAAAGCCAGATAACCACGCGCCTCGTTTAGGCTCTTGGGCTAACCCTTTCCCATCCACAAATTTAAAAGGGACTGAGACTAAATTCATCCCCTGATTTACTTGAACTGAAAAATGCAAATGTGGCCCCGAGCTAAATCCAGTATTACCTGAGAAAGCGATTAGCTGCCCCGCCTTAACCCGCATACCTTCATGAACTTGCGCTCGCTCAACTTGTAAATGTGCATAAACAGCCATTGATCCATCATCGTGCAAAACCCTAATGCTATTTGCCCGTGCCTTATAAGTTTGCTTATCTGTTCCCCCCTTAAAGAAATCATTCTCCAAGCTCATAACAATACCGGCTCTTGCCGCATGAACTTCAGAACCTAAAGGCATAGCAAAATCCACTGCATATTTGTTTTGATCGTCGGTATGCGAAAACTTCCCACCAAAAGCTTGAGTTACCTGAAATGATTTATAACTCGCAAAAGGTGGGTAATAAGTCGCTGACTGGCTATGCGTAGCAGAGGGTTCGCCTAAAGAATAACGGTAGCTTAAACTATACTCCCAGCTCCGGCGTTCATTTAATGCACCTACAGAAAATAAAGGTTTAGAAGTACCAGGCTGCAATACAAATTTATTGGGTAATTTAGGTTCTGTTTGAACGTTCACTTGCTTAATTAAAGCAACTTCAACTTCTATCGGCCCAAAATAATCATTTCTAATAACAAATTGTGGAGATCGAGATTCACCCTCTCGTTTTAACCAAACGCGCTGTTTAGCCTCTACTTTTAACTGTTTAACTTGCAATGAAAGTTGCTCAGTATTCTTAGTAGCAGGCGGTTTATCCGTATAATGCCAACGCCCTTTTTCATCTTGAAATTTATACATTTTTTTTGCGTGACTAGGAGAACTTAATAGGCATATTCCTAGCACTACAAAACTATAAAGTATCTTTTGTGAGAACAAAATTTTATGCATTTTTACCCCATGATATAAGATCAACGGACTTAAGCTTTAAAACACCGTCTCCAAAGGGGAAAGACTGGGATGAGGGAAGTTATTTTATTCAAGTATCTTTAATCTCTACCTATAGAGTTTTAGGCTACCCACTTAACGTGGGACAAGCATCAGGCAACTGGACATAAAAGTAGGGGCTGTGCCTTGTGCCTGCCCTTAATGCCCACTCGTTATCAGGGCAACCACAAGGGATTGCCCCTACGATAAAAGAACAGCAGTGAGAGCGCGAGGACTACCAATCTGTCCCGCCTTAAATGCGTAGCCGAATTTTAAAGGCAAAAAAGAAGTTGTTTTAAATCTCCTCACCCAACCCTCTCCAGCAAGAGAGGGCTTAAGTCAACAGCATTACATCCCAGCGATCTAAACAATAATTAAGCTAAGTCTACTCTGCCGATGCCAACATCACTTCAACATACTTATCTTTACTGATTAACTGCCAAGCATCTTCATAGCTCATAATTTTCTCATGATGACTGCGCCAATGCGTATCAATGCCATCCCAGCCATGCTGAGAAAACACATGTCCACACTCTGGGCAAACCTTATGCTTTAAAGCATTCCATGTTGCATCCGCAACCTCTTGTTCACTAGTACAATGCACTCGAGATTTTTGCATATGTTTATAATAACTACCTACATGAATACAGGCACACACCCAATATCCACCCCCTTCTTGTTCAGTTGCCGGATAAACTTCAACTTTAGTTTTCATTTTATTCTCCATGTGATTTATTGCTAGAACTGCAAGGTATGCAGTGCATACCCTACACAATGAATATCTTAGTTAGTAACCTAACTTGGGTATTTAATCCCAATACTGTTGCCTTAAAAAAGTAGCCTGTATGGAGCTTGCGCAATACAGGGCATTCAACGCACTGCTCCCCGTACACCATTCCTCCATACGGGCTACAAAAAACTTAAACACAAGAAGGCAACGAACCTACAAAAATGTCACATTAACTCATTGCGTACCTTTAAACCGAAAGGTATGCATTGCATACCCTACACAATGATTATCGTGTGACATATATTACTTGCCACTTGATGATGAACTAGACTTGGTTGCTTTAATCTCAGCTTCTAATTCCAAGCGCTTTTTATCCAATTCTAATAGCTCAATCTCTCGACGTAAATAAATACCTGAATTTTTCTTAATCGCATAACTCTCCTCCTGAATTTCCATACGCCCTAGTTCTTCACGCTTTTTATTAGCAACGTCCATATCAAATTTGAATTGCTTCTGCTGGTGCTCGTGCTCAATTTGTAAGGCTTGTTCTTTATTTTTAGCCTCTAAACGACTTTCTTGTTCACGATGCCCTTTTTCCATATCTGCCTGTAATTGTTTTTCAACAATTAAACGCTGATGAGCCAACTGCTCTGACTGCACTCTTTGCTCATCTTCACGCAATAAATCATCCTGCCTTTGCTTTTCTCGCAAACCCCCTTCAAACTCAATGGATTTTAACTGATTATCATGCTCAACTTTTTGTATATGAAGACGCTTTTCAATCAATAGATGTACTTGCTGTTGCTGTTCTTGATCAAGTAATAACTGCTTTTTAGCCTCGGCATCTTGTGCTTGTTTTTGCTGGTCAATATCAGCCTGTTCTTTTAACTGTTCTAACTGTTGCTGTTTATGCGTTAACTCTTGCTCCTGAAGTAAATAGTCTTGGCGAAAATGCTCTTCTCGCTGCTGCTCACTGACTTCATAACTCTTTTTTAAAACACTCAAGTAAAGGTGCTCTTTTCCCAGTTTTACATCAGGAAAATCGGTAAACTCAGCGCTTAAATGACAAGTACTCTGCGCCTGGATGTAATTAATCACCAGCATTTCATTCACAGCAAACTCAATACTTTTTTCTATGCTACCTAACCCTGACTGCACCCACTGATCATCGGGCAACATGGCAAATAATTTATTCTGAATAATATCTAAAATGACACTGTGATAAGTCGCTTTAATATGCTCATTAAGCTCTGAAAGTATCTCTACCTGACTCTGCGCATATTCAAACGTGGCTTGAAAACGAAGCTCTAAATTAACATCTAAAGTACAAAAACCATCATAGAGCTGTAACCTATCTATGATCTCCCAGTCTTCAATCAATATAGGGTAAAGCGTATGATAAAAGCGTTGCACAAAGTTTTTAGGGCGTACAAATAATTTTTTATATGGGCCTAACTTACTGTAAACAAGCTGCCGTTCGACATCAAAACTTGCTTCCCAAACTTCAAGCTCTTGGCCTAGTTCATTTTCAACTGCCCCCTCAATTAACCACTGATCAATGCCAGTACTCATGCTATTCATGCTTATCGACCGATGTTTTTGCAGCTGCACGTAACTGGGTAATTTTATCGCCCATCTTTGCGGCAATTAACGGGTAAAGGTTAGGCGAAAACTCCACCGTTCTATTATCTATTTTTCTTAAAAAACCACGATTTAATAATAAGCCGACCGCAAACATACGCGACCAATCCGAATATCGCCGCGCCCTCTCTAGGCCTGTTTTCTCAATGATCATTTCCAGCTCATCGTTCTCATTGATACGAAACTCAGTAAACTGCCGTAAACATTCAAAAATCAAATCTTCCTCATCCGCAGTTAAAGGACCAGGCGCTGTAAACTCCAAACGATATGAAAGTAACACGGTAAAAAAATCAACCATTGCCGCACAAGTAAATGCAAATAATGAGAAACCTTCCCACATGGCACTGCTCGGTTTTACACCCTCCACAAACTGCTTATAGGTTAATAATAAAGGTGCATCAGGTAAGCTTTGGCTAAATTGACTAGATAACTGATTAACTTGTAACTGCATGGCTTGAACGCTTGCTAGCAAAGCATAATAAGACTCTTGTACGTCACCAGCAACATCTAAATCGGCCAAATTAATGTGTACTTTCTGAATACTTTTATCTAACGCTAAAAAGTCCTTATCTAGCTGTGCAAAACTTTGCTTTTTAGTCATGTAAATTTCATTATAGCGCCGCCAAAAGGGTCCTTTACCCACTTGGTTTCGATAGCCGACAACAATTTCTGGGTGAGTCCCAAAATAAGCTTGAGTCACATCTTTAGACGCTTTTTCTAGTTCAGTGCGCTGTTGAGTTAACACACTATTTTTAATCACCAAAACTTGATCTACATAATCTTTAATATCTCCTCTAAGATGATTTAAGCGGTTGATATGAATCGTATCTTGTTCAGAAATTTCGTAAAATTTAAAATAAGAAAATGAAACAGAAGCCGTTAATGCAATTAACAAAGAGCACAATACCGAAAAATAGCGCATTCGATTAGCGCGCCAATGTATCCCGGCAATCTCCAGCGAACAAATAACTACAATAGATTGAATCGCCACGGTAATCACCAAGGCAATCCATGGAATTATGAAATGGGACATTCCATAAAAGGTAGTAAAACCAGAAGCAACACTGAGCATCAAAACGATAGGGATCGTCCATACTCTCAACATGCCTACAAATATAGTCTGAATACGGTTAATTAAATAACCAACACCCGCTGCTTTTGTTTTTATTATTTCAGGATTATTCATTTTTCTAAAACTGTATGACTAACTAATGTTATTTAAGAGCTTGTTTTTAACATATTTTTTGATAGCCCGTCAAAATCCCCCTAGCTATGTCACCATTAAATATGAAAAAAAATAGCCGCTCTTAAAGCCCTCCCTTGTTGGGGAGGGTTGGGTGGGGAGAGGTTAAAATAAGTTTCTTTTTTCAGCAACATGCATTCTATCTCCCCCTCGCCAACTCTCTCACCGCTAATCCTGTTAACTTAAGAGAAAGTGGCTGTGTGAAGCTTGCGCAACATAGGGCACTCAACGCGTCTCTTTTCCCGTATTCCGTGCCTCCATACGGGCTACCAAACCCTAAACTTTTCATAAAATTCAAACGTTAAAATTTAGAATATTCCCTTTACACTCCTTGGTCTACGGTTCAAGTTCGATAAAACATTTAACATCGTATTCGTCGCTTTATAATCTGTTCCTGACCACTGTAGCTGGCCATCACTATTGAGTATTGCGAAATAAGGAAGCCCTATTTTTAACTGGCGGTGCTCCGGGCTAGACTTAAAACGCTCAAACTCGGGTGTACCATCAATAATTTTTAAGGGAATTGCTGATTCTCTCAAAGCTAAATTTAAGCGCTTATTTGTGACGACTTCTTTAGCAAACTCCAAACAGTTAGCACACCAACTGGCATAAAAATCAATAAAGATCGGTTTACCCGTTAGACGCGCCCGCTCTTGTGCCTCCGCTAAAGTGTGTAGCCACACAACCCCACCTTCATCTTTTTGTGGGTATTCAACAACTACTTGAGTTGTAGCATTAACTTGCCCTGGTAATGAAATATAATTTAACCCTGAAATTAATAACCACCCGCCCAAAATAAATGTTACAACCCCGACAAACCGTGCAAGTCTCTTACTTGGGTGCTGATCAGTACTTGCCCCATGTAAAATATTAAAATTAACAATCGCCACCCATAAAATAACAAGACCCCAGGCCAACATTGAAATGGCATGCTCATGAACGTTCAATACACTTAAGCCTTTAACAAAATAGGTATAAGCAAAATAAAGAATCAAAAAACCAAAGGCATTCTTAGCGCTATTCATTATTAAGCCAGATTTAGGTAGCTTTCTAACTTTAATAATGCTCACTACAAAAAAAGGTAAGCCGACACCCAAGCCAAACCCCCCCATTAAAATCCCCCCTTCCATAGCAATACTTAATTTATTCCAAAAAGTCAGCGCCTCACCTAATGCCGCAAGATTTGCTGTTTGTATCGCAATACTATCTGCAACTTGCAATAATAACGCGAACACAATCGGCCCTACGCAAGGAGAAATCACAAGGCCTGCAATACTCCCCATTATCCAGGTACCGAAATAACCGCTAATTTTTGAAGTGCTTTGGTCTAACTCTCCAACCTGAGACTGCATAAAACTAAACTCATAATAGCCCAGTAAAGAAATAGCAAAAAAAGCAAAGAAAACGGCAAAGATAAGGTTAACGAATGCAGATTGCATAAAGCTATTAAAAGCTCCCCCTGTCATACCTGCCGCAACACCTAGAATGATATAAGTCCCTATGATACCGATCAAATAAAATAGAGCGTGAACCTTTTCTTTATGTCGATTCCCATGCCCTCTATTAGTCACAATCATGGCTGTAATTGGCAGCATAGGGTACACACAAGGCGTTGCCACTGATAACAAGCCCGCCACAAACACCATTAAAAACAATATCGTATTATTTTTTTTATTTTTATTAAAAACGGCAATAACCTGTTCCATCAAGGTCAGATCATCTGCTTCCACTTCAGCTATCATTTTATTATCAACATAAACAGTGCCCGCTTTAGGTAACTGTATCGCTAATTTTTCAGTTTTAGGCCGGAAGCAGACATGAGTGACTTCATCACACAACTGATAACGTAATGCAATTTCTATTGGCTCAGAAATCTGTACTGTTGCATTTAGAGGAACGATTGAAAATAAAAATTCTCCCTTCCCTTTTAATACCGTTGCTTTAACTAAATCATCAAACTCACCTGCAGGAAAAGTAAAGGCACTAACACTTAAGCCTTGTTTTTCTAACTTATTTTTTCGATCTAATGTAACGGGTATATAAGCATTCTCAACACCCTTATCTAAATAAGCATGATGGTGCGCAGGTGGTGTTAATGTGATTTGGTATTGTGCAGGCCACTGGCTGTTATCAATAACCTGTAGTTGAACGTCTGCTTTCGCTCCAGCTAAAACCGCCGAGCACGTAAGAAAAAATAAAATACAACATCGATAAAATATTGAAGTATTCATAATAAGACCTATTACCTAAATGTAGAGATTTATAAGAAGAATTTGAGTAGTCGACCCATCGACTTCGTAGCCTGTATAAAAAGACACAATACGGGCATGTTATGTATCAATACTGTTGACTTAAGGTCTCCTTTTCCCATCGGAGTGAAGGGAAGTTAAATATTTACCTTTTTCAAATACCTTTAAATTTCTTTATTGCTGAGCGTCAAAAGCAAAGAAAAAAGAAACTATTTTAAGCCTCCTCACCCAACCCTCTCCAACAAGAGAGGGCTTAAAGTCAACAGCAATATTTTCAATAACTTGCGTAGAGTGTCTTTTTGCGAAACCCATCCTACGGAGCATTAAGCTATTTTACAGTCCAAAATACGTGTAAATACCTATGCCTTCAATACCCTGGCATTTGCTGATGAATTTCACCACCATCTAAGCAGCAAAAAAAATCGAGTTCATTTTCTTGTAACCAATTAAAGCCTTTGCTACCTTTCAACATAGCTAAGGTAGCAATACTACCCGCAACCACACAATGCTCACTTAAAATGCTCACCGCGCGTAACCCTGTTGTCGGCATGCCTGTTTTAGGGTTTAAAATATGACTGTAACGGACACCATCAATTTCTTGAAAACGCTCATAATCACCACTACTTGCAACAGCACCGTGTGTAATGGTTAGCTGTAAACTTTGCTGGTCTTTCTCTAAAGGGTTTCTAATCGCAACAGGCCAGCCCTGACCACTTGGCCTTGGACCTATGACTTTAATATCCCCTCCTAACTCAATAATGCCAGAAGTAATGCCCTTACTTTTCAGTAATTGTGCAACACTATCCGCTGCATATTCTTTAACAATACCGCCAAAATCTAACTGCATGCCTTGTTGTGGTAAATAAACACTATTTTGAGTCCATTCAACCTTATTCCAGCCAATTAATTGTCGACACTCATTAATCTGTTCTTCAGAAGGAATTTCTGTTTTATCCAGCGACCAAAGCTTGCGTAAAATTCCAGAAGTAACATCAAACAAACCCTCACTTTCTTGAAAACATTGATCCGCATAAGCTAATAAAGCAGCCATTTCAGCATCAATCTTGCTGGCCGCCCCTAAACCTGAGCCATTATTAATCACGCTAATGAAACTATCTTTACGATAACGTGAATAACGCTGTTCTAATTTTTCTAAGCACTGCTTAACAGACTGCTTTGCCTCTTGAGCTTGCAGTCTACTCAGCGCATAAAACTGAATATGACAAGGTGAGCCCATCGCATGAAAAGCATGGTTCACCAAGCGCAACTTACCCTGCATAGTCGCTTTAAAATTTAGCGTTAATAGAAGCGGTCACCATATAAAAGCTAAAATCATCAAAACTTCCTGAACTATCACCCCCTATTTGGTAGCTTGCTTTACGATCGTTGTAATCAAAAGCAGTCTGTAGCTTCACTTCTTTTACAAAGCCTGACATCAAGAATGACTTAGTTAATTTAATACCTGCCCCAAGACTCCCAAATCCAGCAAGCCGGTAATCACTAGAATGTACAGCACCTAAATTACTACTATTAAATGTGGCTTGATAAAAATCAGCTTTATCCTGCGTGTAATATCTAAAGCGTGGAACGATTTGCCAACCATCAGCAATCGGTTGATACCAGCTTAACTCAACGGTATGTGCATCAACGCCCCAGTCATCAACATAGAGACGATAATCTGCATGCAAAGCCGCTTTATTAGCTGCTTTAAAATGATGTACATAACGTGTTAACCACGCCCACTGAAATTTATTTCCAGGACGAGCATCATTGACTTGATTGCCCGTATCTTCAATATAAACTCGCTTATAAGGATCTGATAAAAACCCACCATGATAAGCAAAAGTCATATTACTTTGTATCAAACTATCCTTATTGATAATCTGAGTGAGGCCTAACAAGTACTTTTGACTGGTTTTTCGTCCGTTAATTTCAGGCCTTCCCGTTGCAGTTATTTCATCAAAGGCAACGGACCCTGTAAGATTCAAGGTGGTTAGTTTTTTATTTAATGCCCAACTTACGCCAGCATTGACGTGCCCAGAAAAATAATCATTTTCATTGGAAACACCGCCCCCTAAACTAATATCAACCTCATCAAAAGCATAACCCAGTGATGCCGTTAAAGCATCTCGCTCATCAGTAATTGAAGCACTACTTAAAAATTGCTGAACTTGCCCTTGATCATCCCTCACATTCATAACGGGAGAAGCACCTGACATTGTGTCACGCACTAGATCTAAAGACGCAGTAAAATTTTCTCCAATCGGTGCAACTGCCGTTAGATTAAAAACATCCACTCCCATCCGATTATTGCTTTCTTCATAATGCGCATATTGAAAATCAGTATTAAATGTTTCATCCACACGGCCCGCATGTGCATCTTCAGCAACAATCCCTGGCAAAGCAAGCGCGGCTATACTTAAGCGGTTAATTAATGACATTTCGCACCTTTATATTTAATTACAACCACAACCACCACCATGCCCACCATAACCTCCTGATGCAGACTCTTTACTATAAAAAGTGTGTTGACGAAATGCAGCTTCTTGGCCGTCCGTATCTAAAGCCATTTGCGGCAATGCTAAATTACCTCGTTCCCATGGCTTAACTGGCGTACAAGCAGATACGCCAGTTAATACTAAAACAAGACTTATAATTTTTACTAGATTTTTTTTCATAAGCTTTCCGCTAATAATTCAATCACTTTTTTCTCGATTTCATCAATATCACTCTTAGAAAATCCACTGTGAATATGACGAATCACACCCTTTTTATCAATAATAAATGACGTAGGCATCGCCTCTACTGAATACTTGTCAGCCCACTCACCTTCTGGGTCACGCAATATATCAAAGCTAGCGGGATAAAGTTTTAAGAATCGCTCCATGGCTTCTGGCTCTTCATCCATATTAATCGCGACGATTTTAAATCCAGCCGTATGATGTTTTTCATACAACGCTTCTAATAAAGGAAACGAAGTTCTACAAGGAGGACACCAAGAGGCCCAAAAGTCCAAATAAATCACTTGGCCACGGTAGTCACTCAAGCTACTTGCTGTTTTCGTCGCAACATTAGGTAGAGAAAACTCAGGTGCAGGCTTACCTACTTCCAAAGCTAATACAGAAAAACTCAGGCTTAATAATAAGCATACTGTCACTAATTTTTTATATAAATAACTCATCAACTATCCAATTTAAAGAGGGGGTTGGGTGAGGGAAATTAAATACTTCTGTTATTCAAATATCTTTTAAAGCCCTAAAGGTAATGAAAAAGAAACTATCTTAACTTCTCCCAACTCAATACGATTAACTTATGGTTTAAAGCCCCTTCTCCAAAGGGAGAAGGTTGGGATGAGGGGAGTTTCAATATTTCTTTTATTCAAATATCTTTTAATCTCTACATATAGAGTTTTAAAACTCCTCACCCAACCCTTTCCAACAAGAGAAGGCTTTAAAAATCAATAAATATCATGAACGGTATTGTACACATTGAATTTTCCAGTCGGCGTTTGCAAGCCCACAAAACGTCGTAACTCTTTTAATGTCGTACTATCCAAAACAATCACCGCACCCTCTGGCGCCCAGTCTGACACCCATACTTCGGTACCATCCATATTAAAATCAAAATGTACTGCTCGACCATTGCTTGCAACAGTTAAGCATCTTTCTAAAACCCCTTTCGCTTTTGAAATAACACAAATATCTTTTTCATGCCCTGTTGCGCTCAATGGCATATCAACAAATACCCAAGGTGACTTGACATGTGATTTCACAAAAAGTGAGCCTGAAGAGGGCAGTGTAATTTCTCTAACAACCGTCCATGCAACATCAGGTTGGTTAACGGGGTCAGCACCATAAACACTCAGCTTGCCTTCACCTATATGAGAAGTGGCATTCACCCAACCATATTCAGGATCTTCCCAATTAACACCACGGCCTGGATGAGGAATTAACCCCGTATCAAACATAGCCTCTAACTCTTGGTTAATCAGGTCAATCACGACCATTTTGTTACTGGCATTAGCGGCCACAATATAAAAACTACCGGTATGGTCCAAACCCCCATCATGTAAAAATTTAGCGGTAGCAATATTGGCAACAATTGGAAAATCTAAGCTCGCAGGGTCAGAATAATCAACAACCGAAACAATCCCCGCCTCTTTTAATGACACCACCCATGTAGGGTTGTGTGGAGAAGCAATAATAGAAGCGACTCTATTTTCAGGCAGTGTCACCCCATCAATATCCTCCATGGGTACATCTACTTTCTGCTTAGGTTCAAGCGTAAGTCCATCATAAACAATATACTGTGGTGGCCAATAGCAGCCTTCGATTAAATATTTATCTTTATACTTATCTTCATCGCCTTCCGGTTTATATTTACTACTTTCAACACTACGCGCATCATGGCAACCTTTTACGTTGGCAACAATTGTAGGTATCTCATACCATAAATCAATTAATGTAACTTTTCCGTCGCGACCAATCACATAGATATAACGACCACTAGAAGACATACGTAAAATATGTACGGCAAAGCCGGTCTCTAACGTCACTATTTTTTCATTAGTATCGCCATCAAAAATAGCGACAGCACCCGCATCACGTAAAATAACACCGGTATAATTTTGCCAGTTCCGAGAGTGCTCTGGAGCAGTAGGACGCTCCTCAACTGTCGCTAAAAGTTCCCAGCTGGCTTGAATATCAGGCATAGGTAATAACGGCGCATCTGGAGGTGGAAGCTGTAAATAAGCGGCTAAATTAGTGACTTCGTCTGCCGTTAAATCACCCGCCTGCCCAAAATTCCCCATCCCAGCAGGTGACCCATAAGTGACCATAGACCTAATACCATCCGTACCGATAGCTTTAGTACGTAACGGGGTAATATTAGGCCCCGTTGCTCCCAAACGAAATAAACCGTGGCAACCTGCACAGTTATTAAAATAATTCTGCCTGCTGGCTTCAAACTGCTCATCAGTTAACTCAACAGGCGCGCTAGTGACTATCGGTCCTACCTCAGCTTGTGCCGCAAGAAAAGCAACAATATTTTGTACATCAACAGCGGAATGCCCGAGGTCTTGCATGATATAAGGAAAAGTTGCCAATTTTTCAGCATCATAAGCCCCCGCATCAGCCATCTTTTGCGGGTTATCAATCCAAGCAGCTAACCATGATTTTGAGTAATTAGCCGTTGCCTCTAATAAATCAGGTCCAGGCCGTGGCGGCTCAATCGGAGGGTTGCCTAAACTATGACAATAAGCACATGAACCTCTAAAGTCCTGCTCTCCTTTAGCGATATCAGTCTCAACGGGTAATGCTTCCCCACCAGAAACCGTTGCCAAATAATTCTTAATATTATTTAACTCTTCAGTGCTTAGGTCCTTCAAAAAAGCCATTTCAGGCTCAGCCTTAATCCCTAGTCTAATAAAAGTTAACCCTACACCCTGAATATTTTTATGCGAATAGCCACCTTTACCAGAATCACCATGGCACATGGCACATTTTGCATCGTAGAGTACTTCGCCCTTAGATATATCTTTAGTTGATGCAGTTTGAGTGGCTGTTTCTTGAGAGCTATTACAAGCGGTTAAAAACAGAATTAGAATGATGGTATTGAGAATTTTTATATTCATATCGGTACCCGAATATAGTGTACTTAAAGCTTGCTTACCTCTATGAGAGAGTATTACAGGACCTTCAAAGAAGGTACTTTGAACTAAATTGTGAAAGCAAACAAACCTAAAACACATGAAAAAAATATATAAAAACACTAAAAATTAACGATTAACTAAGCCACGAAGCTCTTAATTATCAACTTATGTAACTTTTATATTGAAAATATATCAATAACTATACCGAAAAACACCATTTTTGCCAACCTCATCACAATAATGGTTACCCCACAAAAAAAATCACTAAAACATATCACACAAACCATGTACAAGCCCTTGTCTCATCCCACCCTCTATTCAATAGTGTCTATGGCTTTGTTATTAAAGACGCTAAATGTCAACCAACTAGACTTTTTTATGACGACTAATGAGTGGTTATATCGAGCGGGGGGCTAACTGAGAGAAAATACGACCAAAAACCGCAGCCCGTATGGAGGAGTGGCATCGAATCGATGCTGTTGCCTTAAGCCCTCTCTTGTTGGAGAGGGTTGGCTGAGGAGATTTAAAATAGTTCTTTTTGCTTTGCTTTTAAGCTTATATAAAGAAATTTTTAACTCTCCCTTCTCCCGCTGGAGAAAGAGGTTATTCATTAAATCAACAGCATGGGTACACCGAATGCCCCGTACTGTATTGGCTCCATACGGGCTACAGTATTACGATATTAATCTGCACAAGATGGGTTAATATCAACAGCAGGCGTTGGAACATTAAGATAGAGCATACGGTCATCACCTACAAGACGACCCTCCTTAGTAGTTTCCAAATCCGCCTTCCCTACCCCTACACCACTGCCAAAACCAGCGGAGACTAATCTAGCGCAATAAGCTTCAGTGGTTGTAATGTTCCACTTACTTGCATCAGTACAATCTGCATTACTTACCACCTGAATAACAAAAGGTCTTCCCCAGCCATCTAAAACAGCCACTTGAACGCCATCATCTAGCTTCTTATTTACATAAGTTAAATTTTTAAAGTTACCTTGTAAATCTGCAGCATTCAAAGTCATCCCACCCTGCAAATAAGGCCCTCGCCAACCGACCTGACTATCTAAATCAAAACCTGCCCAGCCACTCTGATCAAATAAATAACTTAAACTATAATCTGAACCAATTGTGCCACCAGACTTACTCACTGGATAATTACCCAAGGTATCCAAATAATACCCCTCCATAATCACCCGCTTAATATTCGCCATGGATACATCCGTTGCATCACACAGCGCTTTACGGCTCGTACCACTAACATAAGGAATGGCTAGTCCTGCCAGTGCAACTAACACCAACAAAACAACCGTAAGCTCAATTAACGTCATGCCTGCTTGTTTATTCTGTCTCATATCTCAGCTCTTTATTAATACTACCTAAAACAATGCTTATGTCACCGTTACATGTGGATTTTTTAATTAATTTTGTTCTTAAGAGCCCTCTCCAAAGGGAGAGGGTTGGGTGAGGGGAAATAGAAAGCATACTGCCTTTTCATGCCTTTGTAAGCCGTTAAGATAAGCTAAAAAACTTATTTTAACGTCTCCCCACCCAACCCTCCCCAGCAAGGGAGGGCTTTAAGATCTGATTTATTTTCTACACTTAATGGTGACATAGCCAATCATAAGGACTTATTAGAATAATTTTTTTAAGTGCTATGAAAGGTTATTGAAAGGATCTATCTCTATACTGAAAGCTAGTGCAAAAATATTAACTACATTTTATTCTGTCATTTGGAGTGGGGAGCTGCAATAACTCTAGGCTATTGCACCTGCATTGTTACCCATTTGATATTTAATAACTCAGATAACTATTAACATGAGTGGATAATAATGAAATTACAAATTGATACTTCTAATAGGCGTGGGGATTTTTTGGGTGGCCTAACTGCGGGAGCCTTACCATTAGCGCTGGCATTTGGTGTTCAATGGGGGCGATTATTGCAACCTTTATACTGGCAGGATTTATTCAGACGCTTTAGGTCTATTAAAGGCAGGTGAGTACATACGCTATGTTCCTTACCCCAGTTCTTAAAGCCCTCCCCAGCAAGGTAGGGCTTTTTTATGCAAAAGTTGTGTAGATACCTATCTTTAAAAGGAGAGCTTAATATGTATGAAGTTCAGGAATGTTAAGGTCATTGTGAGCAACTACTTATGAGTATAAGCACAGTAAAAACCTAGCCCTATTATTTATAAATTAAAAACTACCAAATAATGTTTAAAGTATCGCCTACTATAATTTTTCTAAATATATTGCTGTTGTTCCCCGTACCGGCAATGAGTTCTGCAGTAAGTTCTGAGCCGCTGGACCTGACCACGCATTTATCCGGATATCTCGTTTTATTTATATTTTTATTTGCTTATATCCTGGTAATTTTTGAAGAGAAATTGCATTTACAGAAATCTAAACCTGTTCTAGTGGCTGCAGGGATTATCTGGGCGATTATTGCCTGGGTTTACAAAACACATGGCCTGAGTGAGCTGGCGAGACAGGCACTAGAGCATAATTTTCTTGAATACACGGAACTGTTCTTTTTTCTATTGGTTGCTATGACATATATCAGCGCAATGATAGAACGCGGGGTGTTTAATGCGTTGCATTATAAACTGGTTTCAAGGAATTTTAGTTACCGTCAGATTTTCTGGATTACAGGAGCGCTAGCATTTTTTATTTCGCCAGTGGCCGATAACCTGACAACTGCTTTGATTATGTGTACCGTGGTATTAACGATCGGTGCGAAGGAGCCCAAGTTTATCAGTATTGCCTGTGTCAATATTGTGGTTGCCGCAAATGCGGGAGGAGCATTCAGCCCCTTTGGTGATATCACTACCTTAATGGTTTGGCAAAAAGATATTTTAGAATTCGGCACTTTTTTTAAATTGTTTATCCCAGCAGTTGTTAATTTTGTGGTGCCAGCTAGCATCATGTATTACTACTTACCTGTAGGTCGGCCGACACTACCAGGTGAAGTCAGCGCAGATATCAAGCCTGGTGGTTTAATGATTGTTGTCTTATTTTTAGCGACTATTGGAACCTCTATATTATTTCATCAGGTCCTGCACTTACCGCCGGCTATTGGTATGTTAATGGGCTTGGGTTATTTGAAAATGCTCGGGCATTATCTGCGCATCAAGTTTAGACGAGAAAGGCTTTCTTTTGATATGGTTCCAGGCTCAGAAGGGTCGGGCAGTGCTTTCGATGTATTTAGTCACATTGCTAAATCCGAGTGGGATACTCTGTTTTTCTTTTATGGCATTATTATGTCAGTAGGTGGGCTAGGTTTTATGGGCTATTTATCGCTAGCTTCTGACTTTATGTATGGCGAGATGAACACGACAACAGCTAATATTTTAGTGGGTATCGTTTCTGCTGTGGTTGATAATATTCCAGTGATGTTCGCGGTGCTGTCTATGAATCCTGCAATGTCGGATACGCAGTGGCTTTTAGTAACGCTGACTGCGGGAACAGGCGGTAGTCTATTATCAATAGGGTCGGCAGCTGGCGTAGCACTCATGGGGCAGGCGAAAGGTTTTTATACCTTTTCCAGTCACTTGAAGTGGATGCCAGCTATTGCATTAGGCTATGCTGCCAGTATTTATATGCACTTATTGATTAATTGATAAGTGCGTTAAAAGAAATGCACCGTGTAGACGATTGCCAGCAATTCTAAATATGGATTTTTCCCAGCGCTTATTCATAAGCAACTCTAAGTGATTTAACGTTATGTTCTCTAAAATCATAGAAAACACAAAGTAATTATGAAAAAATGTTTTAAAAAGGCATTAAACCTACCTTGAAAAAATGCAACAAACAAACGTCCCTCCTGTCTTGTAAGCAGGTTAAAAGGGAATTGTATTTTTCCATTTTAAGCGCTTGTTATAGGCTGCACGTGATACTTTGAATATTCGTGATACGTATAGTATGCGTCAATAATAGACACTTATGCAATAGGGATAAAAGCTAATGTAAGCTATTCCTATCAATTGATCGTCCATAGGTCCATACTGATATTGTTATGTATCGATTTGTCCATTTTACTGGAGGTCACTGCATAGCCACAGTCCTTAGGTTGGCTTAAGCCGACTTAGGTTTAAAAGATTAGCTCAAGAGGAAAGTATCATGAGTAAAGGACAAGACAGTAAAAAAGATAGCAAAAAGAAACCGCTTTTAACAGCAAAAGAAAAGAAAGCGGCAAAGGCAGCAAAGAAATCTAAAGTTACTTTTTCAGAAAATTAAAAGCGGGAAGGCCATCGAGTTTTTCGATGGCCTTTATTTTTTGAGCCAAAATATAGCGCTCGAAGGAGTTTGGCTTTTAGGCTGATCGATTCGAGATCTAATTGACTAGGTAACGACGCTTGAACATGAAGGTGTTGGATTTATAAGCTTACAAAAAATCGATTAATATGACTACACCTAATAGCAAGTTAGTTTTTTACTTAATTTGTTACATTAGCAGAGTTTGAGGGTAACTTGATTGCCGAAAGAGCACGGATAGGTGTTGCACGAGAGAGGGTGAAAAGGTCGGCTGATGGTGAAGGTTAGCTAGGGTTTTCGTGCTGTTGAACTTTAAGCCGCATTGAGAGGGTTAGGATTTAATGTAGGGTACATTGTGCGACCACGCTATCTTTTGAGTTGATCAAATAGCGTTATAAATTTTAATTATAGGGGCTATTAAAAAAGGCTATGTCGTTAAATGTGGAAAAACAAATGGGCTTTTAAAGCCCTCCCTTGCTGGGGAGGGTTGGGTGGGGAGACGTTAAAATAAGGTTTTTTTCAGCGACTCTTAACTACTTACAAAGGCATGAAGTAATACTGGCAACATGCTTTTTATTTCCCCTCACCCAACCCTCTCCCTTCGGAGGGGGCTTTTAAAAACAAAAACATTAAAAAGCCCACATGTAATGATGACATAGCCTTAAAAAACGAAGAGTACAGTGATGTTAATCTGTATTTTTCATTCCAATTAAAGCTTGTTAAATAAGAGCTTCTTTCTCATATTTTTGTTCTGCTATACTCCAGTCTTCTTGTTCATAACCAGTAACAAAATTACGGGCTTCAGCTAAATAATAAGCAGCTTCTGCAACCCATTCCTCACGAACTAGAGGTTTATTGGGTATTAGTTTTTCTGGTGTTTTTTTACTTGCTTTTACTGCAGTGACTTTCTTTTTAACAACAGGCTTTGCAACCACTTTTTCTTGTACTTTTGGACTCATTATGACAAGAGCCTCTTTTTTTACACTCGACTTTTTTACGTTTTTTGTTGTTACTGCTTTCTTTATTGCCATTGCGGTACTTCTCCCAAGGGGTAAAAAATTTTAATCACATTAATTTTTAACATAGCCTGATATCAAAACAGTACAGGCATGTTAATAACTTGATACTTCTATATGGGGGGTGTTCTAACAGATTCAATGGTACTTCAAGAATAAGTTTGGATAAGATGCTTATCTAAACTAGAGATGTTGCCAAATAAAATTTCAGTTATTGAGTTTCCCCTTATATAACTGATGTTAAGCAAAAAAGAGCAACTAGCTAAATAGTAGTCCTTTACATAATACGGAGTGAAAAAACAATGTAAATGCGAACATACTGTAGCCCGTATGGCGTAGCTATCTACACAACTTTTTACAATTAAAATACAATGAGTTATAGCACTCAATGACTCCCTCTCCTGCTGGAGAGG
>ENA-OSET01002361-OSET01002361.1-sediment-metagenome-genome-assembly--contig:-NODE-2361-length-18339-cov-32.892180_pt1 | contig 18339 bp, 19 predicted proteins | sample MGYA00237882_ERZ534229 | MGnify/ENA primary metagenome ERZ534229 (study PRJEB26408, sample SAMN06266212) | sediment metagenome | isolation source: Hudson Canyon methane seep mesocosm | place... | reverse complement strand
CGCTAGCGTTATCCACCATTTTTCAAAGACTTGTTGGGTTACGCTATCGCTAACCCAACCTTGTCCTTAACTTAATGACATTGGGGGCGCCCCTTACTTTGGAATTCTGATGAAGATTGTGTCTATGATTGACAAGTTTTTATGTAGAGATGACGAGGAAGAGATCTTTCCTTAAATAGCATATTGAAAGATGACTAGTTGCTGTAGTTATTACCAGTAACGATGTTGTAGAACACCCCGCCGCCGCTTTTTGCACTATTACAAGAGCCACACATAATCACATGGTTTGATGCGTCATGGTACCATTCAGTCCGTTCTATTTTGGTTGTATCATAACCAAAATTGTTCCAATGCCATACAACGGGTGTATCGTGATCGACAGTGCAATTAATGGGTAGAGCATCATGGGCGGGATGACTTGGCACGCCAAGACCAGGACAGACCCATGTCGCAACTGTTGGACCGCCAGAGACTGCGATCGGAGTCCCTGGGTTTCTTGTAATATAGTCCTGCGCAGACCTGGTGGTCGCAACCCGCCACGAAGATGGGTAGTTGAGTTGTCGAATACCGCTTGAAACAATTGCATTAAGTGCGCCAGCCCAAGAGGCATCTAATTTTGCAGCTGCTGTAACACAATCTGCAATCACTGAAACTGTATTCCCCTCTTCACTTATATCGCCATAAGCATCGATTAACTCTTGAGCCGCAGGGGTTGAAGATAGACCACGGTCATCGAGAAAAGCAATATAGCCTTCTACGAGATAGTTAAGCGCTTTGACATCCTCTTTGCGAAGAAACTTAGCCATTGAATTTGCTCCATTTTGAAAGACACAATGCGTTAGTGATACGATAAGAATCTACTCTTATTAGATCAAAACTACAATGTATTTTCTTCGACTTGTTTTAATAATCGTTAGTAATTACATTGTTGAATTGAGGGCTTTCATTACACTGGAGGCTCTATAATTCATGATTGCGTGCGATTTAATAGTGAATACAGGAATCAATACCAAGTTTTATGCTTGGCACTCAATTTGTCAGGTTCTTATTATGGATCGGTTGTAGCTGTGAAAAAAACCAAGTCGTTTTCTGAATTCAGCTTGTGAAGCTGACAGGTTAATTAATGTTGTTCTATAAAATTGATTTTATCAACTGGTAGGTTAGAGTGCGATATCACTCTTTGAAGAACTTACTTTTCAGATCATAAAACCGGCAGTAGCTAGCCATGAGCAGTCATACAATTATAATCTTCTCATATCGGATCGGGCCACGTGAAAAATAATTTAAATTTTGACCCATTTGGGGCATGTGTTTTCTGTGTAAATGGAGTATCTTAATTTCAGATGATGGAAAAGTAAGCTACCCTGATTTGTTTATCTTGTTAGAAATGCATGTTATCCCGTATAGAGTAATCAGCTTTAAGCATTTCCATTCAATGAAAACTTGTCCTAAAGCTAAAGATTAACAGATTGGGATAATAACTGGTTTTTTTTCTATTTTTGAGCATAATAAGTGGAAAAAAATCTGTTGTTGAAAGAGCAGAAGCTAGTGTTGTGACTTAATGTTTGATGTGAAAAAGCTAACTCGGACACGGAAAATATAAGTCTGAGAAAAAGCAAAATTTGATGGGGAAATGTAGGATGTTCTTCGGGAAACAATTTTAGCCCCGTTCGCTATCGCGAACATTGGAAAATTGCCCTTCCACCTACCGCGGACTATCACCCTGACCTAGGTTGACAGCATTTGATGCTTGCCAAGTTGAGTGCTTAAAAAGGAAACGCTAACGACTGCCTAGGAATTTAATGAAGAAAAGAAGAGCAAAGAGTACAGAAGTCACCGAGCTTTATTTTTTTGCTATAACAAGCAAAATCAACTGGCCTCAATTCTTCTGATACAAAGTTTATCTTGCAAAAAAATTACATCGTTATGCGTAGTCCTGACGCTGGATACAGCAAGTTATTAACTCAGAACAATATAATATTGGAGAAAACAAATGACAATGCAGTGGGTTTTATTCTCGGTATTTATACTCATATTCCTTGCCACAGCAACAATAACTCTTTTAGGTCTTATTCAGAAGGTAGAAATAAAAGAAGGCTTTCTTAAAGGCTTGTATGCTGCATTAATACTTGAAGTTGTTGGTGTTTTAATAGGTTTAGGGCAAAGTTCAGCATTTTTTGAAGACCCATTAAATGATTTTTTAACCAAGCTTCCATCAGAAATTAAATCAGAATCAGTTGATGAAGCTATCGAAAAAATCAATAACTTAGTAAATCGTCCACTTATGTGTAATGACTGCGATGAAAAGGTTTCGTCTATTTTATCTAAATTACCAAACGATATCCAAAGAGCTACTCCAGAAGAAACGATTATAACCGTCAATAAAAAACTTGAATTTTTTGATTCAGAAAGCATATCTCTATCAAGATTTTATTCTTCATTGCCTGTTGAAGTGCGAAGCAATAACCCTACGGGCATTAAAAATAAAATTCAATCATTACTAAATAAATACAATGATTCAAGTTCCTTGATTGAAAATATATCTTCGGAGTTAGAGTCCTGCCAAGATAAAAAAAATACATGTGGTGTGAAGGAAAGTGGTTTATTACCTAAATTAATGGTCTTACAAAGTGATATTTTACGTTTTGGTAATATCAACTTTGAATGGAGGCCGAATGAAAAAAGAGAAATAGCCTTTAGAGTTTTAGAGGTAATGGGCGAGCTGGGATATTACACCGGAACTGCTGAACTTGATCCTTCTGAAGCTCATAAAGCAGTAATACTCTATCAAACGAAAAAACAAATAAAACCAGCAAATGGTCGTTTTGGAAGACAAACTCTTTTACAACTATTTAATGATTTTCTTCATTTAGAATAAAGATGCTAACGAATAAGGTTAGATTGTGATCGCGAAGCGAGCCACAATCTGAACCGTTGGTTGGACAAGCCCGTTTTTACTGTTTGGTATGCGTTTCGCTATTGAAAATAGCTTTTTTCTGAACAGCCTGATGGATGCATCTGACTTGAATTATTTAATCCATTTTCAGGAAGCCTATGGATTTTCATTGCGATGCTCCATAAAGGTCTCTTTTTTTATCAATTATCCCCTCTTTTTAGAGCCAGCAATCCTCTTGGCCTCTTATAGTCCACTTGTTCTGTTGTTTGAGAGTGATTGAATGTTACATAATCAATGTTATTTATTACTTAAACATGATTTTATACGGTTGTTTTACAGCTGGCTAGCCTTTGGTAGGCTTAGGTCATTGTTTTATAGATGATAATAAGATAAATCGTGTCTTTTGTTTATTTCATACGGTTTCTAAACTAGCTATAGGTTAATAGGGACTATTCTAAGGTGAGCATTAGGGTATAAACTCTGTGTCTGTTGTGGGTTGTTGACTGGCTATCTAATCATTAGTCAGTAACATCAGATAATCATAGCGTGTATCGTGATTACTTGGTGAAGGTGAGAGTCGATGACCTGATGTTTCTTTTGGCATAAGTTTAATCGGTTTAATAATAAGGCCTTTAGTTTAGTGTGTCATTATGGGACAGTTTCAACACAGAGTATTTGACTGTTTTTTTTAGCCTTTACTTTAATGTGCTGTGTGTGATTTATATACATAGCATCTCTTGATTGTAAGGTCTCATCTTGTATAGTCACTTCCCCTGAAATCACAAAAAAATAAACTATAGGCAGGTCAAATATCGTGTGATAGTCAGTTGTTACATCAGCATCTAATTGAGCTAAAGATAAAATAGCATCCTGATTAATCCAGACTGCATCTTCATCATCAATTAGCGATGAAACAATGGGATGGAATCGGTTGATTATCTTGTTTTGGGCATAGGTTTTTTGTTCATAGCGGGCATCTATATCTAGTTTCTTGGGTAAGACCCATATCTGTAAGAAATTCACCTTTTGCTTAGAGGAGTGATTAAATTCTGAATGAATCACACGCCTCCCTGCTGACATGATTTGAACATCACCTGCCGCAATCACATGTTTATTTCCTAGATGATCTTTATGCAATAGTTCACCTGATAGCGGTAGCGAGATAATTTCCATATTACTGTGAGGATGATTGTTAAAACCTTGCTCAGGTAATAACGTATCATCATTCAATACCCGTAACTTACCAGCTCCCATACGCTTTGAATTGTAATAATCTGCAAAACTGAATGAATGATGGCTAGTCAGCCAGTCATTTTTTGTCAAACCACGCTTATTGGCTCTATGTGTTTTGTAGCTCATATGATATTTAACCCAATGTTATTAAGTTAAGTTATTAAAATAATTGGGGCGAAGGCTTTAGCCTTCATGTATTACCACTTGAAGGCTAAAGCCTTCGCCCCAAGAGTAGCGCTCTTATTTCTTAATTTAATAGCATTGATATTTATCCGATGATTGTTGTTTACGAATACAAACAAGCTATTTAGCCCCGCACGTTGATGAATACAGGTATATAAATATAGGTCAGCTATAAACATCATTAGGCCGCTAGCTGTGTTAACTGAGGCTCAGGTATATGACCAGCAAAAACCATATCAATAGGCGTATCATTAATATGGTTGACATAATTGCTTAAGGTCATAAAACTCACACCGAGAATCACTTCTAACACCTGTTGTTTGATATAACCTGCCTGATAAAAATTAGTCAGGTCCCAGTTCGCTAACTTCCCCTGTTTTTCGACGACTAAGTGGGTGAAAATGCGTAAGGCTTCAAGCTTAGGTTCGGTAACTGGGTGACCATAAATAATGGCGTTAACCCTTTCATCTGACACTTTCAGCATTTTAGATATAGTGCTATGTGCTGCAAGACAATACTGACAATCTGCATAACGACTAATAGTTAACATAATTACTTGCCGCTCAACTGAGGTAAATGAAGTGCTATCAAATAACCTATTTAATTGTAAATAAGCATTAACAGTCGCAGGCGATTCAGCTAAAGCAGCAATCAGGTTTGGGACAAATCCAAATAATTGTTCTGCTTTTTTTAAAGCAGGGATGGACTCTTTTTTAGCGGTATTTATTTGATATCGAGTGAATTCAGACATGATTTACTCCCATGTGTTTTTAGTCGAAAATGAGTTAATGCAATGTACTAGGCCGCTAATCCAATAACAGAACTTTGTAATGGGATAAAACCTGGTAAGTCTTCAATACGCTGTAACCACACGTTAATATTTGGATAATGCCGCAAAGACACATCACCTTCAGGCGCGTGGGCAATGTATGAGTAGTTTGCAATATCGGCTATGGTCGGAAAATCAGCGGCTAACCAATCACGTCCTTCTAAATGTTCATCCAAAGTGGTTAAGGTGTTATGTGCCACTTCAATGGCTTTAACATGATCCAGCCTGGCACCGAATAAATTGATTTTCCGTGCTGTAGCAGGACCTTGAGCTATAGGTCCAGTAGCAATTGATAAAAAACGTTGCACTTCAGCAGCTATAGCAGGTTCTATCGGTAGCCAGGTATGTTCATAATCATATTGGCTGGCAAGATAAACTAAAATGGCATTTGAATCTGCAAGGGTAATATCACCGTCCTCCAAAACAGGAACCTGACCAAAGATATTCTTTTTTAGAAACTCATCCTGCTTATGCTCACCAGCCATAAGATTAACGTCGATCATTTCAGCATCTAATCCTAACAATGACAAAAATAATTCAACTCGATGTGAATGACCTGATAAAGGATGACGATAGAGTTTTAATTGAGACATAATATTCCTTATAATGTTTAAGATGCTGTTGTTAGCGTTAAATCTAATTTATTGCTACTGACTAACTGTGATAATTCTGTAAAACCGCCAATGGGTTTGTCATTAATAAAAATTTGCGGCACTGTGCGTTGGCCGCTTTTAATCAACAGTTGCTGACCTAGCTCTCCGTCTTTGAATAAATCAACTTCTTGAAAATTAACACCTCGTTGTTTCAGCAAGCTTTTAGCAGCATGACAATAGCTACAAGTAGGGCTGGTTAAGACGGTCACTGTGTTCATGGTTGTCTCCTTATTAGATAAGTTCTCGATCTGATTCATTAATCGGTTTGTCGTTAATACTGGCAATGCGGCGTTGCATTAAGCCATTATCAGCAAACTCCCATAATTCGTTGCCGTATGAGCGATGCCACTGGCCTGAGTCATCATGCCATTCATATTGAAAAGTCACGGCAATACGGTTTTCTCTATAACACCAGAGTTCTTTCTTTAGCTTGTAATCCAGTTCTTTTTCCCATTTACGGCTTAAGAATTCGATGATTTTGTCCCGACCCGAAAAGATTTCAGTACGGTTACGCCATTGGCAGTCAACGGTATAAGCACTGGCTACTTTGACAGGATCTTTACTGTTCCAGCCGTTCTCAGCCAGTTGTACTTTTTCTGCTGCCGTTTGCTGAGTAAACGGTGGAAGGGGAGGTCTGTTTTCCATGGTAATGTCCTATTTTGTGCTTAGATAGTGTTGTTATGCTTCGGATTCACAGCAGCATGAAGTCGCTTTGTTATCAGGCATACCGACTAAAAACTGAGTATCAATTGGGGTATCATTAATATGATTAATAAAGTTACTCAGAGTTTTAAAACTAACAGCAAGCACTACTTCCAATACATGTTGCTTGTTATAGCCCGCTTGATAAAAAGCATTAAGTTCGGCTTGTTTTACCCAGCCTTGTTGTTCAAGCATTGCAAGAGTAAAGGTACGCAGTGCATCTAACTTTTCATCATTAAAAGGCTGTTTGTAATAAACGGCTTGAACCAAATCATCTGAAATGTTTTGGTTTTTTGCGAGGGTCCCGTGTGCAGCGAGGCAATAACAACAATTACGGTAACGATTAATACTCAGCAATATCAGTTGACGCTCTGTTACCGTAAAACTGGTTTTATCGAATAATTGTCCTAAGGTGAGATAGCTTTGTAGAGTTGCAGGCGATTCAGCCATAACAGCCAGTAAATTGGGTATAAAATCCCATTTTTTTTCGACATTTTGAATGATAGGTTTTGATACTGTTGGTGCTGTATCAAATGTGTGAGTGGTAAATTCTGTCATTGTTCTTTCCTAATTGAGATAAGTATGGAAAGAGATAATGCAGATGGCGTGCCAAAAGCAACTAATATAAATTAGCTGTATATAAACAACTAGTTATCTTTGTTGTGAAAAGAGCAGGTGCAATTTAACATTGACTACGGTTTACGAAATATCGTGTTAATACGGTATTTTGTTATTCATTGGCTTAGTTTTGATGATTGAAAGCTTGAATGTGATCTAATGCTGAGATTTATAAAGAAAAGCATGGTTATTAACAAAACACAGGTTAGCAAAAAATGGCCCATTTTGTTCCCATGCTCCCCAGACTGTAAAAGTATTCTCTTTTTGACCTCCCCCTTTGGAAAAGGGGGATAGAGGGGGATTTTATAAAACAATGAGGCGCTGATATTAAAGGCTTTGTTTTTATAATAAAATCTCCCCCAGCCCCTCTTTTCCAAAGAGGGGAGCTGAAGCCGAATACTTTTACAGCTTCTCCCGCGTGGGAATACATACCTGCCTAGGGTCACAGCACAGTATGCATTCCCACCGAATACGGCGGGAACGAGAAACCTGTGGTTTGTTCACAGGCATGAAGAAAATTATAACTAAGGTAGGACGCTCAGTATAAAAAACAACTAGTCTGCTGAAATCTGGATGTGGCTGGGCGTATCCACATTCTTTGCCTTGCCAGGTATAACGGTGTTTTTCAATATTGTGATAAGTTAGGGCTGAAATTATCTATAATATGCGTTAAAAAAGTGAGGAAGGTATTTAAGGAACGTCTGATCAAGTTCAGTTATTATTAGCTTGCTAAAACAGCCGCGTGTTTCACGAAGATCGGCGCAATAGAATAACTATTACTTCTCACTTCGTGAAAAATATCGACAGTTTTTTCTGTGCTAAATTCTAACCAACTTAATCAGAGGTTCCTAAAATGGCAATAGCATGTGCAAGACATATTTTAGTAAAAACAAAACAAGAAGCTGAGGTATTAAAGCAACAGTTAGCTAATGGCGCTGACTTTGCCAGCTTAGCTAAAAAACATTCACGCTGTAACTCTGCAAAGAAAGGAGGGGATCTGGGTGAATTTGGCCCCGGTAAAATGCTGAAGGCTTTTGATAACGTTGTTTTTAAAAAACCAATATTGACAGTACATGGACCTGTTAAAACCAAATTTGGCTTTCATTTAATTGAAACCATTTATCGAAGTTAATGTTTTTTTTAACAGTGAGTGAATATGAAACCAATAATTAGTTTGAGTACCTAGGAAGTGGGACTTTAGTCCCGCATAAGTCAAAGCGAGGCTAAAGCCTCACTTCCAGGTTGTTGATGTTATTGTATCCATGCTTTTTAGGTGTAGCTGATTTAAATAAAACTGATTTTTTATGAATTTAAAAGAACTAAAAGGTCTTGTTCCTACGGCTGAAAAAATCTAAATGAAAAACCCTGATAGAGATTCTGTTTCACAGCTTGAGGAGCTACCCAATATTGGAAAAGCCATAGCGCAGAATCTGAAATTAATTGGTATTGAGCACCCTCAACAATTGATCGGGAAAGATGCTTATGAACTGCACGAGTTACTTTGTGTTGCTTTGGGGAAAAGGCTGGACCCTTGTGTCATTGATGTGTTTTTATCTGCCATAATATTTATGGAAGGAGGGGAGCCTGTTCCTTGGTGGTCATTTACCGAGAAACGAAAAAAGCATCTTGCTCGATAGTCTGAGATGGAATTTTACAGTGAGATTAACTATTGATAGTGAATGAACTAAATAACTCGCCATTAGCATCATAATAGTCATATTGAATGATAATATGGCGGCCCAGTAAATCATCCACCATTTCCATATCATTACAAATAGTGCTTGTGGCAGAGACTTTACCTGCTAAAGCCAGCGGTTTAGCAAGGTTGTGATCTTTAGATATTGGCATTTCTGCTCTATAAATGATCGTTCCATCCTGAGGAGTGACTTTTGTAATCCTCACCCCATTAGCAAACTCAAAAGGTAGATAGGGCTTGGTGCCTTCAGACACATAATTAGCAATATTCTCCGCCGCAAAACCATCAATACTGAAGTTTAACAAAGACAATGCAACTTCTTTGGTGACATAGCGGATTACTCCATTACGCATGGTATTGTAGCTAGCCTGTGCAATCTCATTAAGATATTGCAAAGATTCAGGCAATAAGTTTTCTTGTTCTGCGCGGATGCTAGTTTTATTGTTAGGTTTTTGTGTATTTACAAATGAATCAGCCTTACATGAAAGGAATTCATCATTTATTAGTTCTTTTTGCGAATTAACGATAGGAGATGAAGGTAAATTAAGGAATACAGGTTCAACTATATTCGTTTGATTAGCAATTGCTGTATCTGATGTAATGAAAGCAAGTAATGTGAGTAAATGTGTGATATTTTTTAAGTTCATGGCTTAATCCTCTGAATATCTCTGTACTAGATAAAGCTATATAACTTTAATCCAGTGATTATTAAGAGTTATAGCAGGAGCTATGCCAATGTTGATATGTGTTTCTTATCCCCTTATAAACAGTGGTTTAATGTGTTTTTTAGGGGTGGGTGAAGCTTAACTTCATGATTGAGTCACTAAATATCGTAAATGAACGGTATATTGTTATAAGGTGGTATTAGATCGACGAATACCAAGTTTATTCATGCGAGAACGTAAGGTGTTAGGATGCATTTCTAAAATAGATGCAGCTCCATATTCCCCCGATATTTTCCAGTCTGTGGTTTTTAATACTTTGATGATATGTGTTCTTTCTAGTTCAGTGAGGGGTAGCAAGTTTTCAGAAGCGGGCTTGTGATTGTTTGTAGGAATCAGTAGTTCAGGAATAAAGAGACTTTTCTTAGGTGATAAAATAACAGCACGTTCGATGACATTTTCTAATTCACGTACATTGCCAGGCCAAGGGTAACATTGTAAATTATCCATGATTGTTTCAGAGATAGTATTAATCTGTTTACCCATTTTATGAGCATATTTATTAACAAAATACTGAGCCAGTAAGGAAATGTCGTTTTTACGTTCGCGTAAGGGCGGGATCGTTAGGGGAAATACACTGAGGCGATAAAATAAATCTTCTCGAAATTCACCTTTTTCAACCATTTGTTTAAGGTCTCTATGCGTCGCAGCAATAATTCGGACATCAACCTTAATGGTTTTTGAATCACCAAGCCGCTCAATCTCACCTTCCTGTAACACCCGTAATAACTTAGCTTGCAGTTCCAGGGGTAATTCACCAATCTCATCTAGGAAAATAGTGCCTTTATCAGCCAGTTCAAAACGACCTATGCGCCTAGCCGTTGCTCCAGTAAAGCTGCCTTTTTCATGTCCAAATAATTCACTCTCAATTAAATTACCAGGCAGGGCTGCACAATTGACTTTAACTAATGTACGTTCGTTACGCTGACTAAGATTATGTAAAGCACGAGCAATCAATTCTTTCCCTGTCCCTGTTTCTCCCTGAATTAACACACTTGTTTCGGTAGGAGCAACCTGTTCAACTTGATGTAAGACGGTTTTTAATGGCCCGCTTTGTCCCAAAATATCTTCAAAACTATGGTTTAGATTGACTTGTTCCTGTAAATAGCTGTTTTCTGCTTGTAAACGGTTTTTTAACTGTTCAATTTCAGACAGGGCAAGTTTGAGTTTTTCTGATGCTTTCTTACGCTCAGTGATATCGCTGAATATAACCACAATGCCTTGCAGTTGATCATTTTCCATAATCGGTGTACTGACAAAATCAACGGGGAAACTGGAACCATCTAGACGCCAAAAGAGCTTGTCATTGGCTTGAAAGCGTTTTTTGCCCTGCATGATGTTATGAATAGGGCAGTACTCTTCAATATTAGGTTCGTTTTTACCAAAAATATGATGAATAGTTTGATCAGATAAGTTTTGATCAGGCCAAGAAAGCATCGCAGCCGCAGCAGGGTTGATAAAAGTCACCAAACCTTCACAATCAAAACCACAAATACCTTCGCCCGCAGCAGACAGTACAAGTTCGTTATGTCGCTGCAATTCAGCCAGTGCTGATTCGGTTTTTTTTAATTTGCTAACATCCTGAAATACAACCACAGCACCCACAATAGCACCATGTTCCCAAATAGGCGTGCTGGTATAGTGAACAGGGAAGTGACTACCATCTTTACGCCAAAAGACTTCATCAGTGACATGATGAATCTCACCATCCTTTAGCGCTGCATAAATAGGGCATTGCTGTTGCGGATAATGCTCTCCATTGGCCCTGCTGTGATGGTGTTGGGCATGAATCGCTTGTCCAAGCACATCATCTTCAGTCCAGCCTGTCATAGCAACCGCAGCGGGGTTAACAAAGGTTGCTTTACCTTCACTGTCTAGGCCGTATATTCCTTCGCCAGCAGAAGTAAGGATTAACTCATATCGACGCAGGATTTGATCAGGATTGGTCATATATAAAGAGTCATTAAAAAATTCAATTTATCTTAGCATAGGAATGGCAATCAAATGACTACTGTATAGATATTAACCCAACAATAGAACCTAATAATCTATCAATTTTAATAAATCTGATGGCAATTGTTTTAATTGAAATACAGCTGATAATTACCACATTCGTCGAACTTTCTTTTTTTCTCGTTCAATTTTCTTGCCAACCAACCTGTCCCAGAGCAAAGTCCCAGACATAGTTTCCAGTTTCTTAGTTGGAACCAGAAAACTTTCAATTGATTGATTGGATTTTTCATTAGGGATAATGAATGACCACATATGAAGAGAGCCTCGGTTATTTTCAGTTAAGATAGATTTAAAATAAGCATTAGGAACAGGAAGTGAAACGCCATTACCATCATTGCTTCCGATCCAGGTAACAGGCGTACTAAAATCAAATATCGGGCCTGAAATCACATAGGTTTCATAAATTTTTTTCTTTGCGTTAAGCTCCCGAACAGCTGTTTCAAGTTTTTTCCATATAGCACGGTTAAACTGCGGATGTTGTGGTGACATATTAGAAAGCAGGAAAGTCTCACTGTTTTGGATATCTGTTTCACTTTGATTGGCACTCGCTACCAAGTGACCTCGATCATAACCAGAGTGTTCATAATCAATAAGGTCAGTCCTGAACATTTCAGGAATACGGTAATCTGGACGGAAGTTGTCTGCTCTTTCAATATCTATTTTTTCGGGATCTACTATTTCAAGTGCCCATTTTGCTTGTCTGAAATAAAATGAGTAACCGATGATATAGTACCTGTTAAACAAAATTTGATCCGCGGCGGGTATTCCATAGCGAGTCTCTCGTTTTTGACTGGGGAGATCAAGCATTTTTCTACTCCCTATTGATAAGGTCGATGGTTATCCAAGGCTTTAGCTCTGAATTGAACAAATGTTAAATCTTATCTTGAGTTGAGCCAGCAATTCAATAATAAGGAGTAACAAATGAGTTGATTTAAGAAGTTAGCACATGTTGTATGGCATTGCCAGTATCATATTATTTGGATTCCAAAATACAGATATAAAGTATTAAAGGGAAAGATAGCGGAAGAAGTACGTAAAACGATAATCATTCAATCCGAGCGGTTTGGTTGTGAGATCGTAGAATTAAATACTTAAACTGAGCATGTTCATTTATTGATTAAAGTCCCTACTAAAATTGTGATATGCATATTAATGGGAGTACTGAAAGATAAAACGGCGATAAGGGTGTTTAATAAATTCCCAGAACTGAAATAACGGCCTTATTGAAGGAATAATTTATAAGTTCTAACATTAGGGAGCTGGAAAGAAATAATTGTCCGATATTTGGGCAGTATTTTTGTTTGTATTCAGTGGAGTAGCAACAGGCGCATAGCAAGCTACGTAACTTGTTGCTACCTCGCTGAAGACGGACAAAAAGACCAGCAAGATTGGAGGATTTTTTTTCCATCTCCCTTAGTTCTTCAATACCCAATAAACACTGGCAACTCCTATCCCCAACTCACTCGCTACTGTTTTCTTGGTTGTTGTACCTCAAAGTGTATCTCAATGATTTGGGGGATGGATCATTTTTTGTAAGGTTTATAAGTTTCTTTCGACTAAGTGTTATTAAGATTGAATTACAGGCTTACTTTTTGGCTATGTCACGGTTAAGTGTTGAAATATTGAATTCAACAAGAAGAATTGCTTCATAAAGCCCTCTCCTGCTGGAGAGGGAGGGGTGAGGAGAAATTTAAACAATTCTCTTCTCCAATATTCTCTAGTTAATCAAGATATAATTTATTTTCTCCTCTCCTCTCCCAAAAACTCTCCATCAGGAGGGGGCTTAAGAGCAAGGCAAAGTAACTTAAATTTCGGTGACATAGCCTACTTTTTAGCGTGAAAAAAGGGTTTCTTATAATTCCTTTACTGAATCTAGTTTTGATAGCCCTGGGAGCTATCAAGGTAATGTTTTTTATGGGCATTAAACAGGGTAAATCTGATGGTTTGGCCTATGCAAAAAACATAATAAACAGGCTTGTGTTAGGGTCGTTATCAAAGGAAAACGAATCTGCACTGAAGCATCTTTTTTTAAAATCGATATTTTTTCAAACCTGTATGGATCATGCGAGACCTTCTTCCAGCCTTTGTAATAGCGTACTGACGATGGGGGATCTGTTTCAATTAGAAGCATGGAAGAATAAACAATGCCAACAAAAGGGACGGACAGATAGATAGAGAGTGTCATCATATTTGGCAGAAAGTTAGAGATAGTTGTAAAGCTGAACAAACGTGAGAAGTTTTACAGCGTAGTCATTAATGAGGAGAGACAATGTGTAGTTCACCCAAAGGTTCGGGTCAGTGTTTTAGACAAACAAAGAGAAAAGAAGTGAGTCGTTCAGAATATCAAGAGTATGCCAGCATGATACAAAGAGCTTCTGCTGTTTATGACAGAATTGAGCAAGAAAAAGCAGAAAAACGATTGCTTTTAGCTAATCAAGAACCTTTAAATAATATTGCGCAAACACAACTGTTAAAAGATCAAAATAATGTGCAAACAGGCATGTTATCTGCTGTCAAAAAAATTATATTGCAAGCTGTTTTCTAGAGAATGAAAATGATATCGCTTATGACAGAAGAACAGGCAATATGAGCTACCAAGTTGGCGATAAAATAACCGAACTCACCTTACCTAATATAGCAGGGGAGCAATTCACCTTAGAACAAGTGAAAGGCAAGCGCTATATGTTGTCCTTTATGCGTTTTGCCGCTTGTCCTTTTTGCCAGCTGAGAATACATCAGTTGATTTCAAACTGGCAGGGATTTGATGATAACTTTACCGTGATTGCCGTATTTGATTCACCGTTGGACAATTTGCAAAAACAGAGCAGCGCTCAAAAAGCACCTTTTGCAATATTAGCCGATGAACAGGCTGTTTATTATCATAAATTTGCCATTAAACAATCTGTATCAGGCATATTTAAAGCCATGCTGTTCAGGATGCCAACATTGTTGTACGCGATGTTTGTAAAAAGGGTTTTTCCTTTATCGATAAAAGGAAAGGTAACTACGCTACCAGCTGATTTTTTGGTTGATGAACAGGGCGTTATCGATTCGATTTACTATGGAAAAGATAGTGGTGATCATCTTTCGATTGATAGTGTGAAAGCTTTTTCCTCTTTCCAAAAAAACTAATACGATATTTGTTGAGTGGAGTTTCTCTTGGGAGTCTACAACAGCTGAATTGCTTTTTGTGCATTTTGATAATGACCAATTTCTATGACTTTATTACTCAACAGCTCATCTAATTCAATTGTTGTCATAATGTCCCTCTAATTGTATTAAATAAAATCGTATACGATAGTGTAGTTTGTTTCTGAACATCAGCTTATATTAGGTTTGTAACCGCTAATTATATCTACCTTAATCTAGATTGCTCAGGTGATGTTTTTACAGTCTGAACGACAAATTCTGAAATGTAAAGTACTACTGGCTTAAAACAAGATTAACGAAATCAGATTGATATTTTCCATCAAATTCATTATTGAAAAATAGTATGCTCCGTATCCTAAAAAGTGTTGACCATGAATTAACCAGCCTGTTTCACATTCGAAACTTGGAGAAGCTACGTATTCGACTTCCATACCAGAATTTAATTTTACTCTGACCCTAGTTATACTATTGCTTGAATAAAAAACTAGCTAGGTGCTAGGTAGCCCCTGTATTAATTTTGTAAGTAAATGCTCTATCAAGCGACAAACCGACATCAATTGCATTTTTATTAGGAAAAAACATGCTTAAGCACTTAAAACGGACTGGCTTATTTAAGCAGGAAATATTTTTAAATCTGCGACACTATCAAACAGGGCGTGTGTTATGAAAACCTCTAAAATCATTGTGTTAGTCGTTATTGCAATGTTGATTGCTGTTTTTTTTGCATTTGATCTACAGCAGTATTTAACATTAGATGCCTTAAAAGCGAAACAGGATGCCATAGAATCCTATCGTGTTGACAATCCTATCTTAACGGTGGTTATTTATGGCTTAGTCTATATTGCAGTGACAGGTTTATCTTTACCTGGTGCAACGATATTAACCTTGGCTGGTGGCGCTGTATTTGGAATACTTTGGGGAACAGTGATTGTTTCCTTTGCTTCATCTATTGGGGCAACTCTGGCTTTTATTGCAGCCCGTTTTTTATTTAGAGACACGGTGAAATCCCGTTTTGCTTCGCGGATGAAAGCCATTGATGAAGGTATCGCTAGTGATGGTGCTTTCTATTTGTTTACTTTACGATTAGTTCCAGTGTTCCCATTTTTTATGATCAACCTGACCATGGGGTTGACAACCTTGAAAGTGAGAACATTCTACTGGGTCAGTCAAGTGGGTATGTTTGCTGGTACGATTGTTTATGTGAATGCTGGCACTCAACTGGCTAAAATCGATTCGCTTTCAGGTATTCTCTCACCCGCATTATTAGGCTCCTTTGTGTTATTGGGTCTATTTCCACTGATAGCTAAAAAGATTGTTTCTTTAATACAGGCGAGAAAAGTGTATAAAAATTATAAAAAACCGAAGACTTTTGATAATAACCTAGTGGTTATTGGTGCCGGTTCTGGTGGTCTGGTAACCTCATACATTGCAGCAGCGGTAAAAGCTAAAGTTACGCTGGTAGAAAAACATAAAATGGGTGGCGACTGTCTAAATACAGGCTGTGTGCCTTCAAAAGCGTTAATTCGTTCGGCTAAACATTTATCACATATAAAACGTTCAAAAGAATTTGGAATTAAAACGGCGAGTGTAGAGTTTGATTTTGCCGATGTGATGGATCGAATTCAGTCGGTCATTAAAACCATTGAACCTCATGATTCAATCGAGCGTTATACCAAGTTAGGGGTTGATATTGTACAAGGTGAAGCCAAAATAATTTCGCCTTGGGAAGTTGAAGTTAAAACCTCAGAAGGCACTAAAACCTTAACGACACGTTCGATTGTGATTGCCGCAGGTGCACGTCCTTTCGTTCCACCGATTTCAGGGCTAGATAAAGTTGATCCTCTGACATCTGATAATGTGTGGAATCTTAGGGAATTACCTAAACGATTATTAGTGTTAGGCGGTGGTCCCATTGGCTGTGAATTAACCCAAAGCTTTGCTCGTTTGGGTAGTCAGGTCACTCAAGTTGAAATGCTACCTCGCATTATGATTAGAGAAGATCAGCAAGTTTCTGAAATAGTCATGGCCCGATTTAAACAAGAAGGGGTTGATTTAAGGGTAGGGCATACCGCAAAGGAATTTATTATTGAAAATGGTGAAAAAATACTGATTGCAGAACATGAAGGGCAGTCCGTTAGCATTCCATTTGATCAAGTATTGGTAGCTATTGGCCGAGCAGCAAATATAAGTGGCTATGGTGTTGAAGAGATGGGGATTGCACTGTCATCCAGAAAAACTATCGAAACGAATGCCTTTCAGGAAACTAATTATCCGAATATTTATGCCTGTGGTGATGTAGCAGGGCCTTATCAGTTTACCCATACAGCGGCACATCAGGCATGGTACGCAGCGGTGAATGCCTTATTTGGACAGTTTAAGAAATTTAAGACAGATTACTCAGTGATTCCATGGTCAACTTTTACTGACCCTGAAGTAGCGAGAGTAGGCTTAAATGAACAAGAAGCTAAAGAACAAAACATCCCTTATGAAGTCGTCACTTATGGATTAGATGATTTAGATCGTGCGATTGCTGATAGCGAAGATCATGGCTTTGTAAAAGTGCTAACTCAACCAGGTAAGGATAAAATTTTAGGTGTCACCATTGTGGGTGAACACGCAGGTGATTTGATCGCTGAATTTGTGTTGGCAATGAAACATGGCTTAGGACTCAATAAAATATTAGGCACTATTCATATTTATCCGACTATGGCCGAAGCCAATAAATATGTGGCTGGTATGTGGAAGAAAGAACATGCACCTGAGGGTTTGTTACGATGGGTAGAAAAGTTTCATGCCTGGCGTAGAAGGTGAGGTCTTTTCTTGCAAAAGAAAGTGGGGTGGAAATAAACTCTTTAAGCATTAACATACTCTATGTTATTTTACAGAATACTTTAGCCGTTAACGGGCTTTGTTTTTTCCTGCTGAAGTAATGCAGATAATGTAAAGGCATGTTAGGAAATGAGGCTTTAGCCTCACCTGAAATATATGAGGCTAAAGCCTCATTTCCTAAGTCAACAGCATTGCCAGCAGGGCAGGGTATAAAAGCCAGCATCGTTAATACTACATTGACGGAGTCATCTATTTTTTTAAATTACGCTTTGTAGTTATTACTTTTTATTACACAGCTTATTTTCAACGATATATAACTCAATTGATGCCCTAAAGATTGAGGGGGTTAACGGCTAAATGGAAAAAGCATAGGAAAGTTAAGTCCTTATATTATGGATGGGGAGTAAGCCAAGGAATAGGCAATAAGGTTAAAAAAACAACAATGTAAAGAATAAAGGTTAGAGAGACGATTGAGCTAATAATTATAAACAAGGGGATATCATGTCAAAACTTTCAGCGAGTCATAGCGGTATAAATTCATCTTATGATGTTGTTATTGTCGGTTCAGGGTACGGTGGCGGTGTTGCTGCATCTCGAATGGCCAGGGCTGGGCAGAAAGTTTGTGTTTTTGAGCGAGGGAAAGAGTTACAGCCTGGTGAATATCCTAATACCATCGTTGAAGCAGCTAAACAGGCTCAATTTGATTTGCCTGAAAAGCATATTGGTTCTGAAACGGGGTTATATGATATACGCGTTAATGATGATGTGAATGTGGTTGTGGGCTGTGGTTTAGGCGGTACTTCACTTATTAATGC
>ENA-OSET01002360-OSET01002360.1-sediment-metagenome-genome-assembly--contig:-NODE-2360-length-18346-cov-13.277738_pt1 | contig 18346 bp, 19 predicted proteins | sample MGYA00237882_ERZ534229 | MGnify/ENA primary metagenome ERZ534229 (study PRJEB26408, sample SAMN06266212) | sediment metagenome | isolation source: Hudson Canyon methane seep mesocosm | place... | reverse complement strand
CAGCCTGAATAATAGTGTGCACGGTACAAATACGGTACAAATACGGAACAGGCTTATATGCCTGCTTATGGCACTAAACAGGCTGTCACACTGCTTCTAAATATTAGCTTAAAGCGTGTCAAATTAAATAATTTGCTTTTAATTTAAGAAAGAGTATTGTAATAATTAACACCGATTTGACTTTCAGCTTGCTGGTGTATAAATATAGCTAAAGCGTGGGAAATTGCCTGCTTTAGTTTGTTCGCTGAAGCGGGTTTTTTTACGCCCAGAATAAACCGTCGATTTATGACCTACTTGCAGGACGGTATACAAAAGCTGCTAAAGCGGAATACCTCTAGCGCCAAGGTGTTTTCAGCACTTTTTCTCTGGGCGCAAGAGGAAAATAAAATGATTTCAAGACGTACATTTCTAAAAGCATCTGCTGCTGCATCAGGATTAATACTTCCATCATGGTTAGTGCATGCAGAAAAGTTTATCGAGCTAGAAGGTAAGCCGTACCTTGAGAAGCCAGCCAATCACCAACTGACTCTCTATGCAGCGCGTACAGGCAATAAGCTTGGTTATGAATTATTTCTAGGTGACCCGCGAGAAGACTCTGGCCTCGACTTAACATGGCAAGAGTTTATTGATGCTTACGATATGGGTCAGGAAGAGTTTGATTACCTTGTCGATTTCGAGGGCGACTCGCTAACACTTCAAGATAAGGTTGATGAGGAGCGCATCCTTTATCACTGGGAGTACCCAAGCGCTAAAGCATATAACTTCTTAGAAGGTAAGGATTTAGGACCAGATTTTGGTGCCAGCGATGGCGTTGGCTCAATAGATTTTTATGAGGGTTTTAGCCCTGCTAATGATTGTCAGGTCGTAGCTGCTTCAGATGAATTATTACTGAGCCTATTCTATTACAGAAGCGGCTTAACCAAATAGATGGCACAACTTCCATTGAGTTAATCAACATATAAGGAGAGGAATAGCATGCTTATTGAAATTCCCGATAGAAAAAGACACCTAAATGACGAGACGTTTCAGAGAGCCATGAGGATTTGGAATGAAGAGAAGCCTTTGCGCGAAGCCAATTTGGCAAAGCCATTATTACAGAAGGTTTGCGAGGCGCTGACGCCTGATATGCGTTCTGCACTTAGCGTGAGGCAGCAAGATATATTTGAAAGACAGGTCGATGCTGATGTTGAGATGTACGGCGACAAGATAACGCCAGAGATTATTTTAGGTTCGTATGAGCTGGTGGTGACGTTAATCTGGCCTGAGCAAGCCACAAGGAAATACGAAAGTAATACACTGCACTTTCCTTGATAAGGGTAATGCCTTACCAGTCAGATTAGGGTGGCAGGATAAAGTGAAGCGACAAGTTTGTAGTGAGCAATATGCGCATCCATCACACTCTCTAGGCTGGCAAGCTGTCAACATGTCTTAATCTTAATGGTGAGGCAGGTTTTTTCTTCATAGCTAAGCTGCAAGATGGTTTAAAAATAAGAGGGGTATTATGAGGGGGTCCTGTCGTTTCTTAAGTAGATATACTGTTTAAATACAGGCTATTGCAGTTACTATGGGCGGCATGATGTAAACATCCTAGAACGTTAGGACTGCTCAAAAAATAAAAGCCCCGATCACGTTGATCGGGGCTTTTTTTTGCTTTATAAATACTGTTTTGAGGTAAGATTAGTCTTTTACATTTCCACTGTTAAATTTAAGGGATATTAAGATGGCTACCAACCAACACTCTGAACAATGGCAGCAATTATTGTCAGCAGTTAATGCACTGTCAGAGTCTGCTATAACAGTCTTAAATGGTAGTGACTATGTTACTCAGTGGGGCAACCGAAATAGTGACCGTGCGAGTGATCTATTGTCTTCAGGAGACCTCACCACCATTTACGATGCTGAGGGTTATGAACAACGCTTAAAGGCCACCCTTGAAAGTGTGGCTGATGAAATAAGTTTGCAGCAAAAGCTCCGTCATTTTCGCCAACGAGAAATGGTGCGAATTATCTGGCGTGATTTGGCGGGCTGGGCTCCTCTTGCTGAAACAGTTCGTGACCTTTCTGCAATGGCAGATGCTTGTATTCAACAATCATTAGCCATATTGCATCAGTGGCAAAGTGAATCACTTGGTAAACCTTGTAATGCGGATGGGGAAGAGCAGTATTTAGTTGTATTGGGAATGGGTAAGTTGGGTGCAGGAGAACTTAATTTATCATCTGATATCGATCTTATTTTTACCTACCCAGAGGGTGGCGAAACACAAGGTGGTCGAAAAAGCTTATCCAATGAAGAGTTCTTTACTCGCCTAGGTCGAAAGCTTATTCAATCATTAGATAATGTCACGATTGATGGCTTTGTGTTTCGGGTTGATATGCGGCTTCGTCCCTTTGGCGATAGTGGTGCATTAGCAGCTAGCTTTGATGCGATGGAAGATTATTATCAAACACAAGGTCGTGAGTGGGAACGCTATGCGATGATCAAGGCGCGTGCGATTACCGGTTCTGAATCAGGTAAAAAAGGCATCATGGATTTATTACGGCCTTTTGTTTATCGCAAATATTTGGATTACGGGGTATTTGATTCCTTGCGTGAGATGAAGGGGATGATCGCAGGTCAGCTTCATAAAAAAGGTATGGAAGATAATATTAAGCTAGGCAGTGGCGGTATTCGTGAAATCGAGTTTATAGGTCAAGTATTTCAGTTGATTCACGGGGGGCGAGATAAGCCATTACAGCAACGTCCGATTTTGACTATTCTTGATTTATTAGCAGCGCGAAACTGCTTGTCGATGAATGCGGTTGAAGATATGAAAGTGGCCTATGATTTTTTGCGTCTCACTGAGCATAGAATTCAAGCATGGGCAGATCAGCAAACTCATTTATTACCGAAAGAAGATGGGGACCGATTGCGAATTGCCAGTTTAATGGGTTTTGATGATTGGGCGAGTTTTACGACTGTTTTGGACGAGCATCGTCGTAAAGTTCAAGGGCATTTTGAACAAACCTTAACCGCGCCTCAAGCTGATGCTGCATCAGATGACAGTGTGTCATTATTAAATTCAGATAATGAAGACAAAATACAGTACCTTCAACAATTAGCTTATGCCGAGCCTGAGGCATGTTTAGACAAGTTGGATTATTTACTTGCAACGCATGCGTGTCGGAATTTGGGAAATACTGAGCGTGAGCGCTTAGAGAGGCTTTTACCTTTATTGGTTCAAGCGGCGGCAAATGTTAAAAACGCTGATAGTTGTTTAGCACGATTACTGTCCTTATTAGAGGCGATTATGCGCCGTTCAGCGTATATGTCGTTGTTAGTTGAAAACCCGATGGCCTTATCGCAATTGGTGAAGTTATGTGCTGCTAGCCCATGGATAAGTGGCCAGTTAACGCGTTTTCCAGTGTTGTTAGATGAGTTATTAGATCCTAGGACTTTGTATGAAGTACCGGCACGAGCAGAGCAAGAAAAAGAATTAGAAATGAGGCTGGCAACAGTCGATAAAGCGGATTTAGAGCAGCAAATGTACTTGTTGCGAGAGTTTAAGCAAATCACGTCATTGCATGTTGCCGCAGCAGATGTAACCGATGTATTACCGTTGATGAAAGTGGGGGACCAGTTAACAGAGTTGGCCGAGATACAGTTGCAAAAAGTGATGCAATTAGCATGGCGTCATTTAGTGGCACGCCACGGTTATCCACCATGCACAGACAATGATAATCTTAGCCAATGTGGCTTTACGATTCTTGCATATGGAAAGTCAGGTGGTTTAGAACTAGGTTACGGCTCAGATTTAGATTTGGTATTTCTCTTTGATGATGCCGCAAATCAAGGCGAAACAAATGGTGAGCGACCTATTGATGCCTTAATGTTTTATACACGATTAGCTCAGCGAATGATTCATCTACTCAATACGGTCACTGCTGGTGGAATATTGTATGAGATAGATATGCGTTTGCGACCAAATGGTACCTCAGGCTTATTAGTGACGGCAGTTTCAGGATTTGAGGAATATCAAAATTCGGAGGCATGGACATGGGAACATCAAGCACTCGTTCGGGCTCGTTGTGTTGCTGGGGATGAGACTCTTACGCAGAAAATCAATGATATTCGACAGCAAATATTGACAAAAAAACGTGATCACGAAACGTTGCTAACAGAAGTAAGTGATATGCGTGCTAAAATGCGTGAGAATTTAGATAAGAGCACCGACCAATTATTTGATCTCAAGCAAGGTAAAGGTGGTATCACCGATATCGAGTTTATGGTGCAATATGCTGTTTTGGCATGGTCGGAAACATTGCCTGAATTATTGGTTTATACCGATAACATTAGGCTGTTAGGTGCTCTACGAGACACGGGTAAGTTAACAGAAGATGAAAGTCGTATGCTGGCGGACGCGTATCGATTTTATCGCGGAGTAGCTAATCATTGTGTATTACAAGAACTGCCGGCAGTGGTAGAGCTTGCTGATACTGGTGATTACCCATCGCAAGTTCAAGAAATTTGGCAGCGTTGGTTAGCTTAAATAATAGACTATTAAATAATGAGTGGAATTCTATATTTCTCTCAATGAATTAAGAAAGAAGTAGGTAATTATAATTATGGTTGCAGCAACAATGGAAGATCGGGATGGCGTTATCTGGCTGGATGGAAAAATGGTGCCGTGGAGAGATGCAAAAGTACATGTCTTAACGCATACATTACATTATGGCTTAGGCGTGTTTGAAGGTGTTCGTGCCTACAATACTGATGATGGCCCTGCTATTTTCCGTTTGCAAGAACATACTGACCGTTTATTCCGTAGTGCCAAGATCATGGGTATGGGAATGCCTTTTGATAAAGATACGTTGAATGAAGCTCAGAAAGCAGTAGTCAGAGAAAATAATCTTGAATCAGCTTATCTTCGTCCAATGTGTTTCTACGGTAGTGAAGGCATGGGTATTCGTGCTGATAATCTTCAAACACATGTCATGATCGCTGCTTGGGAATGGGGTTCGTACTTAGGCGCTGAGAATATGGAAAAAGGGATTCGTATTCGTACCTCTTCTTTCACTCGCCACCATGTCAACATCACCATGTGTAAAGCTAAAGCAAATGGTAATTACATGAACTCAATCATGGCATTACAAGAAGCGGTAGAGTGTGGCTATGATGAAGCCTTATTATTAGATGCAAACGGTTTTGTCGCTGAAGGTAGTGGTGAAAACTTCTTTATGATTCGTGATGGTGTGCTTTATACACCAACACTCACATCAGCACTTGAAGGCATTACGCGTGCAACTGTGATGACGTTAGCCGAAGATATTGGCTTAGAAGTGGTTGAAAAACAAATCACACGTGATGAAGTGTATGTGGCTGATGAAGCATTCTTTACTGGAACTGCTGCAGAAGTAACACCGATTCGTGAGTTAGATAACCGTAGTATTGGTAACGGTGGTCGAGGTCCAATCACTGAGCAATTACAATCAATGTACTTTGATCAGGTTTATGGTCGTAGTGCCGTTTATCAAAACTGGAATTCACACGTTAGTAAATAATAAGTGAATTTAAAGACATTATATTAAGAACAATAAAGGGTGTAACACATGGCAGGTCATAGTAAATGGGCAAATATTCAGCATCGTAAAGGCGCACAAGATGCTAAGCGTGGAAAGTTATTTACCAAATTTATCCGTGAAATCAGTGTTGCAGCTAAAGAAGGTGGTAGTGACGTGGCTAATAACCCACGTCTTCGTGCCGCTATTGATAAAGCCCTTAGTGGCAATATGACGCGTGATGTAATTGAGCGTGCAACTAAGCGTGGTGCAGGTGAACTTGAAGGTGTAAGTTATTCAGAAATTATCTATGAAGGCTACGGCCCAAGTGGAATCGCGATTATGCTGGATTGCCTAACTGATAATAAAAACCGCACCGTTGCTGAAGTGCGTAATGTGTTCAGTAAGCGCGGCGGAAACATGGGTACTGATGGCTCTGTTTCATATTTGTTCAGCAAGAAAGGCATAATTTCTTATGCTGCAGGTACGGATGAAGATGTTGTTATGGAAGCGGCATTAGATGCAGGCGCAGAAGATATTATTACTAATGATGATGGCACTGTTGATGTATTTACGACACAAGCTGATTATGCGGCTGTGAAAGATGCATTAGATGCCGCTGGTTTAGAAGCGATATCTTCAGAAGTTACCATGCACCCAGAAACAACGGTTGCCTTAGAAGCTAAAGATGCTGAGAAAGCCTTAGCAATGATTGATGCCTTTGAAGATTTAGACGATGTACAAAATGTCTACACAAATGCAGATTTCACTGATGAGGTAATGGCTCAGATCTCTGGCGAATAAGTGCTTTCCTTTTAATGACTCGTATCTTAGGTATTGACCCCGGCTCAAGAAAAACCGGCTTCGGCATTATTGAATTGGATGGGCAAAAGATACATCACGTTATTAACGGACGCTTAATGGTGGGCGATGGTGATTTCCCTGATCGTTTACGACAAATTTTTGAAGGGCTGACAGACATTATTCAGCGGTATAAGCCGGATATGATTGCGGTTGAGAAAGTGTTTTTGCATAAAAACCCTGATTCGGCTTTAAAGCTCGGGCAGGCTCGTGGCGCAGCAATTTGTGCCGGTGTGAGTCAAAACTTACCCGTACATGAATATACCGCGACACAAATTAAAAAAGCAGTTGTCGGCAATGGCCATGCAAAAAAAGAGCAGGTTCAATATATGATGTCAGTGATTTTATCTTTACCTGAAGCACCCGATGAAGATGCGGCTGATGCCTTGGCATGTGCAATGACTCATGCTAATCATGCACCTGTTGATGGCAAGATAAATACTAAATTACCTGCCGGTATGCGAACATCTCGTCGTGGTGGGAGATATGGACGATGATTGGACGCTTGCGTGGAATTATCTTAGAAAAACAGGCGCCAGACCTCGTGTTAGATGTGCAAGGTGTGGGCTATGAAGTTGCAGCCCCTATGTCAACCTTTATTCATCTTCCGGCCATCAATGATGAAGTCTCATTATTTACTCACTTAGTTGTGCGTGAAGATGCACAACTACTGTATGGTTTTTCGACAGTGCGTGAACGTTTACTTTTCCGTAGTTTATTAAAAGTGAATGGCGTTGGTGCAAAGTTAGCACTTACTATTTTATCAGGTAGTGATGTTGATGACTTTTCTCGGAGTGTGCAAGAAGGTGATGCTGCCAGCTTGACGCGATTACCGGGTGTAGGTAAAAAGACAGCAGAAAGGTTGATCATTGAAATGCGTGATCGATTAAAAGACATTAGTGGTGCAATGGGCTTGAAACCTGTTGTATCAGCAGCAGCTAAGTTGGCTGGCGCTAAAGATGAAGCGGCTGAAGCTTTGGTGTCTTTAGGTTATAAACCGGCAGAAGCTGAGAAAATGATCCGTGGTTTAGAAACCGATGGTTTGAATACGGAGCAAATCATTAAATTAGCACTGCAACGAAATTAGAAGGCTAAGAACATACACTCATCAGATTTAGGTTATTCACTTACTTCTTTTAAATTTATTATTTTTGAAACAAACAGAGACAAGACATGACAATTAAACGAATCGGACACCGGTATAGTGATAGCAAATCAGGTACAACCATTGATGTATGGTTCCCTCGTTCAAATAAAGAAATTGCAAGAAGCTGTTTGGCACAAAAAGTTGGCTTAATTAAAGGTGACTTTGTTGAAGTGGAAATTGCTTCAGTAGACGATACGCCTAAATCAGCTGAAGAAGCGTATTTAAGACTTCACTTATTATCAGAATGTGCAGTAAAGCCAAATGAAATTAATCTTGATGGTGTGTTTGGTTTATTAGCTAATGTTGCATGGACATCAGCGGGTCCTGTTTTACCGAATGAAGTAGAAAATCTACGTGAACTTATTGCCTCAGAAGATCACCAGTTAAATGTGACATCAATCGATAAATTCCCACGAATGACAGATTATGTGATTCCAGAAGGCGTACGTATTGGTAATGCAGACCGTGTGAGATTAGGTGCTCATCTAGCATCGGGAACGACTGTCATGCACGAAGGTTTCTGTAACTTCAATGCCGGTACCTTGGGTCATTCAATGGTTGAAGGTCGTATTAGCGCGGGTGTTGTAATTGGTGACGGTTCAGATATTGGCGGTGGTGCTTCAATTATGGGCACACTCTCAGGTGGTGGTACAACTGTTATTTCAATGGGTAAAAAGAACCTGTTGGGTGCGAATGCAGGCTTAGGTATTTCTCTTGGTGACAACTGTATCGTTGAGTCGGGTTTATATATCACTGCAGGTACAAAAGTGAAAATGCCAGATGGTGAGATTGTCTCTGCTAGAAAGCTGACGGGTCAATCAGGATTATTGTTTAGAAGACATAGTCAAACGGGTGCCGTTGAAGCTATCATGACAGATGGTTCATTATGGGGCGGTTTGAATACAGCATTGCATAGTAACGACTAAAATCATTGGCGTTTGCCTCACTGATTACAAAGCTTATTGATAAAACAATGATGTTTTATTTTTGAATTGAATAGGGAGGAGGAATGAGTTCCTCGTCAAATAATAAAAAATTATTGAACTGGGTCAATGAGATGGTCTCGCTATGTCAGCCTGATGATGTCGTTTGGTGTGATGGCACAGATGCTGAGTGGGAAGCCATGTGGGCGCTTATGCTTAAAAGTGGCACAGCTATTAAGCTAAATGAAGAGAAGCGTCCCAATAGTTTTCTTGTTCGTTCTGATCCCGCTGATGTAGCGCGAGTTGAAGAGCGCACGTTCATTTGTAGCGCTAAAGAAGAAGATGCCGGCCCAACTAATAACTGGGCCGATCCATTAGAGATGCAAGATACCTTGAAAGGTTTATTTTCAGGGTGTATGAAAGGTCGAACTTTATATGTGATTCCTTTCAGTATGGGGCCAATTGGTTCTAATATTGCTCAAATAGGTGTTGAATTAACGGACTCCCCCTATGTTGTCACCAATATGCATATCATGGCCCGTGTGGGACAAGATGTTTTAGATGTCTTAGGGGATGATGGTGACTTTGTACCGTGCTTGCATTCAGTCGGTATGCCATTACAGTCAAGTCAAAGTGATGTGTCGTGGCCATGTAATCCTGATAATCGTTATATTGTTCACTACCCTGAAAGCCGTGAAATTTGGTCTTTTGGTTCAGGTTATGGCGGCAATGCATTGCTGGGCAAGAAATGTTTTGCCTTACGCATAGCCTCATCTATGGGCCGTGATGAAGGTTGGCTGGCAGAACATATGCTGATTCTTAAGCTGACTAATCCAGAAGGTGAGATTAAATATATTGCAGGTGCGTTTCCGAGCGCCTGTGGTAAAACCAACTTAGCTATGCTGAAGCCCACCATTCCCGGCTGGAAGGTTGAAACGATAGGGGATGATATTTGCTGGATGAAATTTGGTAAAGATGGTCAGCTCTATGCGATTAATCCTGAGGCGGGCTTCTTTGGTGTTGCTCCAGGCACAAGTATGAAGTCAAATGCTAACGCGATGTTGACGATGGAAGAAAACTCGATTTTTACTAATGTTGCACTGACGGATGATGGTGATGTTTGGTGGGAAGGGATGACGGATGAGCCGCCAGTTAACTTAATTGATTGGAAAGGTAAGGCTTGGACTCCAGATAGTGAACACACTGCAGCACATGCTAATGCCCGCTTTACCACGCATGCTGACCAATGTCCTGTTATCGCAGATGAATGGAATGATCCTAAAGGGGTTCCAATTAGTGCGATTCTAATGGGCGGGCGTCGAGCCTCTGTTGTGCCGTTAGTAACAGAAGCAACAGATTGGAATCATGGCACATTCTTTGGCACCATTATCGCCTCTGAAATGACTGCAGCTGCTGGTGGAACTATCGGTAAACTACGTCGTGACCCGATGGCAATGCTTCCTTTTTGTGGTTATAACATGGCTGATTATTGGGGGCACTGGCTGAAAATGGCTGAAACAGACAATGCCAAAATGCCAAATGTGTATTACGTTAACTGGTTTCGTAAAAATCAAGCAGGTAAGTTTATATGGCCTGGGTTTGGCGAAAATAGCCGCATTTTAAAATGGATTTTTGAGCGTTGTAACGATACAGCAGGTGCCGTCGAAACAGCGATCGGTAATATGCCAACATTAGATGATATCGATTTTAGTGCACTGGGGTTGGCAGAAGAAGATATTGCAAGCTTGATGAGTATTGATATCGATGGATGGTTAGCCGAGTTGGATGGTATAGAAGCTTATTACGCAACCTTTGGAGAACGCTTACCTGTGGAACTCACAGAGCAAGTAAATCAGTTGCGTAATAGATTGCAAGCATCTAAACAGAATGTTGCTTAATACACTATTTGTGTTGGTATAAAATACGTACTGGCTATTGTCGGTATTTTTAGGGAGAATAAGGCGATGTTGATCTTAATTCCTCTTTTTAAATTATATGCATAAAGGCTTTTAATGGAACAAGATCGCTTTATTTCTGGCTCAGCTCAAATGAATGAGGAGCATCAAGAACAGGCAATACGTCCTGATAGCTTGAGTGACTATATTGGGCAGCCTGTAGTGCGTGAGCAAATGGACTTATTTGTCACTGCTGCTAGAAAGCGTAAAGAAGCCTTAGATCACACGCTTATCTTTGGGCCTCCTGGTCTGGGTAAAACAACCTTAGCTCATATTATTGCTAATGAAATGGGCGTGAATCTCAAGCAAACATCAGGACCCGTTTTAGAGCGACCTGGTGATTTGGCCGCCTTGCTAACCAATCTTGAGCCGAACGATGTTTTATTTGTGGATGAAATCCATCGCCTTAGTCCTATTGTAGAAGAAGTCTTATATCCGGCGATGGAAGATTATCAGCTAGATATTATGATTGGAGAAGGGCCCGCAGCACGCTCGATCAAACTGGATCTAGAACCCTTCACTCTAGTTGGGGCAACCACCCGAGCAGGCTCGCTGACATCACCATTACGTGACCGCTTTGGTATTGTGCAACGCTTAGAGTTTTATAATACGGCTGATCTGAGCACAATTGTTCAACGTAGTGCAGGAATTTTTGGTGTCAGCTTAGATGTGGCTGGTGCTCATGAAATAGCCCGTCGCTCACGAGGTACGCCACGTATCGCAAACCGACTATTACGCCGTGTACGTGATTATGCGGAAGTGAAATTTGATGGAAAAATCACCGTAGAAGTTGCACGACAAGCACTAGATTTACTTGATGTCGATGACAATGGCTTTGATATGTTGGATCGTAAATTATTGCTGGCTATTATAGAAAAGTTTGAAGGTGGTCCTGTCGGGGTTGATAATCTCGCTGCAGCAATTGGTGAGGAACGAGGCACGATTGAAGATGTATTAGAGCCTTTCTTAATTCAAGAAGGTTTTATTATGCGCACACCGAGAGGCCGTGTGGCGACTAAACGCGCATGGCTGCACTTGGGATTATCACCTGATTTAGCGGGTAATGGTAATGACTGATTTTGACTGGCCGATTCGAGTCTATTATGAAGATACGGATAGTGGTGGCGTTGTTTACCATTCTAATTATCTAAACTTTATGGAAAGAGCCCGGACAGAGTGGTTGAGAAGCTTAGGTTTTGAGCAAGATGAGTTAATTACTGAGCATCAATGTATTTTTGCTGTACATTCAATGCAGTTAAACTTTAGACGCCCAGCCAAATTTAATGATTCCTTGATAGTTCGCTCACATTTACTTAAAGCGGTGGGTGCTAGAATGGAATTCGAACAAAAAATTTATCGTGGTAATGAACTGTTGTGTGAAGCTGCGGTCAAAATCGCGTGTTTAGATGCAAATCGGTTCCGGCCTAAGTCGTTGCCTTCCTTTATTTTGATGGAGATTACAAAGTGAGTGCTGATCTTTCTTTGATAACCCTTATTTCTGAAGCCAGTTTATTGGTGAAATTAGTCATGCTGACCTTGTTGGCAATTTCCATGTATTCATGGATGTTGATTTTCAAGAAGTGGGGTGAGCTTTCAGAAGCCAAACTAGATGCCGATAAGTTTGAGGATAAATTCTGGTCAGGTAATGAATTAAATAATCTGTATGAAGATATTTCATCAAGACCTCATAACAGCCATGGAATGGAGGGTATCTTTGAAGTCGGTTTTAAAGAGTTTGTACGATTGAAAAAATCATCTTCAGAACCTGCCTTAGTGTTGGAAGGTGCACAACGCGTGATGCGGATTTCACTGGCACGAGAAATTGATCGTTTAGAAATGTCGCTACCTTTCCTTGCAACAGCAGGATCAACGAGCCCGTATATTGGATTGTTTGGTACGGTTTGGGGAATTATGAATTCTTTCAGAGCCTTAGGTGATGTACAGCAAGCGACACTTGGCATGGTTGCGCCTGGTATTGCTGAAGCGTTGATAGCCACAGCCATGGGACTATTTGCAGCGATTCCAGCCGTTGTTGCTTACAATAAATATTCACATGAAGTTGAGCGGTTGATTAATCGCTACGATACATTCTTGGAAGAGTTTTCTTCCATTTTGCAACGTCAACATAGCTAATCACGAGTTACGATATGGCTGCTTATAGACCCAGACAACGCCGAAAACCAATGGCGGAAATCAATGTGGTGCCGTATATCGACGTGATGTTGGTCCTGCTGATCATTTTTATGATCACAGCACCTATGTTGACGCAAGGTATTAATGTGGATTTACCACAGGCTTCAGCAAATGTCGTCGAAGCTCCGGATGACAATAGTGAACCCTTAGTGGTCTCTGTTGATGCTGCTGGTTTATTTTATGTTGCCATTGGTGACAAGCAAGACCAACCGATTGATGCTCAATTGTTAATGTCTAAAGTGGCTGCTGTTTTACGTCGAAGTCCGAATACTCCCATTATGGTGAAAGGTGACAGTGCCGTTAATTATGGTCAAGTTGTGACCGCTATGGCTTTGTTGCAAAAAGCGGGTGCACCGAGTGTAGGCTTGATTACTAAGCAACCTGAAGAAGCAGGTGAGTAGTAGAATGGGAAATAACATTCTGGCAGGAAGCTATTCGCTACTTTTGCATATTGTACTCTTCGGTCTATTTATTGTTGGCATGGACTCATCTTCAAAACCTCATTTTGTGGCTCCCCAGAAAGTCGATATCGTTCAGGCTACGGTGATGGATGAATCGCAAGTTTTAGAAGAAATGATGCGTTTGCAAGAGTTTGAAGATAAGAAGTTGCAGAAAGAGAAAGATAGACAAGCAAAAGTAGATGAAAAGCTAGAAGAGACGGAGCAAGAGTTGGCTCGAAAGGAGCGCGAGTTTCTTGACCAACAAGAGCGAGCAAAAATTGAACAGCAACAGCGTGATTTAAAAGCAAAACAAGAGCAAGAAAAAATTAAGAATCTTGAACAGAAACGTAAACTTGAAGATGAAAAACGATTGAAGGCTGAAGCTGACCGTAAAGTGGCACAAGAAAAACAGAAAGAAGCAGAGAAAGAACGCTTAGCATCTGAGAAATTGAAGCAAGAAGCAGATCAAAAACGCAGAGAAGCAGAAGAAAAACAACGCTTGGCAGAAGCAGATCGCAAAGCAGAAGAGCAACGTAAGCGTGACGCAGAAGAAAAAGCACGAAAAGCTGAAGAAGATGAGAAAAAACGACTTGCTAAATTAGAGCAAGATCGTAAAAAGGCGGAAGCACTTAAAAAGAAAAAAGAAGCTGAGGCTCGCGAGGCTGAAGCAAAAAGGCAGGTTCAAGAAAGTTTAGAAGCTGAATTTGCCAAAGAAGCCCAAGAGCGTGAAACGACGCGAGTAGCGCGTATTGTTGATATTGTGGTGTTGCAAATTACACAAAAGGTTAAGCGTAACTGGAACCGCCCTAGTTCAGCGGCAGGGCTTCAAGCGACGATACATGTAAAATTGATGCCGGGTGGAGATGTTAAGCAAGTAACTATTATTAATAGTAGTGGAAATGCTATTTTTGACCGCTCTGTTGAAACAGCTGTTTATAAAGCCGCCCCATTGCCTCAACCAAAAGATCCAAAGGCAGCGGCTGAGTTGCGCGATTTTCAATTTGTTTTTAAACCTGAATAGATGGTGAAATAATGACTAAACGATGGTTAGCCTCATTTTGGCTATTAGCACTACTTTTACCGTGGCAGGCACAAGCGTTAATTATTGAAATTACGGGTGGAACAGAAGCAGCTCTCCCCATTGCTATTGTTCCTTTTGGAGCGGAAGGTTTTTCTGCACCAGAAGATATTTCTGCTGTAATTCAAAATGATTTATCACGTAGTGGTCGCTTTGCTCCTCTACCGGAAAGTGATCTCATTTCTTCACCACATGAAAAGTCTGAGATTAATTTCAAAGATTGGCGCTTATTACGATCTGAAGGCTTGCTCGTAGGTAAGGTGAGTAGTGTTGACGGGGAAACATACCAAGTCCAATTTCAATTGTTTGATGTATATAAAGGCAGACAGCTAGTAGGCAAGCGTTATCAAGTACCTGCTTCTGGACTTCGCCGTTTGGCACATCAAATTGCCGATCAGGTGTATCACGCATTAACAGGTGAAACAGGTGTGTTTTCAACACGGTTGGCATTTGTATCAGTTATAAATAATTTAGATGGAAGTAAGCGTTATTCCTTACAAGTATCTGATTCTGATGGAGCAAACCCAAGAACAGTTCTGCAATCGAAACAACCAATCTTATCTCCTAATTGGGCGCCGGATAGCGAGAGACTTGCTTACGTTTCATTCGAAAATGGTAAAGCAGAAGTCTTTGTGCAAGAAATGCGTAGTGGTCGTAGAAACTCAGTGGCTGCATTTAAAGGTTTAAACAGTGCGCCAGCATGGTCTCCAGATGGTAAAAAATTAGCACTCACATTATCTAAAGCAGGTAATCCAGAGATATATGTTTTGGAACTTGCTTCTGGCAAACTGTCACGTGTTACCCATAATTCTCAGGCAATTGATACCGAAGCAGTCTGGATGCCAAATAGTCGAGAGTTACTATTTACCTCCGATCGAGGTGGTCGCCCGCAAATTTATAAAGTCTCTGCTGATGGTGGACGTGCAAAACGAGTGACATTTGAGGGTCGATATAATGCATCAGTAGATGTCTCATCTGATGGTCGAACACTGGCAATGGTACATGGTATCAATGGTCAGTTTTATATTGCGGTACAAGATTTAGATACTGGCGCTGTGCTCGTGTTGACAGAAACTGGCCGTGATGAATCCCCAAGCTTTGCGCCTAATGGTCGCATGATCCTGTATGCTACCGAGAAAAATGGCCATGGTGAATTGGCAGCTGTTTCTGTTGATGGGCGAATTCATCAACGTTTAGGTGAGTCAGGTCGTGATGTACGCGAACCAGCATGGTCACCAATAAGAAAATAATAAGATCCTTTAAGGAGTATTGAGAATGAAATTATTAAAATTAACCGCTTTATTATTAACACTAACTTGGCTGTCTGCTTGTGCCACATTAGGTGGAAGTAAAGACTCAGGTGATGATGTAGCTAATAGTGATGTGGTTGTTGAAGATCGAGATGCAAATACATCCGGCATAGATGGCAATAATGCGTCTGGCTCTGATATTAATGATGGTGCAGAAACTCAGGTCATTCTTGGTGAAGATGAATATCAAGGCGGCGATGTTTTAGATGACCCAAACAGTCCTTTATCAAACCGCGTTGTTTATTTTGAATATGACAGCAGTACGGTACGTGAAGAAGATGTATCAATATTAGAAGCGCATGCTGCTTATTTGGGGGAAAACCCAAATGTAACGATTCGCCTTATCGGCCATACAGATGAACGAGGTTCTCGTGAATATAACCTTGCTTTAGGCGAGCGCCGTGCATTAGCGATACGTCAGACCCTAATGTTACAAGGTGCAAGTGTAAAACAATTCCAAGTGACAAGTTTTGGTGAAGAGCGAACTGATGTTGAAGGCCATGATGAATCAGCATGGCAGCAAAACCGTCGTGTTGAATTGAACTACGTAGGACGTTAGGAATGATTAAGATGGGTAGACAATCTTTAGTATTAGCAATGATGATTTCGCCAATGATGGTCAATTCCGTTTGGGCAGATGAAGCTGCTCTAACACAGCGAATTGATCGATTAGAGCGAATCATTAAAGGACAAGGACTTGTTTCATTATTAGGCCGTGTTGATCAGTTACAAAATGAAGTGCAGCGATTAAATGGTGAAAATGAATCATTAAGTCATGAGTTAGAAATGATGAAAAAACGTCAACGCGATTTATATTTAGATATTGATCAGCGTTTACAAGAACAGACGGCAGCAGCAATACCAACACCAGTTCCTGTTGTAGTACCTGATGTTAATCCAGTAGAAGAAACAGTGCCTGCTGATAGTACGGATGCAATAGCTGATGTACAGCCCGAAGATACGGCAAATGTTGATATTGTATCGCCACCAGAAGTGACACCTGTTGCTGTTGAAAATGGTGAGGCGGCATATCAATCTGCGTTACAAACATTGCGAAGTGGTCAGTATGAGCAGGCAATTACTGCACTATCTGCCTTTCCAGAGCAATACCCGCAAAGTAGCTACCTGCCAAATGCCTACTACTGGCAAGGTGAAGCTAATTATGTTTTACGTCACTTTGATTTAGCAATTGTTGCTTTTCAAACGGTCATTGATCGCTTTCCTGAAAGCAGTAAAATTGCAGATGCCATTCTAAAGAAGGGCTTTAGCCAGTATGAATCAGAACAATTAGATTTAGCCACGGCAACATTAACACGTGTCATTGAACAATATCCTAGTACATCAGCAGCACGTCTCGCGAAAGTTAGATTGGATAGAATCAAACAAGCTGCACGTTAAAAATTTAAGCTGGGAACACTTACATGGCACAGTGCCGCATTACAGAAATATTTTATTCACTACAAGGTGAAACGAGAACGGTTGGCCTGCCAACGGTCTTTGTTCGTCTAACAGGTTGTCCTTTACGCTGTACTTACTGTGATACTGCCTACGCATTTCATGGTGGTGAAAAGAAAGAAATCAACGATATAGTGGATGAAGTACGTCAATATAATCCTAAATATATTACTGTGACAGGAGGGGAGCCTCTCGCACAACCAGCATGTCATGAATTATTATCAGCATTATGTGATCTTGGAGCTGAAGTGTCGTTAGAGACAAGTGGTGCAATGGATATTGCTGCTGTTGATCCGCGTGTGGTCACGGTTATGGATTTGAAAACGCCTGCATCCGGCGAAGAGTCAAAAAATAAATACGAAAATATCGATAGGTTAAAAGCACACGACCAGGTGAAATTTGTCATTTGTGACCGAGCTGATTATGAATGGGCATGCCAGAAATTAGCCGAATATGATTTGGTGGATCGCTGTGAGGTATTGTTTTCACCAATTCATGGTGAGCTTAAGCCTGCCGAACTTGCAGATTGGATTATTGAAGATAATTTAACAGTAAGAATGCAAATGCAAATACATAAATATCTATGGGGAGATGAACAAGGCCGATGAAACGAGCAGTTGTACTTTTATCTGGAGGACTTGACTCCATAACAGCCTTGGCCATTGCAAAAGAGCAAGGTTTTGATTGCTATACCTTAAGTTTTAATTATGGTCAGCGACACAATGCAGAACTTATAGCTGCTGAAAAATTATCTAAGCAAGCAGGTGCTATTGAGCATAAAGTAATTGATATTGATCTCAGAGCAATTGGCGGCTCGGCGTTAACAGATAGTTCAATTGATGTGCCTGAAGAACACCATGACGGTATTCCTGTTACATATGTGCCCGCAAGAAATACAGTATTTTTATCAATAGCACTAGGTTGGGCAGAAGTATTATCAGCGCAGTCTATATATATAGGTGTCAATGCGATTGACTACTCCGGTTACCCAGATTGTCGTCCAGACTTTATTGTAGCTTTTGAGAAATTGGCTAATCTTGCAACAAAAGCAGGCGTGGAAGGACAAAAATTAAGCATTCAATCTCCACTAATGAAAATGTCAAAAGCTGACATCATAAAGGAAGGCATGCGTCTAGACGTTGACTATAGCCAGACAATTTCATGTTATCAAGCGGATTCAAACGGGCTCGCATGTGGTAAATGTGATTCATGTCACTTTAGAAAAGAAGGCTTCAAACTGGCAGGGATAGAAGATCCAACACGCTATCAATAGGTATTAGCCTGCATTAGAATATATAAGTAACAGGCTGTATGCGTTACTCCATCGGCCAATAGAAAAAAATATCTTAGAAAGGCTTGCCATTTCCTCAAATTAGCGTATTATTTCGCGTCTTGGTTTGGGCCGTTAGCTCAGTTGGTAGAGCACCGGACTTTTAATCCGATGGTCCCG
>ENA-OSET01002359-OSET01002359.1-sediment-metagenome-genome-assembly--contig:-NODE-2359-length-18349-cov-24.579247_pt1 | contig 18349 bp, 16 predicted proteins | sample MGYA00237882_ERZ534229 | MGnify/ENA primary metagenome ERZ534229 (study PRJEB26408, sample SAMN06266212) | sediment metagenome | isolation source: Hudson Canyon methane seep mesocosm | place... | reverse complement strand
CCCAATACCAGTCAATAACTCAAACAACTCACTAAGCAATACGTACGAAATAAGATAGACAATACCAATAGGAAGTGAGACTTTAGTCCCGCATAAGTCAAGACGAGGCTAAAGCCTCACTTCCAAGATGTTGTAGTTATTTCCTGCATATTCCTAAGTACTTAAGCATTATCAGATTTTTCTAACATTTCAGGTAAAGATTTAGGTCCTTTTAATTCAGGATGTAATCTTCTATCGGAAATAACAATGGCTGTATGCATCCAGATTAATGAAATAGCCACAATAGTGAATAACAGCATAAAGCAGCTGGTCCAGACACCAATCAAGTCATTCATTAAACCGAAACAGATGGGTAGAATAAAGCCACCCAAACCACCAATTAAACCAACCATACCCCCTACAGACCCGACATGATCAGGATAATAAACAGGTATATGTTTATAAACGGCTGCTTTACCAAGAGACATAAAGAAACCAAGAAAAATGGTTAATATCACAAAAGGTACCAAGCCAACAGCAATACTAAAGTTAATAGGTCCTTTAATTCCGTGAACACTATAATCTGTTGCCGGGTAAGATAAGAAGAACAAACAAACTAAGGCGCTAATAAAGGTAATATACATTACTTTTCTGGCACCAATTTTATCTGACATCCAGCCACCGAGTGCTCTAAAAACACTGCCAGGTAAGGCATAAGCCGCTGCCAGCATACCCGCAGTTTGAATTTCTAGCCCATACACGCCCATATAGTAACGGGGTAGCCACAAAGCTAGAGCAACATAAGCACCAAAAACAAAGAAGTAATACGTTGCAAAACGCCATACTCTAAGGTCTTTTAAGGGTTCTAATTGCATCCAGGCAGGTTTTACTTTTTCTCCCCTTTCTTTTCTTGCTTTTGTAGCTGGGTCTTCTTCTGTGCTAAACCAGAAGATAATGGCCATAGTAAATAACACCACGGAATATATTTTAGCGACATTTTCCCAACCATAAGCAACCAGTAAGAAAGGTGCACCAAAGTTAGTAACTGCAGCCCCCACGTTCCCCATACCAAAAACACCTAATGCGGTGCCTTGATGAGCACTGTCATACCAGCGCGAAACATAAGCAATCCCTACTGCAAAAGAACCACCCGCCAGACCGACACCTAATGCAGCAACTATGTACATTTCGTACGTAGTCACCGTAGATAATAGCCATGCTGCTACAGATGTGGTTAACATTAAGCAGAAATAAACAATACGACCACCGTATTGGTCAGTCCATATGCCTAAAAAGATACGACTCAAAGAGCCTGTTAATATAGGGGTTGCCACTAGAATACCAAACTGAGTGTCATTCAGCCCAAGATTCTGTTTTATTTTGATTCCAATAATGGAAAAAATAGTCCAGACTGCAAAACATACCGTAAAGGCTATGGTGCTTACAGCAAGACTTTTGGTTTGTTGGCCGCTACTGATGCCATCAAGTTCATGCATAATATTACCTGTTAAAAAATTTTATTCTAGAAATACTAAAAGCTTAACTTAAAAATTTACACTGCTAATTAGCTTAATTTTTTGTAGGAGGCTTAATAGGTTTTGAGAAGGGTATTGAACAATACCCTTCTCATAGTTGAACAATTATTTTGATTTTCCTGAATCAGCAATAATCTTCAAAGAACGCTCAAGGGCTGCATTAGCTTGATCAGCTTTTTCCTGAAGCACATCCATATTCGCTTTTTCAAACTCGACTTTTTCTTCTAATTCCTGCTCAGGTGTGAAACGAATAAAGAATGTTAAAAAGGATGCGATAACAACAACGATTCCAATCACAAAAAACACTTCATTCCAGTCCATTGCGCCTTTAAATAGGAACCCAGCCGCTACAGCACCTGCGTTACCACCAGCTCCAACAATACCGGAAACAGCACCTAATGCTTTTTTATCGATAAAAGGAACAACTGAATAAGTGGCCCCTTCAGACATTTGGGTGAATAATGAAAAGATGATTAAAGTGGGGATGGCCAGGAATAATACATTCATCTGTGAGAAAAGCATCAAGGCTAAGCCTTCGCCTAACAACACAATGAAAAGCCAGTAAGTCCGTCCTTTTAACCCCCATAATGACGCACAGTTATCAGCGAAAATACCCCCTAGCGTACGGGCAAAAATATTCATCAAACCAAATGAGGCCGCGATCATTCCGGCAGTGACCATATTAACTTGAAAATAATCGAAGAAATAAAGTGCCGCAACGTTATTTACAGTGAGTTCAATACCAAAACAGGCACCATAGATAATAAAAAGTAACCAGATACGGTAATCTTTCATCGCATTAAAGTAAGCGCCTGTTACTTTTTTCTTTTCAGGCAACAACCCTTTTGCACGTAGATCGCTGTAATTGCCATCAGGTGCATCTTGTGTGATGAAATAATAAGCAATACCGGTAAAGAAAATAACAGTACCGACTACAACCATTGATGCTCGCCAGGCTTCAGCATCGGTAAAACCAAATCCTATAACAAAAGCAGAAAACATTAATGGCATTACAAATTGTGTAACCCCGCCACCTAAATTACCCCAACCAGCACTGGTTGCATTCGCTTGTCCAACGACGTTGGGGGCAAACATAACTGATGTATGGTACTGGGTGATCACAAAAGAGGCACCGATAATACCGATTAATAGTCTGAAAACCAAAAAAGTTTCAAAGTTATCGGCTAATCCAATACCAGCAACGGGAAAGGCGCCAAAAATCAATAAATAAGTATAGGCTAGTCTAGGTCCAATGCGATCACAAAGCCAGCCTATAAAGAAACGGGCAAATACGGTGGCAGCAACTGAAGCAATAATTGTCCAGCCAACTTGTGATTTGGTTAGATTCATTTCTTCACGAATCACAACCATCATCGGAGCAATACCAAACCAGGCAAAGAAAGCAGAAAAGAAAGCAAACCATGTCATATGGAATGTTCTGATCTGCACCATCCGTACCTTGAAAAAATCACCCCATAGGCTGGTTGCTTTATTTTGTAACTCCAAAGTTATATCTCCAATATATTTAAAATTCTGTTGTTATCGGATTTGATAAATGACCGATAATAGTATTCGTTAGCACAAAGATACGGCTTTATTAGTGACCTTCATGTTGTTTTTTATCTGAATGTGCTTTATTAGCAGATCCAGAATAAAGTGAATCATTTTTAGCACCTGATACATTTAAAATACCCCAGGCTCCCCTATCTATACGGGCTAAAGCATGATCAACTAAAACATAATTACCAGGATAATCGACTTTAAATTCGACCATACTGGCTCCACCCGCTGGTACTAAAGTGGTTTGTACATTTTTGTTAACGCTGCTTAAAGAGGCTTCTGGATAGACGCGGTCAAAAATCTCGCCAATAATATGGAAAGAAGAAATTTTGGCAACACCTGCATTACCAATAAACAGACGAATTTTATCGCCTACTTTTGCATCCAGTTGTCCATCACCGACCAAGGCACCAGTACGGCCGTTAAAAACAATATATTCAGGACGTTCATCAATCATTTTACGGGCATTAAACTTTTGAAAGCCTTTTTTGCCTAATCTGCCTTTGGTATAAAGCTCACCTTGCATGATATAGAACTCATGATCAACTTCTGCCATCCCTTGTTTAGGTTCGACCAGAATCATACCGTACATGCCATTCGCTATATGGGTTGCAGGGTTTCCAGCTGCACAGTGGTACACATATAATCCAGGCGTAGTGGCTTTAAATTTAAGCGTTTTGGTTTCACCAGGTTCAACCTCCGTTACGGCCTTACCACCACCAGGGCCAGTAACAGCATGTAAATCTATGGCATGACTGTGACTGCTTTTATGATCATTATGTAAGGATAATTCAACCGTATCACCTTCCCGCACTCTTAAAAACGGGCCTGGAACCGTCTCATTGAAAGTCCAGTAATGATAAAGAATATTGGGGGCAATTTTAGATATAACTTCAACCGCCTCAAGTTCAACAGTCACTGTTTTTGACTGTTTCCTATCGAGGGGATCAGGTAAATCAAAGGCTTTTTTGCTAATATCCTTAACTTTTTTAAATTCAGATATGTTGATATCCATATCATGTTGATAATGCTCACCAGGACCAAAATTCATCATTTGTTTGGATGAATGCTTGCCTGAGCGATGTTTACTGCTTTCATTTGCATTTATAGGAGAAGCTATTAGTGATGCAATAAGTAGGGAGGTAAAGGCGTATGGGAATTTTTTCATATTATTAGATTTATTTTGTAGACGTTTTATCATTTTATTATTTGTCTTCATAAATGAACCTCCATGTGCAACTTGGTCGTGCATTTCCCTCCTATCACAGACAGGAGAGAGATATCAAGCAGTTAAATGTCTTAATTCAGACATTTTTTCACCTGCTTGTTTTATTTGCTCAGCAGATAGTATTTTTTTGATTTGCGGGGAAAAATCCTCATCTTCGCGGGTTAAATGTTCTCTTAGTATTTTTTCAAACGCTATAGTCAAATGTAAAAAATGATCAAAGTTTGTGATGTTTTCTGGATGACTTAAGCGAGTTGATACTTCAGTCCATGATGCTTCAATCTCTTCGTGATCCATAATTAATCGTTCAATCATGCCGATAATTAAACTGGATTGATCAACCAATATAGGGAAAAGTGCTTCTTCTTCATCTTTATGATGCAGATGGGTTGCATGTGAATAATGACAATACATATCCATGCATTGATTGGCTAAAGACTCAGTCATGCCCTGTTTTTTTATCTCTTTTGCTAAGTCGACTAATTGAACGCCTCTAGCCAGAAAGTCTTGATGATAGTCTGTTATAACTTGTAAACCACTAGAAAAATCAGTGGCTGGATCGGTGAATTTAAATTCCATAAATAATTATGTTGTTATTGTTTCCATGTAGACATCACAAAAATGGGGCGCAGGCTTTAGCCTGCATTTTTTGTTGAAATGAGCAGGCTAAAGCCTGCGCCCCAATATGTTTTTCACATAGGAACAAAAAGTTTATCTTTGTTTAACAAATTTTGTTCTAACAATTTGATACGGTCTAAACATATAACCCAAAGGCATACTCCAGACATGAACCAAACGGCTAAAGGGAAACAAAAAGAATACAGACATCCCTAGAAACAAATGCAGTTTGTAGATAAAGCCTACATTTTCAAGGATGCTTGCATCGCCATTTAGAAACAGAGTTGCCTGCGCCCAGTCAGCTAAAGCTATCATTGCTGATGTATCACCACTAAACGCATGGTAGATAGAAACGGGGATAGTTAATAGACCAACACCTAAAGTGACTAATATCCAGTTAAGAATAAATAGATCCATAAAACGACTATTAGCTCTGACTTTTGGGTGATACATACGGCGTTTCCATAAGATAACACCGCCCATCATGCACAGTGATCCAAATGCTGCGCCCGCTGATATAGCTACAATTTGATGCATCATATCTGACACACCCATAGCTAAAAACCAGGAATGTGGCGTAACTAATCCAGCAAAATGCCCCATAAATAAAGCTAAAACTCCAATATGAAAAAGAATACTGCCTTTTTGCAGTTGTTCTTTCTCAAATATTTGGCTGGAATCAGCTTTCCAGGTGTATTGCTCTCTATCAAAACGGATCAAACTGCCCACAAAAAAAGTGGCCAGGGCGATATAGGGATAAATCCCAAAGAGTAAATTACTTAAGTTCATAATAAGTCCTATGCTGCTATATCTTCAACATGTCCGTGACGTGCCACCATTCTGACCAGTGGTGCGTATGGACTTTCATTTTTTTCAAGATTACTGGCAATGATGCCTGCGGCTTGTGCTGTTTGTTGTAAAAACGCAAGTGCACTTGCCGTATCATCCATGGTAGAGACATATTCCAGAATCAGCGGTAGATAATCGGGTAATTCACCACTACCAATTTCAAAGCCCGTAGTTTTATAAAGTTCTGCCAGCTCAATCAAGGCAGGCCCTCTATCACGGTCTTGTTCATCAAATAAATGATAAGTGAGGTAAAGTGAGTTTTCGGCCGTCATATCAAAGTTATTTACATATTCTGCCTGGAACTTAGTTAAAGATAGGCTGGATGCCCAGTGAGTAAAACCACTGAGTATCTTTTTATCTTCCACCGATAGCTCGGGCAGCTCATTAATGAGTTGATTAACATCATCCCAGTGAGCGACCAGGTCTTTAGTCGGGTATTCCAGCAGAATGGAAAGTACTTTGTAGACTTGCGTCATGCTTTCTCCCCATCAGAACGTTTAGCAGCCGGGTGATAACGTACAAACTCCAGATTATCTGCCGTTTTTGTGCGTTTATCAGGAAACAGTGAGGCATTCTCGCTAATGCTGCAACCATCATTACCAAAACTGAAACCATTTTGTCCTTGAAAACTGTGAAAATCTTCCTGACGTAATTCTTCATGACTGGTTGGAACCACGAAACGGTCTTCATGATTTGCTATCGCCATATAACGGTACATTTCATTAACCTGATCTTCAGTTAAGCCAACTTCTTCCAGTACCGCTAAATCAGTTTTACCTTCAACATTTTTTGAACGATAAAAACTACGCATGGCAATCATACGTTTTAAGGCATCCACAACAGGTTTCTCATCGCCAGCTGTAAACATATTCGCCAAATATTTCATCGGTAAACGTAAGTTTTCGATGCTTGGAATCGCACCATCAGCCATTGTTGTTAAATTACCTTGATCAATTTGTGATTGAACAGGTGATAGAGGTGGCACGTACCAAACCATCGGTAGAGTACGAAATTCAGGATGTAATGGGAAAGCGACTTTCCAGTCTACGATTAATTTACGAATCGGAGATTTACGGGCTGCATCCATCCATGATTCAGGAATTCCATCTTCTTTGGCCTGTTTAATGACTTCAGGGTCATTTGGATCAAGGAATAAATCAAGTTGTGCCTGATATAAGTCCTGATCATTTTCAACAGAAGCAAGTTCTTCAATACGATCAGCATCATAAAGCATCACACCGTTGTAACGGATACGACCTACACATGATTCAGAACATACTGTGGGTAAACCAGACTCGACTCGAGGGTAACAACCGGTACATTTTTCAGCTTTACCTGATTCCCAGTTATAAAACATTTTCTTGTATGGGCAGGCACTGATACACATACGCCAGCTACGACATTTGTCCTGATCAACCAGCACAATACCGTCTTCTTCACGTTTATATAAAGAACCGGAAGGACAGGCTGCAACACAAGCAGGATTAACACAGTGGTTACACATGCGCGGCAAGTACATTAAGAAAGTTTGTTCAAACTCGCCATAAACCTGCTTTTCCATATCACTGAAGTTAACATCTTTACCACGGTGTTTAAATTTACCGCCTAAATCATCTTCCCAGTTAGGACCCCACTCAATTTTTTCCATCCGCGAGCCATCAATCAACGACCGAGGTCTTGCAGTTGGCGTCGCTTCAACTAAAGCACTGTTTTGTAGCGTAGCATAGTCATAAGTAAAGGGTTCGTAATAATCATCCATGGTTGGCATATTAGGATTCATAAAGATATTTTTTAAAATATTTCTACGACTACCTGATTTTAATTGCAGCTTACCGTTTTCTAAAACCCAACCACCGTTCCATTGCTCCTGGTCTTCCCAATTTTTAGGATAACCAACACCAGGCTTAGACTCAACATTGTTAAACCAGGCATATTCAACCCCTTTACGGTTGGTCCAGACGTTTTTACAAGTCACTGAACAAGTATGGCAACCGATACATTTATCGAGATTCATCACCAGTGAAAAATTAGCTCTAACTTTCATAATTATTTCTCCGACTCATCAGTACATGAATAAGGTGCCTGAGGGACGCCTTCTGGATTCAGTTGTTTTTCTTTTGCTGCTGTTAATGGTTCTTCCAGCCACTGAATGTCCTGATCTTCGATTTTATGTAAGATGACATATTCATCACGTTGCGATCCGATGGTTCCATAATAGTTAAAGCCGTAACTTAATTGTGCATAACCACCAATCATATGCGTTGGTTTAACTGTAATACGTGTGACACTGTTTAAAATACCGCCACGTTTACCTGTGGTATTAGAGCCAGGTACATTAACGTTTTTCTCCTGAGCGTGATACATCATCGCCATGCCATCAGGAATACGTTGACTCACAACTGCACGGGCAATCGTTGCACCATTAATATTAAGCGCTTCTACCCAATCGTTATCTTCAATACCTGCTTTTTCAGCATCAGTTTCGGAAATCCATAGATGAGGGCCACCACGCGATAAGGTCAACATACGTTGATTATCGTGATAAGTACTGTGGATACCCCATTTACCATGCGGTGTGATCCAGTTCAGTTTTAGATGTGGTTTATCACCGACTTTCTTCATCATCTCAGCAGTTGTTAACATATCAACGGCTGGTTTGTAGGTACAGAAAGCTTCACCAAAATCACGCATCCATTGGTGATCCTGATAGAACTGAGCACGTCCCGTTAAAGTACGGAAAGGGATACGTTCATGAATATTAGTATAACAAGCGTTATAACTCACTTTTTCTGACTCAATACCACTCCAGGTAGGCGCAGTAATGATTTTACGTGGTTGTGCTTTAATATCACGGAAGGTAATTTTATCGTCTTCACGCGGTAAGGCCAGGTGAGTATGATCTACCCCTGTTTTACCACTTAATGCTTTCCATGATCTAACAGCAACTTCGCCGTTTGTTTCTGGTGCTAAAGCAAGAATGGTTTCACAGACACTAATATCTTCTTCTAAAGATGGCATACCTTTAGAAATACCTTCTTCTTTAATGGTGTAATTAATATCTTTTAAGTGTTCGTACTCTTTCTCAGTATCCCAGTCGATACCTTTAATATTGTTACCTTGTTTTGGTAATAAAGGACCTAATGCAGTGTATTTTTTATAAGTATTGGCAAAGTCACGTTCCACGACTTTTAATACAGGCATTGTTTTACCAGGGATTGGCTCACATTCACCACGTTTCCAATCTTTAACATCCATAGCTTGAGCAAGCTCAGCAGGTGTGTCATGTAAAAGAGGCAAGGCAACCACATCTTTTTGTATGCCCAAATGTTTCTCAGCTAAGCCAGAGAAAGTTTCAGCCAGTGTTTTAAAGATTTGCCAATCAGAGCGCGACTCCCAACCTGGATCAACGGCTTGTGTTAATGGATGGATGAACGGATGCATATCGGTAGTATTCAAATCGTTTTTCTCATACCAGGTGGCAGTCGGTAAAACGATATCAGAATAAGCGCCTGTTGAATTTAAACGGAAGTTAATATCAACCATTAAATCTAACTTAGCAATCGGTGCATCTTTATGCCATTTAATTTCCTGACCTTCCGCTTCTGGAAGTACATCTTGCATCACGCCATTTTGCGCGCCTAATAGATGTTTAAGGAAATATTCGTGACCTTTAGCACTACAACCAATTAAGTTAGCACGCCAGACAAATAAGTTACGTGGGTGATTTTCCGGTGCATCAATATCTTCTGATGCAAACTTAATATCACCAGACTTCAATTGACCAACTAAATAATCAGCAACCCCTTTTTCATCAGTTGCGCCTGCAGCTTCAGCATCTTTAACAATATCCATAGGATTTTTGTTAAAGTGAGGCGCAGAAGGTAACCAGCCTAAACGTTGAGAAACCACGTTATAGTCAGCTAAATTATGACCTTTATAATTAGCTTGTGCAGTTGAAGCTAATAGAGCATCGGCTTCTAATTTCTCATAACGCCATTGGTCAGTATGAAAGTAGAAGTAAGTTGTGCCATTCATATGACGGGGTGGTTTTTGCCAATCTAAAGCAAAAGCAACCGGCGCCCAACCTGCTTGTGGACGAAGTTTTTCTTGTCCAACATAATGACACCAACCACCACCACTTTGACCGATACAACCACACATATGTAGCAGGTTCATAATGGCACGGTAGTGCATATCATTGTGATACCAGTGGTTTAAACCAGCACCCAATATAACCATTGATTTACCCATGGTTTTAGAGGCATTGTCAGCAAACTCACGACCACTGCGGATAATATCAGCTTGTTTTACCCCTGTGATGTTTTCAGCCCAGGCTGGTGTGTTCGGAATGCTAGCATCATCATAGCCTTTTGCAGCTTCGCCACCTAAGCCACGATCTAAACCATATTGAGCCAGTTGTAGATCAAATACAGTTGCAACGAGCGCTTCTTTTCCGTTGATCGTTACCTTTTTGACAGGCACCTTACGTTTCATCGGAACATCAACACCGGTCTGGAAGTCAGGGAATAACACATCAACCGTATCGTCTTTATCAAAAATCAAACTCAGACGAGGTTTAGTATTTTTTCTGCCTTTTTTGGAAACCAGGTTCCATTTACCTTCTTCACCCCAGCGGAAACCAATTGAACCGTTAGGTGCAATAATATCGCCAGTCTTTTCATCAATAACCACTGTTTTCCAATCTGGGTTATTGTCTTCACCTAAAGAATCATCAAAATCAGCTGCACGTACGAAACGTCCACCGACATAAGATTTTTTATGCTTATCCAATACAACAAGCATTGGCATATCAGTGTATGTACGCGCGTACTCTTCAAAATAAGCATCTTGATTATCAATGAAGAATTCTTTTAAAGCAACGTGCCCCATGGCTAAAAAGATAGCTGCATCAGTCCCTTGTTTTGCAGGCATCCAAAGATCTGCAAATTTTACGTATTCAGCGTAATCAGGAGAAATGGCAACAATTTTTGTGCCTTTATAACGAACTTCTGAATAGAAATGCGCATCAGGTGTACGTGTCATCGGTAAGTTAGAACCGGCAACAACAATATAAGTCGAGTTATACCAGTCAGCTGATTCAGGTACATCTGTTTGCTCACCCCAGGTTTGTGGTGAAGCAGGTGGTAAATCACAATACCAGTCATAAAATGATAGGCAAGCCCCACCGATCAGAGACAGATAACGACTGCCTGCCGCGTAACTGATCATTGACATAGCAGGGATAGGAGAGAACCCAGCTATTCTGTCAGGACCGTGTTCTTTAATGGTATATATATTAGAAGCGGCTATAATTTCAGAAACTTCTTCCCAGTCAACACGTACAAAGCCGCCTAGGCCACGAACTGCAGTATATTTTTTACGTTTTTCTGGGTCTTCTTGAATCGCTCCCCAGGCTTCAACAGGGTCTTTGCCTGTTGCACGTTCATCTCTATATAAAGAAACCAGCCTTTCTCTAATTAAAGGGTGTTTAACTCTTAATGGACTATATAAATACCAGGAGAAACTCGCACCACGCGGACAGCCACGAGGTTCGTGATTAGGCATATCCGGTCGCGTTCGCGGATAATCAGTCGCTTGCATTTCAAATGCAACCAGGCCGTTCTTAACATGGATATTCCATGAACAACTACCTGTACAGTTTACACCGTGAGTAGAGCGAACAACCTTATCAAAACGCCAGCGATTACGGTAACCGTCTTCCCATTGGCGATCTTCATTGGTAACGATACCGTGACCACCGGAAAATTTGGATTGAACTTTCTTGAAAAAGCTAAGACGGTCTAAAAAATGACTCATCGTGGTTTTCTCCTGTTAATTAAATTTGTTATATGTTGGGGCGCAGGCTTTAGCCTGCTTTTGTTTCAGTGAGAGCAGGCTAAAGCCTGCGCCCCAGTTTTACTGATATATTCCGTAAAACCTTAAATTTGCATCTTTTAAATTAGCTTTACCAGCATTATTTTTAATGTACTGATAAACGACATTAAAATGTTTTTCATCACGAATTTCTTTATCAAAATACGACTTTTCCCAGAAAAGTCCTTTTCTATTAAGGTATTTATTGATTTGAAAAGCTGAAGCACCTTTTATCTTTTGCATAATAATGCTTAATTGCTGTTTCTGCTGGATCAGTAAATGAATATGATTTGGCATAATGCTGATGGCAATTAATTTATAGAAGTCTGGCTCTAACGATTGAATATAAGTCAATACTATATCAATAATCTGATCATTTAGATAACAACCGTTACTGGAATGGTCACAATAATCATCAATTTTCATTTGTCTTTCAGAAGCGCTTAATTCCAACATCTTTGAGCATTTCTGAATATAAGGATCAATGCTATCTTGAGTCCGAAAAGTAATAAACTGATAGGCTTCCAACTCACTATAGTGATGCAGGCTTTTTCTAATCATATCGAATGGGGCGCAGTGCTTTAGCCTGCATTTAAATTCAAAAAAAGCAGGCTAAAGCCTGCGCCCCAACAAGCTATGGATTATAAAACTCACCATCTTTACGTAAGTAGAACCACCAGTTAATCATGATACATACCACATAGAAAGCAGCAAATCCCATTAAAGCAACTTCAGGTGTAGTTGCCTTGATTTGCTCACCAAATACTTTAGGTATATAAAAAGCACCATAAGCTGCTACAGCTGATGTCCAACCTAGTACGGGGCCCACTTGCTCTTTAGGAAAAACCATTGCAATCGTTCTAAAAGTAGAACCATTACCAATACCCGTGGCAGCAAAAAGAATTAAAAACAAAATTAAGAAAGGAATAAAAAATTCTTCTGGCGTAGCAGAGTTGTAAGCTGCTTTCATATAATAAGCAACACCACCGGCACTAAGCACCATAACAAATGAACAGATATGTGTAACCCAGGCACCGCCAAATTTATCGGCAATCATACCGCCTACTGGACGAATTAAAGCACCTATAAACGCACCCGTCCAAGCATACATTAAAGCACTAGGACCATTTGGATTGGGAATATCATGGTTCATAACACCATCAACAAGCACATGCTGGTAACCAAAAATAACTTTAATAGCTAATGGAAAACACGCTGCAAATCCAATAAAAGAGCCAAAAGTCATGGTATAGATAATACTCATCACCCAGGTATGTTTATTATCAAAAATCTGATATTGACGCCCTAAGCTTTCACCTATTTGGCCTGGTATGATTTTTAATAAAGAAACCGTCAAAGCAATAACGATAAACAATGCAATTTCTTTAGGTACTTGAAAACCCGAGCCATGCACCGCTTCAGGTAGCATCAACCACAAACCAAATATGGCACTGATAAAAGCAATTAACAGCATAAAGCTAATCATGCCAAAGCTAACGATTGGGTTACGAACAGTTGGCGATACATGTTCTGTTCGAATGTTATTCATCCCAAACCAGGTAAGGAATGCAAGTGGAGCAAGAAATAACAACCAGATAAAGCCCGCGTTCTGGATGTAAGTTTCTGTCCCGGCAGGGATTTTTCCGATTAATGTGCCTGAAGTGGCTTCAAGAACCATCGGCTCACCGCCCATTGCACCGAAAAGGCCAAAGGTCATGGATAATGGAATCAGGATCTGCATGGTGGTTACACCAAAGTTTCCTAAACCTGCATTAAGACCTAGCGCTAAACCTTGTACTTTCTTAGGAAAGAAAAAACTGATATTGGACATGGAGGAAGCAAAGTTACCCCCACCAAACCCAGACAATAAGGCCAGAATTTGAAACACCCAAAAAGGTGTGTTTTTGTCTTGTAAAGCAATACCAGCACCTAGTGCAGGTATAATTAAAAGTGCAGTTGTAAAGAATATGGTGTTACGGCCACCACATAAGCGAATAAAGAAACTGCTGGGGATACGTAAAGTCGCACCCGTTAAACCAGCAATCGCCATTAAAGTAAATAATTGCGATTTTTCATACGGAAACCCAAGGTTTAACATTTGTACGGTGATGATGCCCCAGTACAACCAAACTGCAAAACCATTTAATAAACTAGGGATAGAAATCCACAAATTACGGTTGGCTATTTTTTTGCCTTCAGACTCCCAAAACTCTTCGTCTTCGACATCCCACTTTTGTAGATCGGACATGTTTCCAGTTCTCCTCTAGAGATAAAATAATTCCACTGCAGATTATACGCTTATTATTATTGATTTGTTACTATTTATAAGGGATTTAAGTAATACATGTTATTGTTTTTAAGTTATTGAACCTTATTATCTTTAAGGGTATTTTCTAGCGGTATTTCTTTAATTTCTAGGAAATATTGTGTTAGTAAAGCAGATGACAAAACTGTAAAATTTAGTATGTGAATTTACTGATAGCTTAACGAATATGTTCAAATTATGTTTTTTTGTACCTGAAGGATATTTAGAGCAAGTTAAACGGGCTCTTTTTGAAAAAGGAGCCGGGCGAATGGGTTGTTATGATTGTTGCTGCTGGCAAGTTTTAGGGGAAGGTCAGTTTAGAGCCTTGGACGGCAGTCAGCCCTTTATTGGCCAGCAAGGTAAGATAGAAAAAATTGCCGAGTATAAAGTTGAAATGGTGTGTGAAGATAAAGTCATAAAAGCAGTAGTAAAAGAACTTTTAAAAACCCACCCATATCAACAGCCAGCCTACGAAGTGTATAAAATATTAACGATTGTGTAACTTAAATCAGTTGCTACTTAGATTCATGCTGTCAATGGCATGGATTGGTGCGTCGTTACCAGCCATTAAATCCTTAATTGTGGCATAAACAAGTTGATGCTGTTTAACTAGCGTTAAACCCTCAAAAGAGTCAGAAATAACAGTCAAAGTATAGTGTCTATCTCCTCCGCAAGTTACTTCAACCTGTGCATTTGAAATAGCTTGTTCAATGCGTAGTTTAATTTCAGAAGATATATCAGACGTAATTTGCATTTTGTTACTTGCCTATTGTTTAAGAATGTATGGATTTAAAATTCAACGCGATTGCACATTAAATTTTTGTAAAAGATTAATCTATTTTACATTAGATTAAAGAAAAACAGGTCACATTATTAATTTAAAATTTAACGGTTATTTTTTAATAAACATATAAACTATAAGGGATTGCGGGCATCAAGCAAGTCATTATAATCATTGTTACTGATATTTTATTTAGGTTACAATTCATTCATGGTTTGTTTTATTACCATGTTTTTTTTAATACAATTAAGGAAGTAAAAATGGCTGACTTTAAAAAATATAAGTGTAAACTTTGTGGTCATATCTATGATGAAGAAAAGGGTGATCCAAAAAGTGGTATTGCTCCGGGAACTGTTTGGGCTGATTTACCTGATGATTGGGAATGTCCAGATTGTGGTGCTGTAAAAGTAATGTTTAATTTAATGCGTAGTTAATTACATATAGCATGCCAGGGACGGCAACCTTATTTCTTTATAATAATATTTTAATGTGGTGTTTCTTTGTTGATAAAAGACTGGTAAATTATGTGTGAATTATTTATCTATCTTTGTTCAAATGAAAATATTTTATTTTTTAAAATACCTTGCAGTTGATCCAGTTAATTTAAGTATTAAATTCAAGCTTATTTCATTGATGGCTTGTTTTTGCTCTATTTTCTTTATTGCTCTAATCACCAAGATCGTTTCCCCCTGGCCTGGTTATCCGATGATTGTCGCTTCTATGGGGGCTTCAGCAATCATTCTGTTTTTTATTCCTGGTAGTCCGCTGGCTCAGCCGTGGCCATTTGTTGGAGGGCAATTAATCTCTGCTACTGTTGGTATTGCATGTGCTTTAAACATATCTGAAATTTCTACAGCCGCCGCAACTGCAGTGGGAGGCTCTATTTTACTTATGTTGATATTTCGCTGTTTACACCCCCCTGGTGCAGCAACAAGTTTAACCCCAATTATGGCCGGCGCATCAATAACTTCACTTGGGTATTCTTTTGTTTTAGTGCCTGTAGCAATTAATGTGTTTACTATGCTTTGCCTGACCATTTTTATTAATCGATGGGTCATGGGGAGAGATTATCCTAGCCCATTACCCGTAAAAAAGGTTTCACGTCAACGCCATACCATTTCAGAGCCAAGTCATCATGTAGGCTTTTCTGAGCATGATTTAAGTCAGGCAATAGAAAAAAGTAATGTGTTTGTTGATATGACGCATGCAGAGTTAAGTCAATTGCTAAGTCAGGCTGAATTGAATTCTTTTAAAAGATTAAAAGGAAATATTTCATGTGCTGAGATTATGATCAAAGAAACTTTTGCTGTTGAGTATGGTACTGAAGTGGAAGACGCCTGGGAAATTATGCGTACTCAGAAACTTAAAGCCATGCCTGTCATTGATAGAGCAAAGCGTGTGATTGGTATAATTACCTGGAATGATTTTTTTAAATGCATTGATTTAAATGCTTATGATTGTTTTCAAGACAGATTTCGCACCTTTATTCGGCGCACTCCTGATGTTTCCGCATCAAAACCAGAGGCAGTAGGACTAATTATGACGGGCTCAGTAATAACTGTGCCAGATACTACTCATATTGCTGATCTGGTTGCTCTAATGTCTGTTCAGGGGCACAGACAGATTCCAATTGTAAATGCAGAGCGGCGGCTTGTTGGGATGGTCTATCAAGCAAATTTAATTGCAGCACTTTATAATGAACAATTAGCACAAAAAAATGAGGCTTAGAGGTAAATGGAAATTAAAAATGTTTTAGAAGCTCATGAAATACCAAAAGTAGCTATGGATGCTATGAATGGAGTACATGAAGATGAATTAAATATTGTAAATAATGTTAATGCTGCAATTCACAATGATGATTTGGAACAGCTAACAATTTTATGTCATGAGTGGATGGAGCATACCAAAGCACATTTTGATAGAGAAAATTATTTAATGGAGAAATATGATTTTCCAGCGTTTCATTGTCATCATCGTGAACATGTTGAGGCTATAAGTGGATTGGAAACGATTATCAACGGTTGGCTTGAAGATAAAAATATTGATGAGTTAGCTACATATGTTAGAGAAACATGGCCGGCATGGTATGTAAATCATATATCTACAATGGATACGGTGACCTCTGCATTTATAAAACAAAGTATTTCAAATGAATAAGCTTTTTTTGTTTTTGATTCATATCATATTTATTATTTAAACCACGGATACCTCTTTGCTTATTTTGGTTGGGTGTGCTTAAATTTGCCACTATACTGTTGTGGAATGGGTATTTCATCTGACTGCTTGGTATTCTCATTAGATTTTATAGAAAGCCTCACTGCAAAATCTTTTTAATAATAATTTGGGGTAATAATTCGGGAATTTTAATATGAATAGTCTTACTGCACTTTCTGTAAGTATTGGTGTTTTAGCTGGTGCGGCTGTATTTTTGGCCGTTGGTCCTTTAGCTGGTGTTTTTTTGATATGGGCAGCAACTATTTCATGGGCGGCTTATTTTGCTTTGGGTGGTACTGATGAAGCAGCAAAAAATACTGTTATATGCGGTGTTTTTGGTGTGGTTATGGCCTGGTATGCAGCTGTTCAGTTGACTAATATCCCTGCAGATGCGGCACTTGGTTTCCCTATGATGGCAGGCATTGTTGTATGTATTTCTGTTATTGTTTCTTGTCTTGCTGCAAACCTTAAGGTTCTTTCATGTATTCCAGCTACAGTACTTGGTTACTCGGCAACTTTTGGTTACCTTTTACAAACACCAGATATGTTAACAAAAGATATTCTTCTTAATATTACCTGGGCAAATCCATTGTTAGTTATTTCTTTTTCTTTGGCAGTGGGTGTTGGCTTAGGTATCGCTTCTGCTAAATTAGCGGCTAAGTGGACTACAGTTGAAGGTTAATAGATAAGTTCAAAGGGTAGAGACGTTGCAGGCAACGTCTCTACTTCAATGTTTAATGGGCGCCGTAATGAGATTCGATATATCGTTCAACTAATTCCTGAAACTCTTCAGCAATTCTGTCACCTTTTAAAGTCACTGTTTTTTCCCCATCTTCATAAACAGGAGCTACAGGTGTTTCACCCGTGCCGGGTAAGCTAATACCAATGTTTGCATTTTTACTTTCACCAGGGCCATTAACTACACACCCCATAACTGCAACTTCCATTTCTTCTACGCCCTTATATTTTTCTTTCCAGACAGGCATTTGATGGCGTAAAAAAGATTGAATGTCTTGAGCTAATCTTTGGAAATAGTCACTTGTTGTTCTACCACAGCCAGGACAGGCAATAACCATTGGAGTAAAAGAGCGAAATCCCATAGTTTGAAGTATTTCTTGAGCAACAATAACTTCTGTTGTTCTATTTCCACCAGGCTCGGGTGTTAATGAAACACGAATGGTGTCACCGATACCTTGCTGCATAAGAACAGATAATGCAGCAGAGGATGAAACAATGCCCTTAGAACCCATACCTGCTTCTGTTAAACCTAAATGCAAGGCATAGTCACAGCGTGAAGCAAGATCTTGATAAATGTTAATTAATTCCTGAACATTACTAATTTTGCATGACAGAATGATTTTATCTTTTCCTAAACCATATTCCTGAGCTTTTGCAGCACTTTCAAGTGC
>ENA-OSET01002358-OSET01002358.1-sediment-metagenome-genome-assembly--contig:-NODE-2358-length-18351-cov-30.464211_pt1 | contig 18351 bp, 10 predicted proteins | sample MGYA00237882_ERZ534229 | MGnify/ENA primary metagenome ERZ534229 (study PRJEB26408, sample SAMN06266212) | sediment metagenome | isolation source: Hudson Canyon methane seep mesocosm | place... | reverse complement strand
TATTCCGCTGTTAGGCGGCTCCGCGGGTGACGATCTACACTTTGAACATACCGAAGTCTTCTACCAAGGTCAGTTCTTCAGAAATGCAGCCGTACTATTGGTGATTAACACCCAACACCCGTTTAGCTCTTTTAGCCATCACCATTTGCAGCCTAAACAAGAAAAAATGGTGGTGACCCATGCCGATGCTGCTCACCGGCGGGTGTATGAACTCAACGGCCAACCTGCGGCCCAAGAGTACGCTAAGTTATGTAATCTACCTGCGCATCAACTCACTAATCTACAGTTTGCCCTGCACCCTCTAACCATTAAAATAGGCGACAGCTACTACGCTAGAAGCGTGCAACAGGCCCATGACGATGGTAGTTTAAGCTTCTATTCTGCCATTGAGCTGGGTGTTGTACTCACCGATGCCGCGCCTCACAATCTAGTCCAACAAACCAGCCTTTGGCTTAATCAGTTGCAACAAGACATTGGCCCGCCGCAACTGGTACTCACCTTCGACTGTATTTTGCGCTACCTCGAAATAGAGCACAGCAAGCTGCACCAACCCATGAATAGGCTATTACAAAACTACAACATGGCAGGCTTTAGTACCTACGGCGAACAAATGGGCGGCAGCCATTTAAACCACACCTTTACCGGCGTTTATTTTGGCAGCATCAATGGCCAACAGTGAAGCCCAACAAAGTGCCGAAATAGCGCGCCTAAAAAAGATCAATCAGGCCTTAATCACCCGCATTGAAGCCGGTGCTAGCGGCCAAGCGGCCTACGATCAATTCGCCCATTCGGTGTTCCTTGCCGATACCGTGCGCGACCGAACCGCTGCATTAAACCAAGCCATGCAACAATTGCAACAGGCCAATACCAGCCGCGCCCAACTCATGGCCGCCATTAGTCATGACGTGATGCAGCCCGTGTGCGCCGCCCAACTGTTATTGAGCAACCTCATCGAGCACCCGAGCCCAACCGCGTATGAGCAGCAGTTACCTGCAGTAGCCAATGCCATTTGCGACATCGAATATTTATTACAAAGTCTATTAGATTACGCGCGCCAAGACATTGACCTAGCCAAACCCAACGTGCAACCCACCAACGTGCATGAGGTGCTAGGTAGTTTAGCAACCGAGTCAGCCCCCCTAGCACAAAAAAAAGGCCTACAGTTACGCTACGTTACGAGTTCCTGCTGGATAATGACCGATGTTAATCTACTGGTACGTATTCTGCGCAACCTAATTACCAATGCCATCCGTTATACCCAATCAGGTACCATTTTATTGGGCGTGAGACGGCGCCACAACAAAGTTATCATTCAGGTTATAGACAGCGGCATTGGCATGCAAGAAGACCTGCCAGGGCAGATATTTGAAGCCTTTCACAAGCTTAAAAATCACAACAATGTAGAAGGCTTAGGATTAGGTTTAGCCAACGTTAAAAAGCTCTGCCATTTACTAGATCATGACATTGGCTATGAAAGCCAACTCTCGCGGGGCACCTGCTTTAGTGTAACCATCGATCGATGTGCCCCCCCTGTTGCGGCTAAAACCCCTACCTCGATGGCGGGCATTGTGCCCTTCACCCATAACGTCATGGTCATCGATAACTCGGTACAGGTGTGCCAAGCCTTAACGCTGTTGTTAGAAAGCTGGGGCAGCCAAGTGGAGAGTTATTCCCAAGTAGACGAGATTACCCCAAAGAGCGTCGCCTGGGCCGACCTACTCATTGTCGACTATCACCTAGACCATGGCTTAACGGGATTACAACTGGTGGACAGTTTGAACATCACTTGCCCGTTACTGTTCATTAGCGCAAGTAATGAGCCGGCCGTGCTGGACGCCATTCAAGCCGCCCACCACCCGTTGCTCAACAAACCCATTCGTCCAGGACACCTTAGGCGAGTGCTAGAAAACTTAGTGAACTAGCAACTCTTGCAACAGGTCCTTATCCAAAGCCAAGGCGGCCTGAGTACGGTTTTTAACACCTAACTTGCGCAGTATATCGGAAACATGGGTTTTAACCGTGGTTTCAGCAATGCATAAACGCAGGCAAATTTCTTTATTAGCACAACCTTCAGCAATCAACGACAACACTTGTAGTTGTTTATTGGTGAGTTGCTTAAGTTGGTCTTTACTCCATAGCGTTTGATCCGCGCTGGAGTTAGAGCATTGACTGAGGTCGGGAAAATAAATTTTGCCAGCCAGTACCAAGTCAACGGCTTCCATCAGGGCTTGACTAGGTTGTGACTTGAGCACAAAACCAGCGGCACCGGCAGAAAGGCAATTGAGAATAACTTGTTTATCTTGCTCTGCAGAAATAATCAGTATGGGTGTGTCAGGCACCTGCTGACGCACGATTTGTAAGCCCGATACGCCCTGGTGATCACCCAAATTTAAATCGAAGAGTATTAAGTCTGGGTCTAAACCGGCCTGCAAATGTTGTAAACATGCATGCAGGCTGTCGGCTTGAGTAAGCACCGCCTGCGGGTACTGACGCTGCAAAGATGCAACGACAGCGTCACGCAATATTGGATGATCATCAACAACAAGTAACTGGAGCACGAGCAATAAGCCTAATTTATGATTGCACCGAGTCTATCAACTGCGCGGCCTATAATCCATGACTAACGCCCTATACCTATACCACGGGGTCAGGCCGATCCGTCACTGCTTGCCGATAGGCACCAAAATTGGATCACCTTACTCCCATATGGCAAGGCCAACTTGCTGATCAATATTGCCAATACCTTGTTAAGACACACCATCAACACGTGGATTCTGCGTTGACTGAGAAATGGCTGCACTAGGTTCTGGCAGTGCTTTCAAAGGCCGCAATTTGAGCACAAATATGTCACCATGAAGCCACACCCCAAAAGCCAGCTCAGAATAAAGATTACCTATAATTTCTGTATTATAGAGCAATGACCTATGACCTATACCCATTATTTAGCGGGCCAGTCAGTTTAAAACTACCATCAGGCAGTATTTTCCCAGTCAGTGCTTGCCACCTATCTGTTGAGGGCAAAAAAGAGGTGTCGGTTGCTTCTAAATAGACGTTATTCTCGCCATCGACCTGCAAGACATCCGAGCCTAGGTATTCAGCTTCTCCAGCAGATGGTCCGGCATTGATTCGGTACCACTGTGCGGAATTTTGTTCTACTCAGAACTTTTTCAGCTTTGCAATTATGCTCCTTTCAACCTGGTAACCAAATGTATCCTTCTCCACGGGCAGCAACGGCAAGAGGTGTTGCTGACGCCATTTTTCAAACTGCACAGCATGTACCTCTGGCTGACCCGTTTGTGTCTTTCCAAAACACACTCCTTCACTATGAGTAGACATGACCCAACCATGACCTGCAGCTGTCAACTTAATACGATCTAGGGCGCTTTATGGGAACCCACTATAAACCACGTCTCGTTTAAGATACACAATATATTTATTAATCACTTTAAACGAGCAAAAAGTAGAAAGGTGATAAGCCGACGTCCAAATTATCAAATTACCTAAATTGCTCAACGCACACACCGAAAAACGTTACTGCGCTCGACGCCATCGTCGTTGCGCACCCAGTTCCAGTAAACAGACGCACAGGAACTTTCGCCCGCCACAACAGAACCAGCACCATCGTTGCTGCCGTTGGCACCAACCGAAGGGCGCGAAGAAGCCCATTCCCAGTTCCCTGTCATTTGTAAAAAATCACTATCCGTAGTGCCTGCAACTCCTGAGGTCTTGCCATCACATGCCTTACGCCATTCAGAATAATCCGGCAGTCGCTTTCCTAAACCTAAACATATTGCATTAGCATCACCCCATGCCTGCGCAGATCTTTCACTCTTTTCAACACAAAGCCCATAAGCAGTGGAATCTACCGTGGCGTATTGGATGAACTTTTCAGTAGATTCACAACCACCGCTGGTGTGATAACCAAAAGAAGCTAATACACCCGTGGCGAAAACAACACCCGGGGCCGTCCAGCTTAAGACTCCACTGCCATCCGTTTGTAGAATCTGGCCCGAGTCACCATCGTCCACTGGCAAGGTCAAGGTCACGTCTGCTGCCAATGCCGGCGCTTGCAAGGTGATGTTACTCCCGCCATCGTCACTGTCTTCAAACAAACTTATCTGACCCGCTGAACTAGCACCGTTTTTCACCGACAGGTTGGCATCCGCTGACACCAAACCCGTGGCCGTCACCGCAGCACCACTAATGGCACCACCACTGATGCTACCCGTGGTAGTCACTGCCTGACTACCAAAGTCCGGATCAATCTTACTGCCCGCTATGTCGGCCGAGGAACTAATATCCGCATTCACGATGACACCCGTGCCCAATGCCACTGTACCATCAGCACCAATGGTGGCGTCACCACTGGCGACCACTGGGTTGTAGTTGGTGCCATCAGCTACCAACAAGGCACCCGACGTATTGGTGGCTAGAGTAATATCATCACCAGTCACGGTTAAATCACCCGTAATAGTCGCATTTTTCCCTACGGTTAAATCACCATCGCTCACCACCACATCGGCAGTGCTACCCTCCAACGTTAGGGTATGGGCAGCCATGGTTACTGTACGATTACCGTCTAACGTTTGATCGTTGCCGCCTAGGTTGGTATCGGCTGCCGCATTAGCCCAGCTTAAGGCTCCACTGCCATCCGTTTGTAACACCTGGCCCGAGTCACCATCGTCCACTGGCAAGGTCAAGGTCACGTCTGCTGCCAATGCCGGCGCTTGCAAGGTGATGTTACTCCCGCCATCGTCACTGTCTTCAAACAAACTTATCTGACCCGCTGAACTAGCACCGTTTTTCACCGACAGGTTGGCATCCGCTGACACCAAACCCGTGGCCGTCACCGCAGCACCACTAATGGCACCACCACTGATGTCACCCGTGGTAGCCACTGCCTGGCTACCAAAGTCCGGATTAATTTTGCTGCCCGCTATGTTGGCCGTGGAACTAATATCCGCATCCACAACCACTTCACCAGCAATGCTAGTAACACCCGTGTTGCTTATCGCTATATCACCACTCATGACTACCGCAGCACCTACACTGCCGTTACCCACAATAATGCTGCCATCGGCTAACGCTGTCTTGGCTGGCGTTAAACCACCGTCACTGATGGAGGCGGCACCCCCATTTAGACTATCAAAATCACTCCACGAACCAGCTGCATTACGATATTGCAGTTTACCATTGACTGACACTTGTATACCCGGCTCTATGGCGTTGATACCACTCCACATCAGGGCTGGTTGGTCAGCAGTAGTGACAAAGCAGACATGATCGTCGGTATCGTTAGAAGGTAACAGACATATACTGCCTTCATCGTTAAACAAGGTGGCAGCGCCAGCATCCAGTTTTTGTAAAATAAGCTGTTTGCTATCGGCGTCCACCATGATCACTGTTGGTGAATCAGCGACTCCATCATTGAGGGTGAAATCTGAATTTGTCTGGGCTGCGTAGGTATATGATGTTTTTATCACCAACAGCAAAGCCATGACAATCAACGTTTGCTTATTACTTTTTTTGCTATCTAACCCGGCATTCACTAATGCTTTATCTATATCTATATCTATTTTTTTCATAATCCAGGCCCTTATTCCGGCATCTATTCAAATACGTAACTAAAGCGCAAGTAGAAACCTTTTATATTGTAGTCCAAATCAACCAAATCCGTATTGAAACCCGCCCAATTATAACCAGCGGCAAACTCCATATTTTTATCAAAGCGGCGCCCCAATTCAATCACCAAACCTTCTTTTTGATCCTTGGCCAAGCTGGAGTCCAGCACTCGGTACTCGGCACTAGCCCAGGTATCATCGTCAAGATAACGGCGCGCATTAAGAGCAGATAACCATGTTGTCGACTCAGTCTCGGGCATGTCGGTGATGGTTTCCTGAGCTTTACGTACGACTAGGCGGCTACCCAATCTCCACTGATAATTAAAGTCATAAAGAACATCAGTAGCCAGCACATGCCCTTTAATAGCTTCCACATCAGAGTTACTAGTTTGGCCTGCCAACTTACGTTCTTCAATCCAACTGTATTTAGCCAGCAGGTTCAATTTGTCGTTAGTAACCGGACGATAAGCAAAGCCAAAATCAAACTGGTTGTCTTTTGCCTCAACAGCACCTGTTTGCTTATCCTTGGTTTGCGCCCAATCCAATCCTGTATATAACGTTGTGTTATCGTTGTACTTGCCCTGCAGGTTAGTCTTTAACACATGCTGATGGCGATTATTTTGGCCACTATCTTTGACATAGCCATAACGTACCATGCCGCGCAGTTGTTCGTTGCCATCTTCTTCCCCTTGAATGTATGAGGCCCCTAGCCCTACACTTGTACGCTTGTCCATACCACCATCTAGACGGTGGACATACCCTTGGCCAGTCTTCACGTCAATGGCCCAGTTTTCATCCAGATCTAGCGCCACGGTGATATCATTACCGGTACTTTGTTCATCGGCTGATGTCTGATCATAGTTCGCAACGCTAACACTTAAGTTACGCTGGTCATCCAACTCGTGGGCTAGGGTTGCACTGGTACCATTTTGTTGGCCGTTACCTGAATACTTGACACTGGTATCCACACTGATTGTGGTGCTATCAGTCAACGACATGCTGGCCCCCACCGCTACACTTTGCGCGCTGTCCTTATCACCACCTCGATCGTCGGTTGCTGACACGCGATAGGCATGGCCACTTTCTTGGGTATAGCTGATACCTACATTGCTAGTTAATCGATCATCGGTATCGTACTTGACACCGCTATTGAGACTTACCTTTTCACTGGCTGCGTAATCCACACCAGCATGGGCTGTGGCGACCTGCTTACCGTGGCTACCTCCGGCGTTTACAGACAGACGCTCGGACACCCCGTGATGAATATCTACTGTGGTATGGGTATTGTCCTCGCCTTTTAAGGTCACTTGCTGCTTAAGCGTAAGTTCGGTATTTACAGCCGCCTGATAACGCACTTGTACGGCAATAGCATCCATATCTGCATTGGCTTCGGCCTGGTTGTTAGTATCTGGTTCATTCACGTCTTGATGCCTTAGCTCTACGCTCACCTGTAGGTCGTCGTTCACCTGTTGATCGGCACGAATGCTGGTAACGTGACTGGATTTGGCCCCTACACGGTTGTTTTCTTGACTATCGCCTGCAGCTTTACGTTTCTGACTATCATGCTTAACAGTCACATTCAAGTCCTCGTCAACTTTGATCTTAACACTGGCTCCAACCGCTTCCCGGCCCTGCTGGTACTGGGTGGCTTCGGCGGAGAAATCTTCGTCCACGTTACGATAGTAATAGTCAACCTGCACCTTGTCATCACGGAAGCTAGACTTACCCTGCACCGCTACGGCTTGTCCCTTAGTATCACTATCGGCTGTTGATATCTGGTTTTCGGAGATACCCCAAGTAAAACCACCATCGGTAGAAACATGTTTTGGTGCAGCCCTAGATTGGCTTTGCGCATATTCAACATCTAGGGCATGCTTATTTTGATCATCCAAATGGATAGTGGCATCAACCCCCTTCAGTTGATATATCGCCTCTTTTTGGTCTTCATTTACCACCACGGCACCGATGCTAATATGGTCGGTTAACGATGACCTAACCGTACCGCCTGTTACGCCTTTGTTCCAATCATCGAGTACCATATAGCTATAATCGGCGACTAGATAAATAGGGTCACCATTATGACCTGACTGATTGCCTACTATTAATGTAGTGCCTGAGTTGCTACCAAACAATGGACGATTTAGGATAATACGACCTGCCGCTGCATTAAATTCAAAATCGCGGCCCTGTTGGTACTCCACCGTTGAGATAACATTGCCATTGATGCTGTCTCTGATATCCAATCGCAAGCGCAAGCTATCCGCCACCACGTCTTTGTGTTTCAGATAGAAAAGGCTACCTGTCGGTGAGGAATACTCAACGTAAGCGGCTTTTTGATACACTCTGGCATCAAACAGATCCAGTTCGGTTTTGGGTTGGCCATGGACATCACTATGTACTGATTCATAATGCATCTGAGCACCCACAACACTACGTTGGAATCGTGTTAATTGCGTACGGTTGAAATCGGGGTTGACTCGACCCCATTTAGCCCAGGATTCGTCTTTTTCAATTAGCACGTACAATGGGCCATTGGCTTCGCCCGCTAGGTCACCAACAGAAGATTGGTCGCCATAGATGGCATAGCTTGCGCCATTACCCAACAGGCGATACATTTCTTCGGTGTCACGGTCTGTATCAATATTCACCGTTAACAGCATGTCGCCTGATATCATGCCCTTAAAGTAAAGCTGCACTTTACCATCTTTCCACAGACGTTCAGCATACCTTGAATCGCCCGATGTGGCGGTTTCTAAATTACCTGTAATCTGACGATAGCCTACTTCCGCATCAATAATACCAACCAGCACATAGTCCTGGCCGTCCACAGAGGCCAGGCTAGCACTGCTACCGATTGCCAGTTGTTTAGTAGCTATAACAGCTGGTTGTGTACCTTCATCGTGCTGCGCATCAATAGTGATGTTGCCATATGGTAAGATCACATTAGGGATGGAACCATATGTATCAAACCCATTTATCAACAGGTCTATGGCGGTGGCATCAATGGCGTTGATCACCGGCATGGTTAACAGTGGCTCCCCTTCCTGGCTATAGCGAATGTATGCTGCATGATCATCATTCACCTGAACTTCAACGGCTCGACCTGTTACCCGAATAGCACTGTTTTGGGTGCTATCGCTGTTTCTCAGCTTAGCAAGGCGCTGTACTCGATGAGACTCAGCCAGTTGTGTATCTTGTTCGCTAGACATAAAGTCTGCCAAGCTAATTTCAATGGCCTGGGCATGGGTTGTAGCCTGCTGACCATGTTGATTCTCTACCATCAATTGCAGGGTGTACTGCTTGTCCAGATCCAGTCGACCTGCACCATCGTCCAGAGTACCATCCCACCATAGTGGGTTAAACAAGGTGGCTCGACCACCTTTGAAGGTTTTAACCATGTCCCCTGACAGGCGTTCACGTATGCTCACTGTCCAGTGTTGAATAAAGGCTGCATAGTTGCTATGCATGCGTATTTCCATCGGCTGTAGGAATCGCCCTTGGCGCTCATGCCATTGACCCGCATTCATACTGGCTATATTGAGCACAGGGGTTGGCTTGCCCTGTAATTGCCGCACATCCAGCTTATTATTAGATAATGCTGAATCACCCAGTGGCAACTGCACAGCAAAGTTTACCTTGACCGGGACACCAGGTTTGACATCCACCACCTTTGACTTATGGCCAACAATGATGGTGCCAGCAGGCAAGCTGCGCTGGTCTAATCTGACAACCATGCGCCCTGGGGCCACATTGGCCAAGTGATACTGGCCGTTGCTGTCGGTGCGAATCAATTGCCCGGCAGAAGTTAACAGTTCGGCATGGGCAATGGGCTGTTCACCCTCATTTTGCATGCCATCGCCATTTATATCACGATACACCTTGCCTATGATGGTGGAAAGGTCAAACAAGGCATCTGGCACAACATTGACACTGGCTTTGGCTTGGGCGGACAACGACATATCATCGTGAGTATCATTTGTACCTTTGGTGTCAACGGCGGTGGCGGTATTGTCATATTTGCCAAAGTTGACCCCAGTGCCCACCACAAGCTGATATTTAAGGGTGTGAGTGGTGGTGCCAGTAGGGACGGAACCCAAAACAAAATGCAACCCTGTGCCACCAATTTTGTGCGGTGTAATCGCGGCACCATTATAAAGGGCGGTTCCCTCAACATAACGGAAACCCGGTGGCAATTTATCGATGATGCCAACATGGCTCTGAGTTACATTGGATACATTTTCAATATCAATGGTGTAGAGCACCTTGTTACCCACGGAAACATCTTTGCGATTGGCTTTTTTGTCAATTTTGATATCGCCAGACACATTCAAGGCAACAGGTAGAGAGACAGAGCCCTTCATTACTACCAGATTATTACCATAATCCAGTGTATTTATGTAATCACTCTTGGTTACCATCATTCGTCCGGTGACGGGGATGGTTAACCAACCAGTCACTGGGACAAACTCACCAGCAGCATGGCCCCACAGGCGGAAAGGGTGCCCAGATGGTCCAGCCACATTGAGTTGTGGACGTGATGAAGCAACGGGAGCCGCATTGGTATGGCCTAGCGGGTAACCCCTGTTGTTGATGAGTTGTACGACACTATTAGAACCTTCAGCAACGTATTCCTGCAGTGTCAGATTCACTTTTTCGATAGTGTGGGCATTAGGGTTCCACATGTAATCGGGTGTGTTATCCCCGTCTATATCAATGTAGGCTTCACGGGTACGATTATCGCTATCTACCTGCAGCAAACCATCCTCGGCACCTAATTCGGCACGGTGTCCTGCTGTGATCGTGGCCGTATCATTGAAATCCAGATTTCTGTATTGACTATAGCCTTTGCTACGATCACTTGGATCCATTTCAGCAATGATGTTAGCAAGCACTGACTGCGAGCCAAGAAGGTGATTTACGATTTCTCCATCTGCGACCACACCACTACTAAAGGTTGGATAACGCACAGATACATTGCCGTATCGTTGATTAACGGCATTCACTATTGTCTGGATTTGTGCCAGTGTCGGTGGGTTATCAAAGTTTTGCTCGACAGCAATGGCTGCTTGATACATCGACAACAGCGAACTATCAAGATTGCCAAAGCCCTGGTTTTCTAATTGACTAGAGGTTACTTTGCTACCATTAGCATTATTAGCACCACCATTAGAAGCGGAATCTTCCAGTACTTCTCTTAGGGCCATGACATAATTCTTGTTGGCCTTATTTATCAGTGCTTGCAGCTCTGCAACAGTTACCGGGTTGGAGAACCCCTGTTCGTTCTTTACTGCTTGCTGATATACGCCTAGCAGGCCGCCTTTCAGGTTATTGATGCCACTAATTGAATTTAATTGCGCCCATATCACTAAGTTACCATTGGCATTCTTGGCACCGCCAACAGAGGCAGAATCTTCCAACACCTCGGCCAATACGCTGGCCTGAGTCTGAGCATTGATCCGCCCAATAGTGGCCTGCACCTGAGCAGCAGTAGGAGGATTAGCAAAACCTGATTCGTTGTTAATGGCCGTTTGATATTGTGCCAGTAACCCTGGGGCAACATTATTAGCCACGATTTGCAGTTGTGCCAGACTTACCGGAGTGCCGTTGGCGTTGTTAGCACCATCAGGTGAGTCGGAATCTTCCAGTATTTCGGACAATACCGCAGCACTGGCTGTGGCGTTTACCTGATCAATCACACCCTGAACCTGCGCGGCAGTTGGCAAATTGGAGAAATTGGCATGATTTCGAATTGCAATCTGATAATCAGCCAGCAACGCCGACTTGACATTATTGGCCACGACTTGCAGTTGTGCTAGGCTCACAAAATTGGCGTTAGCATTATTAGCGCCACCAACGGAAGCAGAGTCTTCCAGTATTTCCGTCAGAGCCGTGGTCTGTGCGCCACCATTGACGTTATTAACCAGCCCTTGCACCTCGGATATGGTAGGCGGATTGGAGAAACCATGTTCATTAGCAATCGCCGCCTGATACAAGCTTAACAGGCTAGCGTTGACATTGGTTGCTACCATCTGCAACTGCACCAAACTTACCAGCATACCATTAGCATTGTAGGCACCTCCGGTAGACGCGGAGTCTTCCAGTATTTCTGATTGGGCCGCACCTGCCCTGGCATTTACACCATCAATAACTGCTTGCACTTCTGCTGCGGTAGGCAAATTGGAGAAGCCCATTTCAGCCGCAACCGCTCCTTGATATTGCGTCAACAGGGCTGGATTCACATTATTAGCTTCCGACTGTAACTGTGCAAGACTTACCGGAGTGCCGTTGGCGTTGTTGGCACCACCTAGAGAAGCCGAATCTTCCAGTATTTCTGATTGGGCGGTCGTGGCTGCACCGTTGACCGCATCGATGATGGCTTGCACCTCGGCCACCGTGGGTGGGTGGGAGAAACCAGTCTCCGCCTCAATAGCGCCTTGGTATTGCGACAACAGGGCTGAGTTGACGTTATTAGCCACGGCTTGCAGTTGCGTCAGACTGACCGGTGTGCCATTAGCGTTGCTGGCACCACCGGTGGACGCGGAGTCTTCCAGTATTTCAGCAAGTTCTGAGAAGATAAACCAGTTGATTGTATTGCCTGAATCAATTGAAGCAGTTGGGTTGATGGCCCTACCTGTGACGTTGATAGCGTGATTATCCTTCACATTGACGTCGCTGATATCAAAAGTTGCACCATTGAGATCAATGAATGCGGCCGTATCCGAAACAGTGGTTTGAACAGCCAAATCATTGGTGGCATCGCCTTTTATCTGCAGGTGGCTGACAATGGTTTGGGTATTAGTAGAGTCAAATTGCAAGGTTTTACCCGCAGAGGTATCTGCTCGAGCAAAATCAGAAACTAAGGTGTGGAAGGTATTGGTGCCTGTGATTTGCGAAACAGCGGAACCTGTAAAATAGACACTGCCATTACCGTGGAAATAGGTACCACTATTATGCCAATTGCCACTAACCTGAATAGCAGAGCCGTTGGCCCCGGTTAGCTGCCCTCCCGCCTCAATGATTAGGTCACCATTAATAACCATCACCTGATTGGTTGTAAACAGCATAATTTCACCATTTTTAATGGTTAAGCTAGCATTAACAGACTCTACCATCATTAATAACAAGACAGATGAGAGGAACACTACCAACACACGCAAGGTATTAGCAATTTTTGAAGAAGCAGGAACCATAAGCCGACAATCCTCTATTGTCGATCTCAAAAAAACAAAACTGTGGATATTTTGTCCCCCAGTTGATCGACTTGAGCCCCACCAATTGCGGCTCGAACGGCTGTAAAGGCATTATGCACTCATCTCATTCCTTGATCATTTCTAATTATTTAGAATTTTTTGATAAAAAGGACAGCAACTATACAAAATTCTGCAGAAACCCTCTAAGGTGAAATAGTGCAAATGGGATTTAACCAATTCACACCCTAACATTATGATTTAAATTAGTAAAGTAATAAATGTTTAGTAAAACTAATGACGAGGGGCAGAATATTAGCAAGACCCGCCATGTCTTTGATACAAATGGAATCGGAGCCTAAATCTTCGATTTACTTGGCCAAATCGATCCAGTAAGCCATAGTTGTGCACTGGGCTTAAGGTATAGAAAATAGTGCCTTGGGCGTGCTTACCCGTATCTTTTACCGCGGCAATGGCGGTGGCCAAGTTACGGGCATCGTTCATGACGTCGATCACGTTAAACGTTCGCATCGAGTGTCCATTTTTGAGTGAATCACTCATAAAATCCGTCGACCAAACTTGGTTAATTTCTGCCGGCACGGCCAGCGTTTCAGGCTTGTCCCGCTTTATACGTGACTTTGGTTTAATCCTTAAGTTTAGCTCAAGCTCACGATAGATACGGTAGACGCGCTTATGATTCCACTTAAAGCCTTTAATATTGCGCAAGAAGTCAAAGCATAGGCCAAAGCCCCAACGCTTATGCGTTGTCGTGAGCCGTTTCAGCCAGTCCTCGATTTCAGCATTCTCATCAACCAGTGTTGGTTTATAAAAATAACAGGCCGTACTGATTGATAGCACATCACAAGCAATTCTAATGCTCACGCCGTAAGTTAGTTTAGCCCTGCAAGCCAGTTCTCTACGCCGAGCTGGCTTCACCACTTTTTTGCGATGATATCCTTGGCAATTTCAGCTTTGAGCCGCTCCTCAGCATACCTCTTCTTTAAACGTCGATTTTCATCTTCAAGTTCTTTCATTCGCTTCATAAGCGAGGCATCCATGCCGCCAAACTTAGCCCGCCATTTGTAGATGCTGGCGGAACTGATGCCGTGTTCACGACACAAATCTGGCACAGTTGTGCCAGATTCATTCTGCTTCAAGATAGCGATGATCTAGCTGTCCGTAAATCGTGATTTTTTCATGTAGATCTCCTTCGTTTAGTGTACGAGAAAATCCTACTTAAAACTGATCTTAATTTACGGGAGGATTACAGTTAACGCCTTGTTGATTAACGTTGCCCCAATAGCTGCCTTCGTTATAGTAGTCATAATCTGGCTTAACTTAAAAACTCTGCGCTGCAAGCATTGTGGGTCACACAGGGCATTACGTGTTACTGATAAAGGCGTTATCGATGGTTATTACACAACCTGGCCCGCTAGATGTAAGTTTTGCAATAAGAATTCAGCAATAATAATAAAGACCACAGGAAGTGGTGGTGGTGGTGGTGAATAAGTTTAAAATAATTAAAGAACCACTCTGCACCCTCCCTACCAATTTAACTCTATGGATTCCGTCTTAAATACAATGAAAAGAGAAATCAGAAGCGCCACTAATATTACAAAGTATGCTATAGCTAGGAATTAGTGCTGTTCAATATTCAAGCACCTAAACCGCCGCACGACCAGCTCCTTAATTAAATGAAACATGGCCCAGCCTTTAATATCTTTACTTGCCTACTATACCACTAGTTCTGAATCATCATTAGTTAAATAAAGCAATTTTGGCGGTTCATCCCCACGTATGTGGGAAACACAGGGTGTGCTCAGTGAACACTAAGTGTCATTCAGGTTGTATTCCACGACTGCAGCCCTTTAACGACGGGCATGCGGAAGAAACCTAGTTAGATTGGATAAGGATAAATGTAAGATTATTTTAGATGGAACCTAATATGGAACCGGAATCAATTATCAGCAAACTAAAAAGTGGCAATTTCGTCTAAGTCATTGATTTGATTGGCGCGCCAGGAGCGAGTCGATTTGTATAAAAATACATTCATTCAAAAATTCCTCAATAGCCATATACAGCAATCGTTTAATTGGTCTTAATCACTCCAATTATATGTAATATATAAATTCTGTGTGGCAAAGTTTGTGGCAAAGTATAGTTAATTTGTTCATTGATTGTAAATCAATCCTCGCTAGGCCCATAAACCTCCCAATTGGGACTACAGAGTATTGGTACAATACGATAAATACATAGACTACTGAGCGCTTGCCATTAACCATGTCCATCACAGATAACAAAGTAAGGTAACTAATGCCATTACTGATAGTTTGTTAGCAGTAGTGTAGTGGTCAACTACATTTGATTTACTTTCATTCGCAAACTTCAACACTTTTCAGTGTGTACGCGTCAAAACGCTCAGGTTCACAGACTGGGCAAAAAGGGAACCTAACTATATTGCACCCAGCAATCCGAAATATATGACTTTGGGAACATTTAAAAGAAACTTTTGTAATCCCGTTTCCATAACCCTTTAACGGCATCAAATCCGAATCTCTCAGTTCTGCCTCAATCCATTTAGCCCCTCTTTTTGGTTTAGGTTTTGGTATTGGCGGCTGCGGTACATCCTTGCGAACACCTACAGTTTTTGCTATTTCCAACCCCTCAGCAACCCAATCCCAATTCATTTCTCCGTCGTCTAGAATAACTAACTCGTTACCCAACATATATGGAAGCTCAGTCAGGGGCGACCTATGAAAGAACGCGCTTTCAGCATTATACGTATCTTCAACCGCACAAAATTCTTTTAGAATCCATTCTTGACCAGTAGCTTCTACTACCTTACCGGCAACTTTATCAAATTGAGTATTGTGTTCTTGCAAGCGCACATTAGGGCTTCGTGTAGTCATTCCGACCTTAATTAAATAAGGGTCAGACGGATGTGTCAGCACATAAATGAAACCAGAGTTTACAGCCATGTCTATGTTCTCCAGAGTCTCGTTGGTCTATCTTTTAGAAAGGCTCCGAGTTAGTTTTACATTGATTCACAGCGAATCCCATAGGAAGACCCAGACCACCATCGTCCTTATGCCCGTAAGCTCTTATAAAACACTTAAGTGTTTTAGGAGCATCTGTAGTCCCACTGCATAATTTTACCGCTAGCCCTAAGGGCAGCTCTAGATTATTCCAAGCTAGGTCGTAACAGTTGACAGGCTCACTGCTAATCTCACTTAACTCACCAGAGACCGCCACTCCACTTCCGAAGAGCATTGAGAAAACTAGTGGTACTAATAGTTTGTTTATGCGCATCAATATGTCCTTGGGTTTCTTATAAGTAAGTTATAGATTCTCTAGTAGCTAGTCAGCTATATTCATTCGGGTATACTTGCTCACACACAAAGCGTTCTTTTCTTTCTCTTTCTTTCGCACTTCCAATATGGTCTGTGAAAGTAGAAAAACCTTCCATTAACTCTTTATCTATTAATATTCTTTCATGCCAATCGTATCCATTACCTACGGGACCTACTTTGGTTAGAATGAATTCGTGGAACTCACCAAGGTCGTTATATATCAATGAGTTGATTCGTTCATTTGAGTTCCATGTCAAAGGGTATTCAACTGGGCCATACGTTTCCCATCTGCTAACCTCTATACTGGCCGACCCATCCTTTATTATAAATTCCCCGTTGGTCAAAAAGTGAAAGTATTTTCCATACTTCTTTTTGGACTCTAGTAATTCTTTCTCATCAAGCACCTTGATTAGAACATCGTCTACGGTGTCACATACATACACAGATTTCCAAGGTAATTCATTAGCAACCGCAGCCCCACTTCCCATTATCAACGGGAAGACTACAGCTAGTGCTAGTTTACTTATATGCATCGATATGTCCTTGTGTTAATGGTAACTCTTACTAGACAGTATGCATCTATGTCTCTATGCATTGTGCAGATATACGACAGGCTTACCTAGAGCTTCATTAGAACTCTGCAAATTCGTCAGCCATGATTGCTATGCCTAAGTCATAGGCCATATTCATAACAACATTCGCAGCTGATGATTCTCCTAGGTAAATCATCAGTGCTTTGGCCATTACCTCAGGATGTGACCGGCCGATTGGCCCCATGACTTTGCGTAGTAAATTGGCTTTTATTTCAGCTTGCCCGTCTTCCCATTCTTCGTTGTACTCGACCGATTGACGCACATCGTTCAGAGCTTCTTTGAGAGTATAACCCTTAGGATCTAACCCTGCTTTTAGGTAATTCTCCATGAGTTTCTTATACTTGGTGACAGTATTCTTAGTTACACCTGTTATGACTGTAATATTAAACTGACTCACATAATAATCCTTACCAAGATTAAGAAGCTGCCACGCCATCTCTCGCTTCTCTATTGCCTCCATAGGCAACTTAGTTCTAGTATTAGCTGTCGCTGATAATATTTTAGCTTCATGGAAAGTACCCCTGAATTCATCAACGGGTACCTTAGTCATTAAATCCGGCATATCATGTTCACATCGGTTATATGCCTCGTAACGGTGGTGACCATCGATAACAAAATAGCTCCCATCAATCCAGAATACTGTCATCGGTTCTAGGTGGCGCTTCGTATTTTTAAGACCCCTCACTAGGTCTCTTGTGTGATTTTCTTGTAGGTCGCCACTCACACTGGTCATGCGGCCCTGGAATACTTGAGGGGCTATAACTAAAGCATCTAGGGGTAGTTTTCTCGCTTGCTGCGTGGGTCTAGAACACTGGGATTCTACCCATCGCTCTTCTAATAATGTTACTTCTGTATAGTTCATGTTGTTGTCCGTTTTAAAGGTTGGTCAAAGCTCAGCTTATGGCTCTATTTCTATAGCGCTACACATGCCCTACAGGCTTTAACCATTCACAAAAACATTACAGCCAACAACCACTAAATCGATAGTGAGCACTTACTACCATTACCTCTCCTATAGTGCCACACTTGCAAGTAAACGGCACATGTCCTTATTCTTAAAAAATACATGCCACTGCCCCCATAAAAAACGGGGGCAACAGCAGCGGGTTTTGATGACACAACTCTTAAAGTGTAAAGTCACCCTTGTCTATCTTTAACTCTTCAGGTGTAATTCCCAGCTTCGTGCAAATCGCTGGGAGTACTTGGTGCATGAGTCTAAGACTCCGAAGTATTTCGTCCATATAAATATCTGGATGTAGGCGGTCATCGTTGAACCCAAAAGCTTCGTCTTCCGCTTCCACTCCTAGTGAATCAGTAGACGAGAATATCAAATCAGAAAGTTCTGCTTTTAATGGTATATGGTGATGAATGGCGAGTTTTTTAATAGAGTTAACAAACTCATTTAAATTTTCAAACCCAATAATCTTTTTATTTTGTGATCTATTATTAACTAAATTATCTATTTGCGGCGTAGTTCGATTATGAACAGCCACAGTAAAACCATTGCTCTCCATATTTAAGGCAAGACTTGAACCCATTACTCCCAGGCCAATCAAGCCAATATCTGCATTGATATTCTTCATAATTTACAACAACAATA